>Ga0116223_10001442_pt1 | contig 24344 bp, 27 predicted proteins | sample Sb_taG_3_FD_90092 | JGI IMG/M metagenome (GOLD analysis project Ga0116223, IMG submission 90092) | Peat soil microbial communities from Weissenstadt, Germany - Sb_50d_a_PC metaG | ecosystem: Environmental > Terrestrial > Soil > Wetlands > Peat | place: Germany: Weissenstadt | collected 2010-09-21 | reverse complement strand
TCGACAAGATCCTCCTGGCCGGCATCCCCTGCGTCGCAGCCCCCCTGCTGTCGAGCAACTGCCGCAGCACCTCGGTGGACGACGACTGGGTGGCCGAGTTGATCGAGCTGCACACGCCGGCCGGGCAGAAGACGAAAAGCTACGTCCACCTGATGCGGGCGGCGCACTCGGTCTGCGAGGAACCGGAGCTGTCGCGGCTAGCGCCGCGCGCCCGTGCCCAGGCGAGCGGGGGGCGTCAGCCCCCCGGTGAAGTAACCGGGGGGCTGACGCCCCCCGCTCGCCAGGATCCGCTCGTGCAGCACGAAGCCATCGCTTACGACTGGCTGGCCCAGGGCGGCAAGCGCTCGCGGCCGTTCATCACCCTGGCCGCCTACGACGCCCTCAAGGGTGCGCCCGGCACCCGCAGCGCCGACGGGTTGGACCTCCCTGATCCGGTCAAGCGCGTGGCCCTGGCCATCGAGACGTTCCACAAGGCGTCACTGGTCCACGACGACATCGAAGACGACGACACGTTCCGCTATGGCCGGGCCACCCTGCACCGCCAGTACGGCGTCGGCACCGCCATCAACGTCGGCGACTATCTCATCGGCCTCGGCTACCGGCTGGTGGCCCGCGAGCGCAAGGACCTGGGCGGTGACTGCACGGCGGACGTCCTCAACAAGCTGTCCGACGCCCACCTGAAGTTGTCCGAGGGTCAGGGGGCCGAATTGCTCTGGCGCGACGCACGCGACAAGGCGCTGACCGCCCTCGACGCCCTGAAGATCTACGCCCTGAAGACGGCGCCCGCCTTCGAGGCCGCCCTGTACGCCGGCCTGCGCCTGGCGGGGCCGGCCGACGGCTATGAGAAGGCGGTGAGCGAGTTCAGCAAGAACCTCGGCGTCGCCTTCCAGATCCTCAATGACCTGAAAGACTGGGAGGGCGACGGCGACAACAAGCGGGTCGCCGGCGGCGACGTCCTGGCGGCCCGGCCGACGCTGCTGCTGGCCCTGGCCCTGGAGGGGCTGCCGCCCGCCGAGCGCGAGGAACTGCTGGCCCTGCTGCGCCGCGACGAAACGCCTTCCCAATCCCAGGGGTCGCAACCCCTGGGCCTGGATGCGGAGATGATTGCCCGCGTCGGCCGGCTGTTCACCCGGGCGCAGGTGTTCGCCAAGGCCGAGAAGCTCGTCGAGAAGTTCCGCGCCAAGGCCGAAGGGGTCGCCGACGAAGTCGAGCCCACCGAGCTGCGCGAGCTGCTCTATTACCTGGTCGATTCCGTCCTCGACCGTCAACCGCCGCCGGAAACGGAGCCGGCGGCGCCCCCCTTGCTGCAAATAGGCCGATGAACCATCCCGCCACCGTCCGCGGCCCCCACCTAGACGAGTTGTTGAGCCTGTTCCCCACAGCCGACGACTTCAGCAGTGTCGAGGCAGTCCCCGCCGAGGAGGTTCCACCCCCCTACCACGGCCTGCTCGTTCACGAACACCACATGACCGTCACCGTCGAGGCGTTCCACGGCGACCGCGTGGACGTCCTCATCTACAACCGCCGGCACGACGGCCCCTTCTACGCCCGACGGATTTTCCTCGCCCTGCGGAACAGCCGCCGCGTCGTGCTGTACGGACTGGTCCGCATCAACCTGCGCTTCTGCTCGCCCGCAGTGCGGTCCGAGATCATCGCCGGGGAGACGCCGCTGGGGCGCATCCTCATCAACCACGACGTGCTGCGCCGCATCGAGCCGACCGGCTTCCTCCGCGTGCTGCCGGGGCCGGAGTTGATGGAGCAGTTTGGCCTCGACGAGCCGGTCCCCACCTACGGCCGGCTGGCGTACATCCACTGCGACGAGCAGCCGGCGATCGAGCTGCTCGAAGTGGTCGCGCCCGAATCCGAATGAGGTGGTGTGACATGCCCCCTCCCCGCTCGTGGTTCGCGCTGGCGCTGGTCCTGGCTGCCGCAACTTCCCTGCCCGCGCAAGACAAGAAGCCGCCGGAGAAGAAGGACGCCCCTACCGTGATCGTCGCGCTGCCGCTCGGCGTCCCCCCCGGCAAGGCGACGAAGGTGACGCTGCGCGGCCTGAAGCTCGACACGGCGACGGAGGTGCGCTTCCGGGCGCCGAAGGCCACCGCCAAGGTCGTCAGCAAGGGCAAGACGACGGTGCCGAACATGCAGGAGGCCAAACGCGTCGGCGACACGCAAATCGAGGTCGAGGTGACACTGCCCGCGGACGTGCCGGAAGGGGCCGCGGAATTCACCGTCGTAACGCCGGCCGGGGAGAGCGCGCCGCACCATCTGCTGGTGGAGAAGACCATCCCGGTGATCGCGGAGAAGGAGCCAAACAACGGCTTCAAGCAGGCACAGCCAATCGCCTTGCCGCAGGCGGTGGACGGCGTCATCGGCCAGAATCAGGACGTGGACGTGTTCCGCTTCGAGGGCAAGGCGGGCCAGCGCGTGCTGATCGAGGTGCTGGCGGCACGCCACGGTTCGGCGCTCGACTCGTTCCTGTCGCTGCACGACGTGGACGGCAAACTGCTGGCGACGTGCGACGACATCGAAGGGAGCACCGATTCGCGCATCGAGCTGACGCTGCCAAAGGACGGGGCCTATTTCGCGAGCGTGATCGATGCCAACGACACCGGCGGGCCGGCACACGTCTACCGGTTGGTGGTGAAGGAGAAGAAGTGACGGCGGCCGCGAGATCGATTGACGCATCTCTCCCCCCTCTGTATGTACCTCTCCCGCCCGGGCCCATCGTGGACCGTCCCGGGGAGCGAAGGAGGGGAAAGACATGGCCGCTTGGCGAACCCTGGGGACCGTGGTGGTGCTGCTCGCCGGCGCTCCGATCGCGACGGCCCAGACCTACCCGCTGTCGGAAACCGTCAAGGCCGGCGACTGCTTCCGCGTCCGCCTGGAGATGGACCTCACGGGCGAGATCAAGGTGAGTCGCGATGGCAAGTCGGCTTCGCTGCCCCTGACCGCGAAGGCCACCCATGAGTTTCCCGAGCGCGTCCTGGTCGTCGGCGACAAGGGCCTCGTCGAGAAGAGCGCCCGCGTCTACGAAACCGCCACCGCGACCATCACGGTCGCGAGGGACACCGAAACCAAGTCGCTGCGCAAGGAGCGGCGGCTCCTGGTCGCGCAGCGGCCGAAGGACCAGGCGCTGACCTACTCGCCGAACGGCCCCCTCACGCGCGGGGAATTGGAGCTGGTCGGCGATCACTTCGACACCCTTTGCGTCACCGGCCTGCTGCCAGGCAAGGAGGTGGCGGTCGGCGACACCTGGAAGGTCAACAATTCCGCGGCGCAGGCGCTGTGCCACTTCGACGGCCTGACCGATCAGGACCTCACCTGCAAGCTCGAAGCCGTCAAGGACAAGGTGGCGCGCGTCTCAGTCAGCGGTCCGGCCAACGGCATCGAGTTGGGGGCGATGGTGAAGCTGAAGATCGACGCCACGTATCATTTCGACCTGGAGGCGAAGCGCCTGACCTGGCTGGAGTGGAAGCAGACCGACGCACGCGACCAGGGGCCGGCCAACCCGGCGCTGACGGCGACGAGCACGACGACCCTGACGCGCAAGCCGATCGAGCGCCCCGACGCGCTCGCCGACATGGCGCTGGTGTCGGTGCCGCCGGACTTCAAGGTGCCGGAGACCCTGCTGGTCGTCGAGTACCGCCATCCCAAGGGGAAGTTCGAGTTGAACTACGCTCGGGATTGGCAGGTGGTTGGCGAGCCGCAAGAGCGGCTGATCCTGCGGCTGATGGAGCGCGGCGACTTCGTGGCCCAGGCGACGATCACGCCCTGGACGCCGGCGGAGAAGGGCAAGCACCTGTCGGCCGACGAGTTCAAGGCGGCGGTCACGGACACGCCGGGCTGGGAGGCGGAAAAGGAGCTGCAGGCCGGGGAGGTGCCGCCGGCCGGCGAGGGCCGTTGGATCTACCGCGTGTCGCTGCTGGGCAAGATGGACGGCATGGCCGTGCTGCAGAATTTCTACCTTGTGGCGGGGCCGAACGGCGACCAGGTCGTGGTCGCGGTGACGCTGACGCCGAAGAAGGCCGAGCAGCTCGGCAGCCGCGACCTGTCGCTGGCCGGGAGCATCGAACTGCCCGCCGAGAAAAAATGACCTCGCGCCGAGATCCCCTCTCCATCACGGAGGAGTTTTGCGATGTCTCTGCTCAAGTTGATCCGCCGTTGGCTCCGTCGGCCGGTGCCGACGCCCCCCGAATTGAGGATCGTTCCCCGACCCGCGACAGGAGCAGCGGCCAGGCCGCAGCAGGGCCGACCCGTCAGCGGCAACGCCCTCCGGCCGTTCCGGAGTCGGCCCGTCCGTGGGAACGCGGCGTGATTCCCAGTCGTGGCGCAGACGCGGTGGAGTTCATGGGCTCGGCGGGCCGAGGGGAGTGGCCGGCATACGGAGTGTGCCGGCCACTCCCCATTTGCAGGAACCCGTTTGAATGGATAAATGGTGTCAATAAATGGTCAATAAATGGTGTCAGATAAATGGCAGATAAATGGTGTCAGATAAATGGTGTCAGATCATTTTTCTGTCGGCGCCTGACGGAAAAAATAAATGGAAATAAATGGTGTCAGATCATTTTTCTGTCGGCGGCTGACGGAAAAATGATCTGACACCATTTATTTCCCAGATCATTGTTCTGTCGGCGGCTGACGGAAAAATGATCTGACACCATTTATTTTGACACCATTTATTTCCCCATTTATTTCCATTTATTTCGGAAAAATGATCTGACACCATTTATTCTGCACCATTTATTCCCGCGCTGGCCCGCGACCAACCGGAGTTCGAGCGTATCCACGCCACGCTGACCAAAGCTGCCAACAAGGCGCAGATGGTGTGGGTCGTCACGCACTCGCAGGAGGTGCTGGAAGGGGAGCCGGACGAAGACGGTTTGATTCCCGCTTACCCAAAAATCATGGATGTCCGTCTGGCCTGACCGGGTTTGCCTCTGCGCGCCGCCGAAGGCCAGAGGGACAAAATGGGGACGTTTTTCGCAAATTGTCGCGACAGCGCCGCGACAATTTGCGCGTCGGGAAAAGCTTCGGCCAACCGCATCATGCGGGACAGGTTTGGCCAGGAGAACCCCCGCCCGAACTCGGCGGTCAATTCTTTCGACAGCGTCGAAAGAATCTGCTCGCCGTAGGCCGCCCGCTCCGCCTTGAGGATTTCCGTGCGGATGCGATGCCCCACCTGCCAGTACAGCAGGACGAGGGCCGAGTTGACCGCCTGGGCCACGCCCTCGCGCGTCTGCCGGATCAGGGATCGCAAGTCCTCCAGCAGCGCCTCGGGCGACGCCGGACCGGCCCGAGCTTTCGCCGGCAGCCTGGCCGGTTCACGCGACCCCTTCTGCCTGGCCATCGCCGAGCCCTCCGAATCCTGCACGGGCACAACTGTCCCGGGCATCATCGGGTCATCACCCCGTGCCGATTCTACCCGGAATAAGGCCGCGGCCGCCAGACAGCCGCTTGCGGCTTCGCAGGCGCTGCGAAACCGCAAGCGGCTAACCGCCCTGCCGCGCGTACAGCGGCGCCACGCGCCGCGCATACTGCGCGTAGAAGTATTCCAATTGTTCCTCGACGCCGCGATCGCCAGCGAACTGGTGGCTCGGCAGGAACACCGGCTCGATGCCGCGGTCGAGCAGCCGCTGCGCCACCTCGCAGCGCAGCATGTTCATCAAGAGCGCCCCGCCGACCGTGCTAAACGGCCCCGTCTTGTTGCGGCACCCCTCCAGCGCCAGCAGCGAGTCGCCGACCGGGGCGCCGTTGTCCAGCATCACGTCGGCCACGTCACTCAGTTTCCGCCCCGACGGGTGTGCCGGCTTCGCCTGGGCGCAGTGGGCCGCGCTGACCACGCCGATCACCTTGAGGCCGCGCCGCCTCGCCCCCTCGGCCATCTCGATGATGACTTCGCGGATGCCGCTCGTGGAAATGACGATCATCACGTCGCGCGGGCCGAAGGCGAAGTTGCGCAGGATCTGTTCGGCGTAGCCGGGCGTCTTCTCCAGGTGCAGGCTCTGCCGCAGCCCGTTCGGCCCCACGATCAGGTTGTGAAAGGTCAGCCCCAGCTCCACGATGGTGTGCCAGCCGACGAAGCAGCCCTGCCGCGGCGTCATCTCCTCGCACATCATCCGCGAGTGCCCGCAGCCGAAAAGGTGGACCAGTCCGTCGGCGGCGATCGCCTCGGTACACAGGGCCGCGGCGCGGTCGAGGGCGTCGCGCTGCCCGTCGAGCAATCCGCGCAAGCGCGTCGTCGCCTCGTGGAAATAGCGCTCGGCGGCAGGTAAAATGGGGGTCGGCATGTCGATCCGGGGAAGGCGGGTCGCTGGCGGGCGAACACGCTCCGCCCGTGTACTTACAATAGCGACTGCCGGACCGGACGGGAACCGCCGTGTTCACCCCTCGCCCCGGTACTCCGGGGAGAGGGGAGGAAAAGCTGGGGTGCCGCGATGCTCGAAGAATTCATGAACGAGAAGGTGGTGATCGACCTGCGCAGCCCTTTCGTCTGCCTCGGCACGCTGGTGCGCTTCGACGAGCACTGGCTGGAGTTGCGCAACGCCGACCTGCACGACGTCCGCGACACCGATACGTCGCGCGAGAACTACGTTGCCGCCGCGCGCGCCACCGGGATCAAGCGCAACCGGAAGCGCGTCCTGGTGATGCGGACGGAGGTGGTGGCGGTGTCGCGCTTCGAGGACGTGGTCTACGAGTGACAGGGAACCTCGTCCCGCTGTAGCGACACCACCGGCAGCGCCGGCAGTGCCCGAGCGCGGGAGATGGCCTCGGCCTCCGTCGCGGTGAGGCTTTCTTCCTTGCGCCCCAGCACGACCCCGAGGGCCGCCAGCAGCAGAAGGTAGGCCCAGACGTAGACGCCGTAGACCTGCGCCGTCTTCGACATCGCCTCCCACCCCTGCTCGAAGTGCGGGACGTTGACCTTCTCCGACGAAACGGAGCTGGTGGAGGCCATCAGCAGGGTCACGACCACCAGCGTCCCGATCAGGTAGCACTTCAGCCGGAAGCCCGGCCGGCACGCGCTCAGGTAGTAGCACAAGACGGCGAACGGCAGCATCAGCGTGACGCAGTGGTGCTTCCAGGTCCGTTCGCTGAACAGCAGCATGCCCAGGACGATGACGCTGAATTCCGCGGCGAGGCGCCAGCCGGCGCGCGGCGCCAGCGGCCTACGGCAGCGCCACACCACCAGTCCCACGAAGAGCAGCTCCGCCCCCTTGACGAGCCGGCTCGCCGCCGCGAGGGACAGGTCGAGGAGGTTGTCGTAGCGCTGGGGGCGCGGCCCGTGCGGCGGCAACGGGTCGTAGTCGATGAACGATGGGCTGTGCGTCAACAACCGCGCCGCCAGGCCCGGCAGCGACTGGTTCTCGTGGCTGCTCGTCACCTCGCCGTCGATGAGGAACGGCACGATCATGTGCCGGGTCCAACTCGTCAGCAATTCCTGGTTCTTCTCCCAGCCGAGGAAGCACGACGGCACCACCCACAGGAACAGGACGAGTCCGACGGCGCAGCCGGCGAGGGCGCGCCAGGCCCGCTTCCAGATCAGGTACGGCACGAACAGCGCCGGCGTCACCTTGCAGGCGATCGACAGCGCCAGCAGCAGCCCGCCGCCCACCGGCCGACCCTTGTGGAAGGCGTACAGCCCGGCGGTCACGAGGAACAGAATGAACAGGTTGACGTTACCGTGCGTGAGGTCGCTCATGATCGGCCGCAGGCTGAGCAGGACGACCAGCGCCTTGGCCCACGCGGGGAACGGCAGGCCGCCGCCCTGGACCAGGCGAAACACCCAGTAGAGCGACGCCAGGGTGGCGCCGACTTTCAGGTAGTACCAGAGCAGCGCCCCGACGAAGCCGGGATCGATATCCGCCAGCGGCTTGAGTGCCAGCGCCATGATGGGCGGGTTGGGGTACACGTAGCGGTCGTAGATGTTCTCGCCCCGGTCGAGGTCGAGGAGTTGCTCGCGCCAGCGCATGATGGCCGAGCGCTTGCCGCTCGGGTCGAGGATCTTGATCGTGTACTGGCCGCTCAGCGCAATGAACAGGACGATCAGGCCGAGGACGAACCAGCGCTGCGCAGGGGACGGCTTGTGATCGGACATGGGCCGGCGCATCCTTGCACGCAGGGGAAAAGCCAACCGTGACTCCCGGGCGCGGCAGAATCTACCAGGATGGGAGAGGAAGGGCAAGACGAAGACCTATAACCACAAACCGATTTATCGGTTCGCGCTGGCGCCACGGCGCGAGCGCGAAACGATAAATCGGTTTGCGGTGAAACGAAGCGGTTACAGCAACTCGCTAACCGGGTCGCGGTCATCGAGGATGTACATTGGCCGGCCGCTGCCGTTGGGGAACGTGTGCGCCGGGTCGATGCCCAGGGCGTGGTAGACGGTACTCAGGACGTGGCTCTCCTTGAGCGGCCGGTCCTTGGGGTACTCGCCGCGGGCGCTGCTGCTGCCGATGGCCTGGCCCATCTTGAGGCCGCCGCCGGCGATCAGCGCCGACATGACCGGCGACCAGTGATCGCGGCCGCCGTCGTTCATGTTGACCTTCGGGGTGCGGCCGAACTCGCCCCACATCACCGTGACCACATCCTTGTCCATGCCGCGATCGTGCAGGTCCTGGATCAGATTGGCGACGCCACGGTCCACCATCGGCAGCTGTCCCTTCAGCGTCTTGAAGTTGCCGGCATGCGTGTCCCAGCTGCCGATGGACAGCGTCACGCAGCCGACACCGGCCTCGACCAGGCGGCGGGCGGTCAGGAACTGCTCGACGCCCTTGTAGCGGTCGTGGCTGCGCGGCTCCTCGCGCGACAGGTCGAGCGCCTTGCGGACGGCGCCGGAGGCAACCATGTCGAAGGCCCGCTGCGTGAAGGCGTCCATCCCTTTCATCGTGCCGCTCGCGTCGAGGTCGCGGCGGACGTTGTCGAAGCTGGCCAGCAGCGTCTTGCGGTCGTCGGAGCGCGTCGCGTCCACGCCGCCCGGCAGGTGCAGGTTCTGCTGGCCGGGGCCGCTCGGGGTGAACGGCCGATGCGCGATGCCCAGGTAGCCGGGCTCGGTGCCGGGCATGGCGCCGCGCAGGCTGACGAAGGGTGGGATATCGTTGGCGCCGTCGCCGCGCAGTTTCGAGATCACCGAGCCGATCGACGGGTGGTGCGCCAGACGATTGACGTTCTCGCTGTAGCCGGTCATGACGGCCGAGTCGGAGTGCTCATCGACCGCCTGGACGGAGCGGACGACGGCGAGCTTGTCGAACATCTTCGCTTGCAGCGGCATGTGCTCGCAGATCTGGATGCCACTGACGTTGGTGGCGATCGGCTTGAACTCGCCACGGAACTCGGCCGGGGCCTCAGGCTTGAGGTCGTACATGTCCATGTGCGACGGGCCGCCCGGCAGGTAGATCATGATGGCGGCCTTGTTCGGCGAGCCCTTGCCGGGGGCGGCCATCGCCCGGACGCGCAGCATCTCGGCGAGCGTCAGGCCGGCCCCGAAGGCGCCGATCTTGAGGAAGCCACGGCGGGAAAGGCCATCGCAGAAGCGCTGGCGGGCTCCCCAGAGTGTCAACATTGCAGTACCCCCCTGTAGAAATCCTATCTTACCGCGGGCGACCGTTCGATCCTAACCTCGCCGCCCCGGCCGGACAACCCGATTCTCCGCGCGGGCGACTCCGCTCCAGTCACTCGGCGGGCAGCAGAGTGTGCAGTTTCCGCAGGGTGTCGTCCACGACCGCCGCGGGCAGCGAGCAGACGTACTTGGCTTGACGAGCCTGCCAGTCGAGACTTCGGACGTGGTCGGCGAGAACGACTCCGGTAACGGCAAGGCCTGCGGGAATGGCCACCTCGAAGGGATAGTCCTTCGCCTTGTTTGTGAGCGGGCACGCCAACGCCAGCCCCACCTTGCCGTTGTAAGCCGCCGGGGAGAGGACGAGCGCCGGGCGCCGTCCCGCCTGCTCGCGCCCGGCCTGCGGACTCAGGGTGATTCTAATGACATCCCCTCGATCCGGGACGAAGACCTTCTGCTTCACCATGCTTCGTTCCCCATCGCAGGTCCGATGTCCCACTCGGGATGGATGTTGTCCTCTGTGATCCCTTCGAGCAACTCCTCCAGGGTGTACTTCGGCCTGAGGGGAGTGAGGACGAGTTTCTCGCCGTCCATCGACAGTTCGACGACGGAGTTGACTTGCAAGCGCGCCGCCGCCGCGTAGGCTTTGGGGATGCGCAGCGCCAGGCTGTTTCCCCATTTCTGGACTCGTGTTTGCACGACGGAAGTCTCCGGTTGACAGGTGTTAATCGTGTCTACAAAGAAGATACACGCCGAAGCGGTGCCGGACAAGAGCGCGCCCGGATCGCGCGATCGGCAGTTCTCGCCGTGGCTCCTCTATACGGCCTTCGCGGACTCGTTTACCATGCTGCCCAGATGGCCCCTTCCAACCGCCATCCGCCCGCAGAACGAAGAAAGTAAGGTGCCGAGCGAACTACTGGTGTCCCTCAGTCAATCCCACGGGCTGATGAAGTACAAGAACCACAAGCCGAACGCGCGGCGTGCGGGAGGAGAATCATGAAGCGACCCAATCGACCGGCCATCGTCCTGGTGATGGCGATCCTGCAAATCATCTTCGGCTCGCTCGGGCTGCTGGGCAACTTGTGCACCGGCGGCATCCAACTGGCTGGAGGGAGCAAGGCGTTCGCCGTCCAGGGGGGACCGCAACAGCCGGCCGCGCCCGACGTGGAGGCCATGATGAAGGCGAAGGTCCCGCACTACGAGCTGATGCTCTATGGTGGACTGGTGCTGGGCCTCATCTCGGGAACGGTCATGATCGTGAGCGGCGCCGGACTGATCCGCATGCGCCCCTGGGCGCGCCGGCTGACGATCGGCTACGCCTTCTACAACATCGCGAGTGTGATCCTCGGCGTCGTCTACTACTTTCTTGTGACCAGGGACCTCCTCAAGGACCTGTTCGCGCAGATGAAAGCCGACCCGAACCTCCCTCCGCAGTCGAAGGCGGTAGTTGACATGACGGAGACGATCACCAGCCTGACGCCGTTTCTGCAACTCATCTTCCTTGTCTACCCGATTGCCCTGTTGGTCATCCTGTTTCTGCCCGACGTGCGCGCGGCGTTCCGCGGCGCGAAGCTCGGCTCAGCGGAGGAGCGTCCCGAGGACGACGACTTCGAGGACGACTTCGACGACGAGTCCGACGGGCCGGGCGAGGAGGGCATCCGACCCGACGAGCGCTAGCCCGGCGGGAGCAGGGGCGGCGCGTAGGGCAGTTGCTCCTTCACGGCGACGCCGCTCGTCTGCATCTGCCGCATCTTCTCGGCTAGCAGCAGGATGCGCGGCGCCGCGGCCCGTGGCGGCACACCCCGGGCATGGATGTTCGAGATCAGGTTGCGTTGCGCGTCGGTGTGACCGGGCCGCGGCCGATAGGCGAGGTACGCGGAGAGGCTCTCCGCCGTCGCCAGGCCGGGCCGCTCGCCGATCAGCAGCACCACCACCGCCGGGTCGAGGAACTCGCCGATGTCGTTCAACACGCCGACGCGACAGTAGCGCACCACGACCGGCCGGCCGAAGGTCCAGCCGCGCCGCTTCGTCTCCGCTTCCAGCAGGGGCAGCAGCGGCGGCACCTGGGCCGCCACCGCCGCTACCGAGAGGCCGTCACCGATCACCACCTGCACGTCGGTGCCCGAGGGACAGTGCTTCGTCACGGTCTCGCGCGCGGCGTCATCGAGGCGCCGACCGAGGTCGGGACGCATCAGGTATTCCGCCTTGTCGCGGGCGCGGGTCCGCACCTCGAACAGGTACCACCGTTCGACCAGGTCACGCGGCAGGTCGAGTTCCGCGTGGACCGCATCGACGGCGGCCGCGTGGTCCTGGCGCAGCTCCAGCGCCGTCGCGGTACGGTAGGCCGGGCCGGCCCGTCCGACGAGGATTCGCGCGGGGGTGCGGGCGCGGATCGCAGCGATGAGCGAATTCGAGGTAGGTGGGAGCGGGACGGGTTGCTCAGTCATGATTCACGAGTTGTTCGCGAAAGCGCACGTCGGCCACGCGCTGGTGGTGAGTCTTGATGCCGTGAATCTTATCGAAATGGCAGAGTTGACACCGTGCATGACCGCAGTCCAGTGCGCGGCGCTTGCGGAAGCGCCCCACCTGATCGTCACAGTCGCAGCCAGTCGGCAGGTCGTCGTGGACGAACTTCTGGTGAATCCGCCATTGCCGTCGAGAAACCGTCTGCTCCTGATGCCAGCGCCTCATCCTTCCGTCAACTCCTCAATTGTGACCGCGGCAATCGCCGCGCGCAGTTCGTCGGGAGAGTCGTTCGCTTCGGGCGAGATGGTGCTGGTCACGACCAGAAACCGAGAACCAATCCCCCGAAGGTGGGGCGGTATGCTTCTCGTCGGGATGTCCCACTCGATCCCGCCATTGGCCAACCCCACGCCCTCAAAGCGCTCCAGGGAAACCTTCGTATAGCCACCGTTAAGGTGCATCAGCACGCGGGCGGGTTCGCGCCATGGACGGAGTATCATCCGACGCCTCCGCGCCGCCCCGAGGGCGGCGGCTAAACGTGTTCGAGCAACCCCGCCACCCCCTCCAACAGCCGGCCCCGCGCCTCATCGCGAAACGCAAGCTGCCCCTCCTGGAAGATGCCGCGCTCCTCCAACCACGCCGCAAACTCCGGCGCCGGCCGCAGGCCGAACACCTTCCGCACCGTCGCGGCATCATGGTAGCTGGTCGATTGGTAATTCAGCATCACGTCGTCGGCGCACGGCACGCCCATGAAGTAGTTGCACCCCGCCGCGGCCAGCAGCAGCATCAGGTTGTCCGCCGAGTTCTGATCGGCGGCGGCGTGGTTGGTGTAACACACGTCGCAGCCCATCGGTAGGCCGAGCAGCTTGCCCATGAAGTGGTCCTCCAGCCCGGCGCGCACAATTTGCCGCTCGTCATAGAGGTACTCCGGCCCGATGAAGCCGACCACGCTGTTGACCAGGAACGGATCGAACGCCCGCGCCACGCCATAGGCCCGCGCCTCCAGCGTCAGCTGATCGACGCCGTGATGTGCGTCCGCCGACAGGGCGCTGCCCTGGCCCGTCTCGAAGTACATCACGGCGTCGCCGACCCAGGCCACGTCGCGTTTGCGGTGTCCTTCCAGGGCGCGCTCGCGCCCCTCGCGCAGCAGCGCCATGTTGATGCCGAAACTGGCGTTAGCCGCCTCGGTCCCCGCCACCGATTGGAAGAGCAGATCGACCGGGGCGCCGCGCTCCAGGCAGGCGAGTTGCGTCGTGATGTGGGCCAGGCAGCACGCCTGGGTCGGGGCCGTGGTCGCGGTGATGAGCCGGTCGAGGCCGTGCAGGATGGCCGCGACGGTGTCCACCGATTCGGTCGCCGGGTTGACGCCGAGGACCGCGTCGCCGCAGCCGAACAGCAGCCCATCGACCGCCGCCAGCAAGATGCCGCCGAGGTCGTCCGCCGGGTGGTTCGGCTGCACGCGGATGCCCAGCACGCCGCGCTGTCCCATCGTGTTGCGGCAGCGCGTCACGTTGCGCACCTTGCTCGCCGCCAAAACCAGGTCCTTGTTGCTCATCAGCTTGGCAATCGCCGCCGCGACCTCCGGCGTGATGGCCCGCTGCACGCGGCGCAGCTCCGCTTCTCCCGTCGCGTCGTCGAGGAGGTGCTCACGGAACTGGCCGACCGTCAGGCCGCGGAGCGGGCCGAACGCCTCCCGATCAAAGGATTCGAGGATGAGGCGCGTCACCTCGTCGTGGTCGGGGTCGATCAGCGGGTTGTCCACGATGTCGCCGAGCGTCACGTCGGCGAGGACTAGCTTGGCCGCGACGCGCTCGCGCTCAGTGCGTGCGGCGACCTGCGCGAGGCGGTCGCCGGACTTCTCCTCGTTGGCCTTGGCGAACACCTCGCGCAGGTCGGCGAAGACGAAGCGCTCGCCGCGGATCGTGGTGTGGTAGGGCATATTGGGGTTCCCTCGCTCGCCGGCCCATTTTACAATCCTCCCCTGCTTTACGAAATGACCCACGGACCCGGGTGAGAGGATTCCCCATGCGACGGATCGCGATCATCAATCAGAAGGGCGGCGTCGGCAAGACCACCAGCGCCGTCAACCTGGCCGCCGCCCTCGCCGAACAGGGGCAGCGCGTCTGCGTCATCGACCTCGACCCGCAGGCCCACGCCAGCATCCACCTCGGCCTCGAGCCCGACGGCAAGTCCGGCTCCATGTACGACGTGCTCGTCAAGTCCCGCCCCCTCGCCGACGTCCGCAGGAAGGTCGGCGACCGCCTCTGGGTGTGCGGCTCCGACATCAACCTCGCCGCCGCGGAGGTCGAGTTGGCCGGCGTCGTCGGCCGCGAGGTCATCCTCCGCGACCTCCTTCTCCAGGACGAAGGCGCGTTCGACTTCGTGTTCATGGACTGCGCCCCGTCGCTGGGCGTGCTGACGCTCAACGCCCTGGCCGCGGCCAACGAGGTCTTCATTCCCTTGCAGCCGCACTTCCTCGCGCTGCACGGCATGGGCAAGCTGCTGGAGACGACCGCCCTCGTCGCCAGGCGCATCAACCCGTCGCTGCGCGTCACGGGCATCGTGCTCAGCCTGTACGAAGCGACGACGCGGCTGGCGCAGGAAGTGGTCAACGACTTGCAGGACTACTTCGAGAAGGGCCGCGGCAGCAACACGCCGTGGGCCAAGGCGCGCATCTTCAACACGCGCATCCGCCGCAACATCAAGCTGGCCGAGTGTCCGAGCTTCGGCCAGTCCATCTTCGAGTACGCCCCGACCTGTCACGGCGCCCAGGACTACCTCAACCTGGCGCGCGAGGTACTCGGCGAGGCGGCGGTGCCGAGGGTGCTGACCGCGCGCGTCGAGGTCAACGACCGCGGCCAGGTCGGCGTGCTGGCACTGGAGCCGCAACTCCGCGACGAGGCGGTGTTGCCGCGCTGAGTGGTCGCATCAACCCGGCGGGGGCGCGGATTGCTCTTCCAGGCGGTCCAACTCTTGCAATTCCTCGGGCGTGGCCAGCCCCCGCCGGGCCTTGCGGCTCAGCTCCGCGAGCCGCGTTACCTGCTGGCGAGCGTCGTCGGCCTGGCGCTTGGCGTCGTCGGCCTGGCGCTTGGCGTCGTCGGCCTGGCGCTTGGCGTCGTCGGCCTGGTGCTTGGCGTCGTCGGCCTGGTGCTGCGCCTCCAAGCGTTGTTCCTCGAGTTGCTCGAAGGTGAGGAACGGCCGACCGTCCGGCCCATACACGGTCATTTCCGGCTTGGTCAGGACGAAGCGAATGCCCAGCCGAGGGCTGACGAAGCCGTCCGCCGGCTGAACGCGCTTCAGCACACTGCCCCGGCGCACGTACACCTGCAAGCTGTTGGTGTCGGGGTCGAAGACGTAGTACTCCTCCACGCCGTAGGTGTCGTAGAAGAAAAGCTTGTCGGCCATCTCCTGAGACGTGTTGTTCGGCGACAGGATCTCAAAGGCGACGGTCAGAGGGACGTCGTCCTCTTCAAACTGCTTGTACGACCCGCGGTCTCCCTTGGGCCGGCCGAACACCACGTACACGTCGGGGGCGATGCAGATGGTGGGCGCGCCTTCCACGGGATACCACAAGTTGTCCGCGGCGATGAACACGTCGGCGACGTGGTGGAACAGGGCGCACAGGTTGCCATACAGTGTGACCATCCAGCGGAGCTGTTTCGTATTGTCAGCCATGGGTTTGCCGTCGCTGTCAGGGTAGATGATCGTCCCGCGCGGGAGCGAGGTAAGCGATACGTGCATGACCAGTCTCCTTACCGCCTCAGGGGATCGGGCCGGCCATTTCGGCCCGCGGCTGGTACGATACTGCAACCGGGAGCCGAGGTAAACAGGGTTTGACCTGTTCCGTGAGAGGGGGCCGTCATGGGCAAGATCGCCATCGCCACGCCGCAAGAGATCGTCGCCGTCGATCGCCGGCGCGTCCGCGAGATCGTCCGGGCGGTCCTCGACGGCGAGGGCGCCGCCGACGCCGAAATCAGCCTCGCCTTCGTCGATAACCCCACCATCCACACCCTTAACAAGCGTTACCTCGACCACGACGAGCCGACCGACGTGCTCAGCTTTCCCCTCAGCGAGCCCCACGCGAAGCGACTGGCCGGCGAATTGGTGATCGGCGTGGAGGTGGCGCAGGTCCAGGCCCTGGAGCGCGGCCACGACGTGCAGCAGGAACTGGTGCTGTACGTCATTCACGGACTGCTGCACCTGTGCGGCTACGACGACAAAAGCGACGAGGCCGCCGCCGAGATGCGCCGGCGCGAACGGCACTACCTCCAGGAACTGGGGTTGCCGGATATTGTGTAGCCGCTTACGGGTTAGCGCGAACGCTAAGCCGCAAGCGGCCGGAGTCTCTCATCGTGCCTTCCGAGAAAGCGCTTGGCCTGGTCCTGCGCACCACCGATTGGAGCGACACGTCCCGCATCGCCACCGTCTGGACGCGCGAATTCGGCAAGGTGCGCGTCCTGGCGAAGGGCGGGCGGCGCCTGCGCTCCAACTTTGAATCTGCCCTTGACCTGCTGACGCTCTGTCGTATAGTCCTCCTCCGCAAATCGTCCGGCGGACTCGACCTGTTGACCGAGGCTCAGGTCGTGCGGCGGTTCCCGGGGCTGTGTACCCGGCTGCCCGCCCTGTACGCGGCGTATTACGTCGCGGAACTGCTGGCCGACTGGACGGAAGAGAACGACCCTCATCCTCACCTGTTCGACGAGGCGCTCGAGGCGCTTCAGGAGTTGGCCGAGCCGGCGGGACCGGCTGGCGGGGAAGCCGTCGGCCCGCGCGTGGCTCGCTTCGAGCTGGTGTTATTGCGGGAGCTGGGCTACAGCCCACTCCTGGACGCTTGCGCCGCCTGCCGCGCGCCGGCCGCGGGGAACGGCCCGGCCTTCAGCGCCGCGGCGGGCGGCGTCGTGTGCGCGGGCTGCGCGCCAGGGCAGCGCGACCGGCGGCCGCTGTCGCCGGCCTGCCATCAAGCGCTGTTGGATCTGAGTGCATCGGGGGACGCCTGGCGGCGCCCGTGGGGGGCCGCCGTGCGCGCGGAACTGCGCCAGGTGCTCGGCGGGTACGTCACTTACCTGCTGGGCCGGCGGCCGCGGTTGTTGCCTTACCTTCAGGGGAGTTGAGGCCGTGACCACGAACAAAGGACAAAGGACGAAGGATAAGGGACAGAAGGCAAAGCCCTGGCGCTTGGTCCTTTGTCCTTTGGCCTTTGTCCTTTTCGCGAGCGGCTGCACCTGGGACCAGCTCAACCCGTTCCACAAGGACGACCCCCCGCCGCCGGCCACGCTAGACAGCGCCGTGCTGCGCCTCGACGGCCTCGGCCAGGGCGTGCCTTCGCCCGCCGAGACCAACCCGGACCTGATCGCCGCCAAGGAGGTCGTCCGCCAGGGCGACTACGCCGCGGCCGAAAAGCTCTTCCACAAGATCGCCGAGAAGGCCAAGGACGAGCCGGTCGTCGCCGAGGACGCCCGCTTCAACGAGGCCGAGTGCCTGCGCATGCAGGGCCTCTACCCCAAGGCCGCCGACACCTACATCCGCCTGCTCAACGAGCACGGCAACGGCCTGCACCGCGAGCAGGCCGTCGAGCACCTCTTCAACATCGCCAACTACTGGCTCGATGACACCCGCAGGGAGATGAACGCGGCCAAGGAGAAGCACGCCGGCAAGGGCTGGTTCGGGTCGGGGCACTTCTTCCACTGGGACAAGTCCAAGCCGTTCCTCGACGAAGAGGGGCGAGCCGTCGAGGCGCTGGAGCACGTCCGCTACAACGACATCAACGGGCCGCTGGCCGACAAGGCGCTGTTCATGATCGGCACCGTGAAGTTCTTTGACGAGGACTACCGCGAGGCCGACTACCAGTTCACCCAGATCGTCGAGAAGCACAAGAGCAGCCCGCTGTACCCCAGGGCGGCCGAGATGGCCATTATCTCCAAGGCGCTGTCCACCGGCGGCTCGGATTACGACGGCCGCAAGGTCGCCGAGGCCCGCGCGATGGTCCCCATCGCCCTGGCCGGCTACAAGGCCATCGAGTCGAAGGAACCGCAACTTTGCAAGGAGAAATCCGAGTTCCTGCAGCGCCAGCTGGCCGGCATCACCCTGCAGCAGGCGGAGAAGGACTACAAGACCGCCGACTTCTTCCGCCGCACCGGCCGGCCCGAATCGGCGTTCTTCCTCTTCGAGATCGTGCGCCGCCGCTACCCCGGCACGAAATACGCCGACCTGGCCACCGAGCAGATGCACAAGCTCCGCGAAAAGGTGGAGAAGGAAAACGGCACCAAACTGGCGGTCCCCGAGGCGGCCCCGTTGCAGCCGGACGCCGCGCAGTTCTATCAGCGAGCGCCGGGCGCCCCGCCGCCCACCGCCGACCAGGGCCAGCCACGGACGTTGCCGCCGAGCATCCAGCACTGAGAGTGTGTTGCGACAGCCGCTTGCGGCTTAGCGGAAGCCTGGAATCCGCCAAGCCGCAAGCGGCTGTCGCCACAGACTCTGAGCGTCCGAGTACTCAGTACTCAGTACTCAGTACTCAGTACTCAGTACCCGGAGGAGGATTCCATGTCCGTCGCCTTCATCAGCCGTCGCGCGGCCCTGCTGGCGCCCCTGGCCCTGCTGCTGCCGTCCTGCGAGTCCGACGGCAACTTCAACCTCTTCGGCTACACGACGCGGCCCAATTACCGCTGCGACATCCACAGCGTCCGCGTGCCGATCTTCAAGAACCTCACCTACCGCGACTCCACGCGGCAGGGCCTCGAGATGGACCTGACCGCTGCCATCGTCAAGCAGATCCAGCTGAAGACCCCGTGGAAGGTGAACGTCGCCAATCCGGACACCGAGCTGAGCGGCAAGATCCTCTACCTGACCAAGAACATCCTCAACCGCAACCAGCGGAACCTGCCACGCGAGACGGAAACCGACCTGGCGGTCGAGGTGGAGTGGCGCGACCTGCGCACCGGCGAGAACCTGACGCGGCCGGCGCGCGGCCCCGGCTCCCTGCCGCCCCCCCCGGCGCCCGACGCGCCGCCTCCTCCTCCGGGCAGCCCACCGCCGCCGAGCCAGGGGGTCGCGGTCTACTCGATCGGACAGCTGATCCCGGAAATCGGCCAGTCCAACGCGACCGCCTACAAGGAAAACGTGGACCGCCTCGCCGTGCAAATCGTCGCGATGATGGAAGAGCCCTGGTAATCGCTTGGCCGTACACCGAGATCCGCACCATGCTCGAGTGGCAACTTCCCGACCGCGTCCTGCGCCTCGACGGCCGGGCGCTGGTCATGGGCATCGTCAACGTCACGCCGGACAGCTTCTCCGACGGCGGCCGCTTTGCGGCCCCCGAGGCCGCGGTCGCTCACGCACTCGACCTGGTCGGCCAGGGGGCCGACATCCTCGACGTCGGCGGCGAATCGAGCCGGCCGGGCGCCGAACCCGTTGCCGAGGACGAAGAGCTGCGGCGCGTCCTCCCCGTGGTGCGCGAGCTGGCGGCGCGGACCACGCTGCCGCTCTCGGTGGACACCACCAAGGCATCGGTCGCCGACGCCTGCCTCGCCGCCGGAGCCCACGTCATCAACGACATTACCGCTCTGCTAGGCGACCCCGACATGGCGCGGGTCGCGGCGGCGCGGCGGGCCGGGGTCGTCCTCATGCACATGCGGGGGACACCGCAAACGATGCAGATCGATCCCCATTACGAAGACGTCGCGGCCGAGGTGTGCCGCTTCCTCGAAGAGCGGTTGCACGCCGCCGCCGCAGCGGGTATAGAGGCGGGACGGGTGGTTCTCGACCCCGGCATCGGCTTCGGCAAGACGACCGCACACAACCTCGAGCTACTGGCCCGCCTCGGCGAAATCCGGGCGCTGGGCCGGCCGGTGTTGTTGGGGGTGTCGCGGAAGGGGTTCAGCGGCAAGCTGCTCGGCCGGGGGATCGAGGGGCGCCTGGCGGCGTCGCTGGCGGCCGCGTGTCATGCCGTAACGCTCGGGTCGGCCCAGGTCATCCGCGCCCACGACGTCCGTGAAACTCGCGATGCCGTGACGTTGCTGGCGGCCATCGCTTTATCGATTCGCGAAACGATGAATCTAAACAATTCCCCGGCCACGGAGGAGAGGGGGCGCCCGTGAGGGACCGGCTGGCTCAGATCTACGAATCGATGGGCCCGCGCGACCTCGTCGAGATCGCGATCCTGGCCGCCGCCATTTACCTGGCCCTGCGCTTTCTGCGCAAGGCCCGCGGCTCCGGCATGGTCCGCGGCCTCGGCCTGATCATCATCGGCCTGTTCCTGCTGGCGCAGGCGGCCATCGCCATCTTCGACCTCACCGTCCTCGGCAAGGTCCTCGACTACCTCCACACGACCGTGCTGGTCGGCCTGCTCGTCATCTTTCAGCCGGAGTTGCGGCGCGGCCTGGTCGTGCTCGGCCGCTACCAGGTCATGCGCTACCTGGGGCGCGAGCGGCACGACCCCGTGGCCGACAAGCTGGCGGACGCCTCGGAGGCGATGAGCCGCGACCGCGTCGGCGCCCTGATCGCCATCCAGCGCGAAGTGCCGTTGGCGCCCTTCATCGAAACCGGCGAGCGCCTCGACGGCGAAATCTCGCCGGCGCTGTTGCGCACGCTGTTCACGCCGAACAGCCCGCTGCACGACGGGGCGGTCATCCTGTGCAACGGCCGGGTCGCCGCCGCGGCGTGTCAACTGCCGCTGGGGCAGCCGCCGGACAAGAGCCAAACGCACGTCGGCATGCGCCACCGGGCGGCGCTGGGGCTGAGCGAGGAAACCGACGCCGTCCTGCTGGTGGTGAGCGAGGAGACCGGGCGCATCTCGCTGGCTGTCGGCGGGCGCCTGGAGGCGGTGCCGCGCGAGAACCTGTCGCGGCGGCTGGTGGAACTGCTCAGCCCCCCCGCGGGGCGCCGCCCGCGTACACGGGCCGCTTGATCGGAGGACGGCATGCTCGACCGAGTCTATTCCGTGTCCGTCGCCCTGGGGATGGCGTCGCTGGTCTGGCTCTACGCCCGCAGTCGCGAGCAGGAGATGCTCGACAACGTTCCGGTCCCGGTGCAGATCGCCCTGGCGCCGGGCGAGGCCGACCATTACAGCCTGGAGGTCGCCGGCCCGGCGCAGGTGCCGGTGTCGTTCGCGGGCCCGCCGTCGCGGTTGCGCGAGCTGCGCGGCCTGCTGCAGCGCGGCGAGCTGCGCGTTGACGTCACCCTCGCTGTCCCCGAGGCGCACCAGAATGAGCCGCGCTACCACGACACCGTCCGTATCGACGCCGCCGACATCCACCCACCCTCGGGCGTGACGCCCATCCTCGTCGAGGGCCGCAATCGCGTCCCCGTCACCCTGCACCGCCTCGTCGAGCGCCGCCTGCCGGTGCGCTTCGACCACGCGGCCGAGGACCAGGTCGGCCAGGCCGTCGTCGAGCCGCCCACGGTCCTCGTGCGCGGGCCGCAGGAAGTACTCGATCACCTGCGCGCCCTGCCGACGCAACCCTTCGTGCTGCCGGCGCCGCCGGAAGGGACGGCCGCCGAAACGGTCGTGCTGGGGCCGGTGCCTCTGGCCTCCGAGGCCGAGGGCATGCCTGTCCGGGCCACCCCCGACGCGGTGACGGTTCGCCTCACGCTGCAGCCGAAGAACAAGCTGTACGAGGTCGAGGCCCCCATCCACTTCCTGTGCCCCTCCGGCTTCCCGCGCCGGCCGCGCTTCCGCAACGAGCGCGACGGCAAGGTGACGCTGCGCCTGCTCGGCCCGGCGTCGGAGGAGGCGCCGAAAGTGTCGGCCTACATCGACCTGACGGCCCCCGGGAAATTCGCCGCGGCAGGCGTTTCGCCCTTATACGACGAGCCGTTGCAGGTACAATTACCTACCGGGTTCCAACTCGCGCAACCGCTGCCCCGATTCGTGGCTTTCGAGCTGGCACCGCCGGAGGCCGCCGTGCCGCCTTCGGGCGTCGTTCCCGTACAGCCGTAGCCGCGCTCGTAGTGACCCGATTTATCGGGTCCCATCCGAACGGACCCGATAAATCGGGTCACTACGAGCGCGCCAAGCGACATGACTCCGCCACCTATGCCGACAGCCGCCGCCGACCTGCTCACCTACTGCGAAGACCTCGGCCGCCGGGCGCGCGCCGCCTCCCGCCTCCTGGCCACCGCCCCCGGCGCCCGCAAGAACCACTGGCTGACCGCCTCGGCGGCCGCCCTCGCGAAGCGCGCCGACGAGGTTCTCCAGGCCAACGCCCGCGACGTGGCCGGCGCCGAAGAGAACGGCCTGAGCGCGGCCCAGGTCGATCGCCTGCGCCTGACGCCGGCCCGCCTCGCGGTCGCCGCCGACGGCCTACGCGAAGTGGCCGCCCTCGCCGATCCCGTCGGCCGCGTCCTCGACAGCAACGTGCGCCCCAACGGCCTGCACGTCCACAAGGTCGGCGTGCCGCTTGGCGTCATCTTCTTCATCTACGAGTCGCGGCCGAACGTCACCGTGGACGCGGCCGGGCTATGCGTCAAGGCGGGCGACGCCATCCTCCTCCGCGGCGGCAAGGAAGCGCTCCACTCCAACACCGCCCTGCAGCGCATCCTGCAAGACACCCTGCGCGAGAGCGACCTGCCGGCCGACGCCGTCCAGCTCGTCGCCACCACGGACCGGGCGGCCGTCGGCCACCTGCTGCGGCTGAACCAGTACATTGACCTGGCCATCCCGCGCGGCGGCGAGGGCCTCATCCGTCGCGTCGCCGAAGAGGCCCGGATGCCGGTGCTGAAACACTTCGCCGGCAACTGCCACGTCTACGTGGACCGTTCCGCCGACCTCGACATGGCCGAGCGCATCCTGGTCAACGCCAAGTGCCAGCGGCCGGGGGTGTGCAACGCGGCGGAGAGCCTCTTGGTCCACCAGGACATTGCCAAGCCCTTCCTGCCGCGCGCGGCCGCCGCGCTCCGAGCGAAGGGGGTCGAACTTCGCGCCTGCCCGGAAGCCCGGCGTTTCATCCCGGACGCGAAGCCCGCCACGGAGGAGGACTACGCGGCCGAGTACCTCGACCTGATTATCTCGATCAACGTGGTCCGCGATTTGGAAGAGGCCATCGAGCACATCAGCCGCTACGGCTCGGGGCACACGGAGGCGATCGTCGCCACCGACTGGAATGCCATCCGGCGCTTCACGGCGGCGGTCGATTCGTCGGCGGTGATGGTCAACGCCAGCACGCGCTTCAACGACGGCTACGAGTTCGGACTCGGGGCGGAGATCGGCATCAGCACCGACAAAATCCACGCGCGCGGGCCGTGCGGTTTGCAAGAGCTGACGAGTTACAAGTATATTGTGTATGGCGACGGTCAGGTGCGGGGCTGACGCCCACCGGTTGCGACGGGTGGGCCTGGCGCATTGAAGTGGATCACACCATGATGGCGTACGCAGTGGCCCTGCTGGCGATGCTGGTCGCCCTGCTGATCGCGGCGACGTTCCTCCTGACGCGGCACATCTATCGCCGCCGCGCCTCCGGGGACGAACTGTCGGCGGTCAGCCGGCAGCACATCGAACTGTTCCAGGGCGGGCAGCTCAGCGAGTCGGCCGTCGAGTCGGCCAAGGCCCGCTTCCGGGAATTGCTGGAGCGCGGCGAGGTCGAGGCGGTCGAGGCCAGCCTGCGCCCCGGCATCCAGTACGTCGTCCAGGTCCGCGCCCTCGCCGAGTTGGGCACCGAGGACGCCGGCCGCATCCTCGAACGACAATTGGGGCGGCGCCTGACCGACGACCAGATCGAGCAGTCGTGGTACTGGATCGACCTGGCCAACGGCCTGCGCAGTCTCAACCGCTCGCAAAGTTTGCCGCACCTGCTGCGCTGCGCCGAGTCGGCCGGCGAGATCCCGCTGGGCCACTTCTTCGCGGCCGAGACCGTTTGCTTCCTCGGCTTCGGCGGCTACCTGCGCCAGCCCGACACCCCGCTCGGCCGCGCCGCCCTGCGCGTGCTGCACCGGGCGCTGGAGGGGCTGCGCCACGGCGTTCCACCGCAGGTCGTGGCCGAGGGGCGCTTAGGCGAGGTCGTCGAGAGCCTGTGGGACAACCGCCCGGATGGGGCCGACGCCCTGGCCGTGCGCGTCTTTCGGGAAGCGCTGCGGCTGCTGCGGCGGGCGCCGCACGCCGAGCGGGCGCTGGCCGCCGAGCCGTCGGAGGCCGAGGCGTTCGGCTGGCAGATGTCGCGGCTGGCCGCCTTGGAGCCGGCCCTGGAGGAGTACGTGCAGGAGATGCCGGCGCTGCTGGCGGCGGCGTTGCCCAGCGCCGAGGAGGGGCCGCAGCGCGACATTCTGCAGGCCCTGGCCGACCTCCGCGCCGACGCCGGGGCGGCGATCGTGCCGCTGCTGACGCGGGTCGGGTTCGCCCACC
>Ga0116223_10001439_pt1 | contig 24389 bp, 20 predicted proteins | sample Sb_taG_3_FD_90092 | JGI IMG/M metagenome (GOLD analysis project Ga0116223, IMG submission 90092) | Peat soil microbial communities from Weissenstadt, Germany - Sb_50d_a_PC metaG | ecosystem: Environmental > Terrestrial > Soil > Wetlands > Peat | place: Germany: Weissenstadt | collected 2010-09-21 | reverse complement strand
TTGCGCTCTACTGCGAGCGCAATCTCGTCGAGCGATTTTTCAACAAACTCAAGCACTTTCGCGCCATCGCCACACGCTACGACAAACTCGCCAGAAATTTCCTCGCCGGTGTCCAGCTCGCCTCGCTATCATCCTGCTTAACTGAAGACAGGCTCTAGCTTTTGCTTTTGCTTTAGCAATGGCGGTCGATCACATTTCCTTTCAGGATTCATTAACCCCTGGACAAATGGCCAAGCTCGGATTCAGATGAGCGTGATTCGGAAAGATGCGGCACATCGTTCCGGATCGGTCTCGAGGGGGCTCTGCCATGATCCGCGCGGATGCGGCGCATACGCTTGCGCACGCCGGTTTATTGCAAGGACAGGCGTCCGCGCCGCCTCGGCGAGCTCTTCAACAGCCTTATCTCGGCATCGAGCCCTGGCTCCGCCACGCCGTTCCCGCGATGATCGGCGTCTTCATCCTTGCGTTAACCGCATTCACCAGCTTGCTCGTGCTCGAAGCGCATGACCAGGCGATCAAAGACGCCATGGGCCAGCTGGAGCTGATCGCCGCCGCGACGACAAACGATTTCGCGGTCGCGACCGAAAGGGCTGCCGACGAGGATCCGATCAAGGCCCTCATCCAATCTCTGCCCGATCGCGCGCTGTCGCGCGGCCAGCGCGTGCTTGTCAGCAACGACACGGGCGCCATCGTCGCCGCTTATCCGCCCGAGCTCGGGATCGGCGGCGCGCTCATCGACCATCTTGGCCTGAGCCAACCGCTCACGGTCTTCGCCGAAAAGGCCGGTGTCTTGCGCATCAATCTCGCCGACGGGACCGACGCGCTGGCAACGGTCAGGACATTGAAAGCGCCCTTGGGGCAAATCGCCTTCATCCATCCCATCCATTCGGTTCTGACGGAATGGCGCGGCGCCGCTTTCGGCAGCGCAGTCGCGCTGATCGCGACCATCCTCGTCCTCTGCTCGGTCGCCTTCGCCTATTTCTGGCAAGCGGCGCGGGCGCGCAAAGCCGATGATGCCTGCAAGCGGATCGGCGAGCGCATCGACACGGCGCTAAATCGCGGCCGCTGCGGGCTTTGGGATTGGGATCTTTCGCGCGGTCGCATCTATTGGTCGGACTCGATGTATGAAATTCTCGGCATGCATCGCGAAGAGCACTTCCTGTCGTTCGGAGAGATCAATGCGCTCGTCCATCCGCATGACGGCGATCTCGCGCAAATGGCCGAAATGATCGCCGCGTCGAAGACCAACGCGATCGATCACACCTTCCGCATCCGCAACGCCGAAGGCACATGGATCTGGCTGCGCGCCCGCGCCGAGCTGGTCCGCGAATGCGGAGGCGAGTCTCCTCATCTCATCGGCATCGGCGTCGATATTTCCGAACAGAAAATTCTCGCCGAGAGAACGGCGACCGCCGACATGCGGCTTCGCGATGCGCTCGAAGCCGTCTCGGAAGCCTTTGTCCTATGGGACAAGGACAATTGTCTCGTCATGTGCAATTCCAAATTCCAGCGCTTTCACAATTTGCCCAACGAGGCGATCGTCTCCGGCCTAGCCTATCGGGAAGTCATGGCAAAAGGCACGCCGCCGCTCATCCAATCACAAATCACGCTCGGCGAGCGGCCGGTCGGCGGCGCCAAGACCTATGAAGCGCGGCTGGCCGACGGACGTTGGTTGCAAATCAACGAAAGGCGGACCAAGGACGGCGGTTATGTTTCGGTCGGCACCGACATCTCGGCGCTGAAACGCCACGAAGAGCAGCTGATGGATTCGGAGCGCCGCCTCACGGCGACCGTCGTCGATCTGCGCAAATCGCGCCAGACGCTGGAGCAGCAGGCCCAGCAGCTCGCGGAACTCGCCGAAAAATATCTCGAGCAGAAGGCGGAGGCGGAGAGCGCCAGTCAGGCGAAATCTGAATTCCTCGCCAATATGAGCCACGAGCTGCGCACCCCGCTTAATGCGATCATCGGCTTTTCCGAGATGATGATCGCGGAAACCTTCGGCGCGCTGGGCTCGTGCCGCTATGTCGATTACAGCAGGGACATCCGAGCGAGCGGCCAATATCTCCTCGGCGTGATCTCCGACGTGCTCGACATGTCGCGCCTCGAAGCCGGCCGCGTGCGGCTTGAGAAGACCGAGTTTGCCGTCGGTTCGGTGATCGCCGCCGCGGTCGAAAAGATCGCGCTTGCGGCGCAGGACAAAGAGATCGCTGTCACGACCCAAGCGGCGCCCGACGCCAAGCTCTATGCCGATCGTGCCGCGCTCGAGCGCATCGTCTCGACGCTCCTGCGCAACGCCGTGAAGTTCACGCCGGCGAAGGGCCGCATCAATGTGCGGCTCCGCCGTATTCACGGCGCGATGAACATTTATGTCGAGGACACCGGCATCGGCATTGCCCCGGAGGCGCTGCCCCGCCTCGGCCGTCCGTTCGAACAACGCAACGGAATGCTGGACAACGGCATGAAGGGCTCCGGCCTTGGTCTTGCGATCGCCCGCTCGCTCGTCGATCTGCATGGCGGCACGATGCGCATCCGCTCGCGGCTCGGCGGGGGCACGATCGTGCTCGTTCACCTGCCCGTCACGGAGGCGCCGCCCCAACAGCGGCTGCTGTGCGCCGCGCCGCGCTGGCCGCCGCGGCAGGCGCTACCGCGAGCTGCGACCAATTGAACGAATGAATGTGGCCGGGCTTGTCCCGGCCATCTGCGCGGCGCTGCAACAGCCCCGGCTGTTAAGGCGTCGTTCGGAAATAAATGAATCGCTCGACGTTAAGACTGACAGGTTGCAGAGCCCTCATCCTGAGGATGCTGCGCAGCAGCCGTCTCGAAGGATGGGGGCGGAAGGCGTTCATCTTTCCGCCGCTTACGCCAAAGAGCGCTCCCTCGTCCTTCGAGACGCAGGCTTCGCCTGCTCCTCAGGATGAGGGAGCTTGTTGCTTTGCCAGATGGCGCGATAATTTCCGAACGAAGCCTACGTCTCGCCGTGTAACGACGTAGGATCGGAAAGCTTTTTCGTGGATGGCCGGGACAAGCCCGGCCATGATGTTCAAGCCGATCGTACAGAGCAATAAACACGATCGGCGATCCGCCGGTTCAGTTTGTCGAAATAGGCGTCGGTGAGCGCGATACCTTTGCCTTCGCGAAGCTCCTGGCGCGCGCGCTCAATCTTGGCGCGGCCCTCAGGGCTTGCCGCGTAGTTCAACATAGCTCGGGTTTCGTCGTTCACGGGAACGACAGCCGGCGGGACTGCGACAGATTTCGGTTTCGTAGACATGGCCATGAGTGTAACACTCGATCGCCATTGCACCAGGGGCACTCGATCGATTTCATCCTATCGTTCTCGAGAGCGAGCGGCGCCTCAGCCCACGACATCCCTGAAAATCGCCCTCACCTTCATGCCCGTCTCCTCGAGCTCCACCGCGAGTTGCGCGAAGCCAGGCAAATCGGCCGCGGCCGCGAGCCGCCGCTTGACCGTTTCGCTCGCCTCAGACAGCGGCTGCCTCGGACGGAGAAGCGTGCCCAGCACTTGGGTGACGCTCGAATAGAGCCGCTGCGCGCCGAGAAGAAAATCGGCCTGATCCCGCGCGAGATAACCGAATGTGCCTGCCTTGGCGATCACCGCGGCCGGCGAGACATCGATCATCGCTGGCTGTTCATGCGCGTGGCGCAGGCAAAGAAATTGCGCCAGAAAATCGATGTCGAGCAGGCCGCCCGCCGCGTATTTCAGATCGAACGGATCGTCCTCGCCTTTCTCCTGGGCGATGAGCCTGCGCACGGCGGCGACATCCGAGCGCAACGAGGCAGGACGCGGCGCGGCAAGGACCGCGGCCCGCGCCGCCTCGACCTCGGCGCCAAGCGAGGGATCGCCGGCGATGACGCGGGCCCGCGTCAAGGCCATGTGCTCCCAGGTTTCCGCCTCTTTGGCCTGATATTCGGCAAAGCTCTCGAACTGCGTCGCAAGCGGTCCTTGGCGCCCGGACGGGCGCAGCCGCATGTCGACGTCGTAAAGCAGGCCGCGCCGCGTCGCGACCGTCAACGCCGATATGAGTCTCTGCGCCAGCCGCGTGTAATGGCGGGTCGCATGCAGCGGCCAGGAAGAGTCGGACTCCGGATGAGCCGCATCGAAATCATAGATCAGGATGAAATCGAGATCCGAGGCCGCGGTCATTTCACGCGAGCCGAGCTTGCCCAGCGCGAGGACGACGCATCGGCCTTGTGGAACCCTGCCGAAGCGCGCCTCGAAGTCCTGCATGACATGATCGAGGCAGGCGCGCACCACGCTGGCGGCGAGCGCCGAATAGGCCTCGCCCGCCGCGATCGGCGCGATCATTTCGGTCAACAGACGCAGGCCAATGAGAAAGGATTCCTCCTGGGCGAAATCGCGCAAGGAATCGAGCACGTCCTCGATCGCCGCGTGCGGAGCCAGGATATGCCTGAGGCGGGCGTCAAAATCGGCATCGCCGAGCGGCGCGGCGAGGAGACCGCGGTCGAGTACAGCATCGAGCACGTGCGGGCGGCGGATGACGATCTCGGCAAGCCGCGGGGCGCTCCCCAATATGTCGGCGAAAAGATTGCGCAGCTGCGCATTCGATTTCAGGATCGACAGAAGCTCGACGGCCGCCTTCATCCGGCCGAGCGCCTGATCGAAGGCGGCAACAGCGGCATCGGGGTCGCCGGATTGGGCAAAGGCCTCGAGCAGCGCCGGCACGAGCTCGGTCAGCACCTCGCGGGCCCGCTCGGAGCGAACCGCTGCACGACGCCCGAAATGCCAGCCGCGGATCGTCTCCGCGACAAGCGCGGGACGGTTGAAGCCGAGTCGGGCCAAGGTTTCGAGCGTTTCCGGATCGTCGGTGACGCCGGTGAAGACGAGACTGCCGGTCGCGGTCGAGAGCCTCGGCGAAGTCTCGAACAGTCGCGCGTAATGTTCGGCGACGCGGCCGAGATGGTGGTGAAGCTCGGCGGCGAAAGGCGCAAGTCCCAAATAGCCGCAAAATTTCGCAAACCGCCGCAGCTCGTTCGACGCGACAGGCAGGCGTTGCGTCTGCTCGTCGGCGATCATTTGAAGACGATGCTCCGTCTCCCGAAGGAACAGATAGGCGGCCTCGAGATCCTCGCGCGCCTCGCGGCTCACCAATCCTTCACTCTCGAGTTCGGCGAGCATGGCGAGAGTTTGGGTGCCGCGCAGGCGCGGCCGCTTGCCGCCGAAGATCAACTGCTGGGTCTGCACGAAAAATTCGATCTCACGAATGCCGCCACGGCCCAATTTGAGATCGTGGCCGGCAACGGCGATCTCGGCATGTCCGCGCACCGCATGGATCTGGCGTTTCATCGCGTGAATGTCGGCGATTGCCGCATAATCGAAATAGCGACGCCAGATGAACGGCGTGAGTTGCGAAAGAAAGACTTCGCCGAGCTTGCGGTCGCCGGCGATCGGACGCGCCTTGATCAAAGCGGCACGTTCCCAGTTCTGGCCGAAAGATTCGTAGTAGAAAAAGGCGGCAGGCAAAGAGATCGCGATCGCGGTCGAGCCGGGATCGGGCCGCAGTCTCAGATCGACGCGCAGAACATAGCCGTCGGCGGTGCGCTCTTGCAGGATCTTGACGAGCCGCCGGATGATCCTCACGAAGAGCATCGTCGGCTCACCCGTTTGCGCGATTGCCGGACTTGCCGGATCGAACAAGGCGATGAGATCCGTGTCGCTCGAATAGTTCAATTCGCCGGCCCCGTGCTTGCCGAGCGCAAGGACGACGATCCCGCAATCGCGATCGGGCGACGGCGGATCGGGCAGCTGGAGTTTGCCGCTCGCCTGCGCTTCGCGAAGAATGAAGTTCAGAGCCGCGGCGACGAAAACGTCGGCGCTGGCGGTGAGCGCCTGCATGACGGTTTGGGTCGTCCAAACGCCGCCGAGATCGGCGAGGGCGACGAGAAGCGCGACCTCCTGCTTGGCGCGCCGCAAGATACGCATCAGTTCGGCTTCCGAGCCTGCCCTGTCCGTGGCCGAGACGAGATCCTCGAGAAGCCCATTCAGCATCAGTTCCGGTGGCGCGTTGAGGAGACGAACCAAGCGGCCGGCATCGGACCTGATCAACTTCCAGAGGTACGGCGAGTGGCCGGCAATGGCCAGAAGCAATGCACTGGTGGCGGGATCAGCCAAGATGGCCGCAAGCTCGGCGCCTGCATTCGCGACAAAGTCTGAGAAACGAGCTTCTGTCACGGCGCGGCCGGCGATCTGCGGCGCTTTTGAAAACCGCTGGTAAAGCCCCGCCTGAGCCATTGTCGGCCGTTCCCTGCGCTTCAGGCCGCCGCTCCGGTCTGCGATCGCGCCGGCTGAGCGAGCTTAGCCGGGATTGCTGCAGCGGCAGGCAAAGCAAGCACCGCTTTGAGACCGGGGGAATTGTCCTCGAACCGCAGTGTACCCTTGTGCAGGCGCGCAACCGCCGCGGCGAGCGCCAGGCCCAAGCCCGAGCCCGGCCGAGAGCGGGAATTTTCGAGCCGCACGAAACGCTCTTTCACGCGGTCACGGTCGCCGGCCGCAATGCCGGGACCGTGATCGGCGACGCTGATCTCGACGAGCTTGCCCTGCCGCTTGGCGGCGACGACCACATCGGGTTGCGCCAATTTTTCCGCATCGCTTTGAGGAGTGCCGTATTTCAAGGCGTTGTCAACGAGGTTGGCGAGCGCCTGGCCGATGAGTTCGCGGCTGCCATGCAAAATGAGCCCCGGCTCGGTTTCGAGCGCCAGGTTGATACCGCGATCCTCGGCGAGAGGTTCGTAGAGTTCGCCGACGTCACGGGCGACGCCGGCGGCATCGAAATCAACCATGCCTTCCGGCCCCGCGCCGGCCTCCGCACGCGCGATCATCAGAAGCGCATCGAAGACGCGGATGAGCGCGTCCGACTCGTCGATGACTTTTTCGAGCGCGAGCCGGTAATCCTCGGGCGTCTCTGCAAATTGAAGTGCCTGTTCGGCCCTGCTGCGCAGCCGCGTCAGCGGAGTCTTCAGATCATGCGCGATATTATCCGAGACCTCGTTCAACCCCGTCACGAGGACCGAGATCCGGTCCAACATGGAATTCAGGTTCTGCACAAGACGGTCGAGTTCGTCGCCTGTGCCGGCCAGCGGCAGACGACCGGAGAGGTCGCCGGCGACGATGGTCTTGGCTTTCGCATTGATCGTGTCGACGCGGCGCAGAACGTGACGGGCGACCCAGAGGCCGCCGATCGTGCCGATGATCACGAGCCAGATGAGCGAGGTGACGAGCGCGCCGGCGAAAATGCGGCGCATTCGCAGGGCCTCGTCGATGTCATGCCCGACGAGAAGGCGGAAGCCGCCGGGCAACGCGAAAATGCGGGCCAGGGCGCGATGTGGGGTGGTGAGGTCGCTGGCGCGCAGGTAATCGGTTTCGACGAGCCCCGGCTGCGCGAGGACGCCGGGCGGCAGATTCGCGACATTGCCGACGATCGGCTCGCCGGCATGGGTCGTCACCAGATAAAGACCGCCGCCGGGCTGCTCGGAACGCCGCTGGACCGCCTGGACGAGCCGGCCAATGCCGCCTTCCGAATATTGCTCCGCCAATCCCGTGATATCCGTGTCCACAGTCTGGGCGATCTGCGCGTCGATCAATTTCTCGACGTTCCAGCCGGCACGCGCAAGCACCAGTCCGGCACCGATCGCGGCGACGACAAGATAGGCGAGCGAAATCTTGAACGCCGTCGTCCGGAAGAGCTTAGCGATTGCCGTCACGGATCATGTATCCAGCACCGCGTATGGTTTGCAGCAATTGCGGGTCGAAGCCTTTGTCGATCTTCGCCCGAAGCCGCGAGATATGCACGTCGATCACATTGGTCTGCGGATCGAAATGATAATCCCAGACATTCTCGAGCAGCATGGTGCGGGTGACGACCTGGCCGGCATGTTTCATCAAATATTCGAGGAGCCGGAATTCCCGCGGCTGAAGCATGATCTCCTTGCCGTTGCGGGTAAGCTTATGCGACAGGCGGTCGAGTTCAAGGCCCCCGACCCGATAAACGGTTTCTTCGCCTGCGCCGGATGACTTGCGCCTGGCCAGGACCTCGACGCGCGCCAGCAATTCGGCGAAGGCGTAGGGCTTGGTCAGGTAGTCGTCACCGCCGGCGCGCAGACCCTTCACCCGGTCGTCGACCTGGCCGAGGGCCGACAGGATTAGCACTGGCGTTTCGATCTTCTGAATACGCAAGCCGCCGATCAGGGAGAGGCCATCGAGCTTCGGCAGCATGCGATCGACGACGAGAACGTCATAGGTACCCTCGCGCGCCTTGTCGTAGCCTTCCAGTCCGTCGCACGCATGGTCGGCGACATGGCCCGCCTCGCGCAACGCCTTGGCGAGATAAAGGGCGGCTTCCGTGTCGTCCTCTATGATGAGAATGCGCATGGAAGACATATAGGCAATCCAGCAAAAAAACGGCAGGCCAGGAGCCAAGCTCCGGACCTGCCGTCTCCTTGGACCGGCGTCGCAGACGGGGGGCAGATGCGACGCCTGGCGGAGAGGAAGGCTGTTTTCGTGCCGCGAGGGCGGCCCGAAATGTACAAGGCGTCAGGACGCCGGGTTGATCACCAGAGCCACGAAATGGGTTTCGTCACCGCTCTTGACCCGCAGAAGCACAGCTTTGTGGCCATCCTTCTTGGCGTCGAAGATGACATTCGAGATATCGCTCGGCTGGCTGACGGGCTTGCCGCCCGCTTCGAGGATCACGTCGCCGACCTTCAGACCCTTTTGCGCCGCGCTGCCGTCCGGATCCACGTCGGTGATGACAACTCCCTGCTTGCCGGCGCCGGGGACCGAATCCGCCGGCGCAAGGGCGAGGCCGAAATTATCGAAGCCGCTGCTGCCCGACCCGGAACCGGTTTCGGCCTTGGCTTCCTGATCGTTCGGAAGAGTGCCGAGTTTCACCGAAACCGTCTTCTCCGAGCCGTCATGCCAGACGAGCAAGCTGGCCTCGGCGTTCGGGCCCAGCGCGGCGATCTTGCGGGCCAGTTCACGCGGCCCTTCGACGCTCTCGCCATTGACGCCGAGGATGACGTCGCCGGTCTTGACGCCCGCCTGCGCAGCCGGCGAATTCGGCTGGGTGTCGGCGATGAGCGCGCCCTTGTCCGTCTTCAGACCGAGACTGTCGGCGATGTCCGACGTGACCGGCTGAATCTCAACGCCGATCCAGCCGCGCGTCACACTCCCCTTGTCCTTCAGCGAAGCGATAACGCTTTGCGCCTCGTCGGCGGGGATGTCGAAGCCGATCCCGACGCTGCCACCCGAGGGCGAATAGATCGCCGTGTTGACGCCGACGACCTCGCCTTGCGTGTTGAAGGTCGGGCCGCCGGAATTGCCGCGATTGACCGGCGCGTCGATCTGCAGGTAATCGTCATAAGGTCCCGAGCCAATGTCGCGGCCGCGCGCCGAAACGATACCGGCGGTAACCGTGCCGCCAAGACCGAAAGGATTGCCGACCGCAATGACCCAGTCGCCGACGCGCGGCGTCGCCTTGGCGAACTCGACATAGGGGAAGTTCGAGCCGTCCTCGATTTTCAAAAGCGCGAGGTCGGTCTTTTTGTCGGTGCCGACGACCTTCGCCTGATAGGTCTTGCCGTCGTCCATCGTGACCGTCACTTCGGTCGCGCTGTCGACGACGTGGTCGTTGGTCACGACATAGCCATCGGGGGAGATGATGAAGCCGGAGCCTTGCGCAAGCTCCATATGCGGCCGGGCGTTATGAAACTCGAAAGGCACGCCGTCCTGGCCGCCGAACCTCTTGAAGAAACGCTCCAGCGGGTCGCCAGGCTGAAGTCCCGGCACTTCATCCGAGTCACTGGTGTTGGAGGCCTCGGCGATCTTCACCTTGATCGAGACGACGGCGCCGCGAACCTTATCGACGACATCGGCGAAGGAAAAGGCATTCGCAGGAAGGCTCGCCTGCGGGTTGGTCTGAGCCTGCGCCGTCGACGCGAATGTTGCGTGCGGCAAGACGTTACCGGTCAGAGCGCCTGCCAAGGCCACCGCCGCGACCGAGCCGAGCAGGACGACGCGCGTCGACGGGCGCTTGTTGAGCTTAACCTTGGGCGGTGTCTGCTCGCCGTTGGGAGGAAGCCGTTGATCCATCTTATGCATCTCCATGGAGCCACTTGGGTTTGTCCTGGCGGGCACCCGCGGCAGGACAATGCGAAATCGGAAGGAATAACGCGCGGCGCAGATCCTTCTTCGCTAAACATGGCGCAGCGTGACTTACGCCGCCATTTCGGAGACATGAAAGTTTCGTAAGCTCGGGCAAACCTGCCAATCTTTATTCTTACCTAATCGTATTTATCCCTTGACAGCAAGTAGCCACTCTGGTAAATTATCCCTCAATCGCAGGTAAGGGGCAAGCCGAAATGGGCGCCGTCATTTTCCAAGGCGAAAAGCCATTTGAGCTAATAGCCCAGACGCACCCCACAACCACTGCCGAAGGCAGAACCGTAGTGGTGACTCTGCCAGTATTTGTTCCCGGCTTTCCTGAACAAACCGTTGATGTTCGCTTTCTTCTCTCGATCCAGCAGGCCGAATATTTGGCGAGTCAAATCCAGCCGGTTCTAAGGACGGCGCGCGTGAATGAAAGAATGGGGCGCTAGTCATGGCCAAGTACACCTTCAAAGAATTTCAGGCCGAATATCCGAATGACGCGGCCTGCCTCGCAAAGCTGATGGAAATCAACTGCGGCGGCGCTGAAATCATGTGTCCCGCTTGCAAGCACCGCACGACCTTCCATCCGATGCATAAGCGCCGCGCTTATGCCTGTCAGGACTGCGGCCATCATGTTTATCCGGCTGCCGGTACGATCTTTCACAAGTCGCGCACGCCGCTGACAAAATGGTTTTTCGCCATGTACCTGATGACCAGCACGCGCCACGGCGTTGCGGCCAAGGAAGTCGAGCGGCAACTTGGCGTGACTTACAAATGCGCATGGCGCATGTGCCATGAATTGCGCAAGCTGATGGCAACGGCGGATTATGCTGGCCCGCTTGGCGGCCTTGGGAAGCACGTCGAAGTCGATGAAACAAAGGTCGGCGGCGTCGAGCGACGCACTGATGTGAATGAACGCGGCTACCGGAAGCCTACTGTTATGGGCATCGTCGAACGCGGTGGCAACATTCGCGCTGGCGTTGTCCCGGACGCGAGCAAGCTCACGCTTGAGCCAATCATTCTCGACAACGTATTGCCCGGCACCATCATCAGTTCGGACGAATGGCATTCCTATGCCGATCTTGGGCAGACCTATGAGCACGGTGTCGTCCTTCATTCCGCAAAGGAGTACGTTCGCGGCATTCATCACACGAACACGCTTGAAGGCCATTGGTCGCATTTCAAACGCGCGGTGCTCGGAACGCATGTCCACATTTCAGCAAAGCACGCTTGGAAATATGTGAGCGAGTTTAGCTATCGCCGCAATTATCGGCACTCGCATTGGACCATGTTCAATCTTTTGGTTCACGCTTTCGCGCTGCCGCGCCTAGTAGAGAGCTGAAGCGCTCTCGGCCCTTGGGGTGTAAGTCGCCAGCAGCGGGGGTTTCTTCGCCGGCCGAAATATCTGGAATAACTGGGGAATTTTTCATGTGCTCCATGATGATCTTCTTGCGTTCTTTTTCAAGGTCCTCTTGCATGAGTGTCTCCCTGATCTTTGAAACAGGCACAACAACCCCAATGCCTGTGTGAATACCTTCCGGACTCGCATTCGCTATATCATCGGTCACCACATCAGAATTTAAGTCTTCTATGTCGAAATGACCGTGCATAAGGCCAAGCAAACCGAACGGAAGACCAGCTTGATATCTTAGTTTGCCATTGACGGTTCGCCATATTCCATAATTCACAAGGACGGGAGAGCCGCTAAGACCGCCGATTGAGCGTGCTTCGATAAGATAGGCATCCATCCAACCGAATTTGGTCCAAATCGGTTCTTCAGGCATTGCCGCGATATTACCTATCCGAACAATCGGAATATTGCGTTGGCGCCCTGAATGCTTTCGGAACAAGCCGACGATAAAGATCTCATCACCGACTCCAATTTCTTTGTCTTTGATAAGCTGTTCCGATAATTCTACTGCGGCAAGCGTGCCGTGATTGTAGTCGTGAATTTGTTCATTAAGCGGAAGCAGAGCTATAGCAACATCAATTGCATTAGTGGCATCTGGATGAAACCACCAATCTATGAACTTCAAGCTAATTAAGTCGGGCGGTTCCCCGTCTCGGCGATTTACGCTGATCCTAACGTCTCGCTGGTTACCATGCTTGTCTGGTTCATAAAGACGCCCGACGCAATGCTGCGCCGTCACAACATGCATGAATGCCCCGCCATACTCTTCATCGAGCGTGGACACGATAAATCCGGTAGCGCGAGGGCTGAATTTCCCATCAGCATGTCGCCAGCCCAAAAATACGACGCCCTTGCGGATGTTCTCGTGTACTTGCATATCAGCCCACGACTTTGGCAGCGCAAAGCGCGGAATCGGTTCGATCGCTACCATGGGCGCGCCATCCCATGATCGGCGAGACTATCACAATCGCCACTTGCTGCAAGGGGATAAATACGTTACCTAAAAACTCGGAACATATCAAGAACAAATTCGAGAATAGGACCGAAAAAGGAGCCACGCGATGCGCCCCGATGAAAAAGTGACGCTCTACCACGCCCCCAATTCGCGCTCCGGCGCCGCCATGCTCCTCCTCGAGGAATTGGGCGCGCCCTATGACGTCAAGGTCCTCAATATGAAAAAGGGCGAGCAGCGCCAGCCCGCCTATCTCGCCGTCAATCCGATGGGGAAAGTGCCGGCGGTGATCCATGGCGACGCTTTGATCACCGAACAGGTGGCGATCTACATCTATCTCGCTGATCTTTTTCCTGAAGCGGGGCTAGCGCCGCCGATCGGCGATCCGCAGCGTGGTCCCTATTTGCGTTGGCTCGTCTTCTACGGAAGCTCATTCGAGCCGGCGATACTCGACCGCGCCATGAAACGCGAGCCGGGGCGTCCGCAGGCCATGCCGTATGGCGAATTCGAGACGATGTTCGGCACGTTCACCAAACAGCTTGAGGCCGCTCCCTATTTTCTCGGCGAGCCTTTCTCGGCCGCCGATCTCTTGTGGGGTTCGGCGCTCACCTTCATGATGGGCTGGAAACTCCTGCCGGAGCTGCCGGTCATCGCCGCCTATATCGAGCGCCACAATGCGCGCCCCGCCGTGGCCCGCGTCAAAGCCAAGGATGCGGAGATCGCGGCGTCACAGGCGGAATAGGGCGGCAGCGCTGGCTGACGCGCGGCGCCCTTCGCGAAGCCGCTTGCTTCTCGCTTATGCGACGGCCCAATCCTCCGTGCGAAGACCGGGCACGCGGACGAACTCGGCGCTGTTCGCAGTCACAAGGACCGCATTTCGGCGGCGCGCCTGTGCCGCGATCAGAACGTCATAAGGTCCGATCGGCGTGCCCTTGCGTTCGAGCGCCGCGCGAATATCGCCCGCTTCTTCGGCATCCTCCGGCTCGAACGGCCAAAGCGTCAGATTGAGTGTGAGGAACGTCGCGAGTGTGGTCGCATTGGCAGCCGGGCGACCGCTCTTCTTTATTCCATACCAAAGCTCATAAAGCGCGATGGCTGGCACGCCGACCGTCATGCCTTCGGCAAGAGCCGCCTCCAGACGATTGCGCACGTTTGGCAACCGCTGATTAATCGCCGCGATCACCGCATTGGTATCGAGGCAGATCATTCGTCAAACGACACATCGTCTGCGGGCGGCATCGGCGGCTGCTCCGGGCGCCCCTCAGGAAGGAAATCCACGCCGCCCAAGCGGTCGATCTCCACGAAGATCGCCTTGATGTCCTTTATGTCCCGCTCCATCGGTTCGAGCAGCACGCCGCGCCCGACCCGCCGGACCCGCACCTCCGTGCCCGGCAGGCGGAATTCCTTCGGCAGGCGCACGGCCTGACTGCGGCCGTGCTTGAACAATTTGGCGATGCCTGTCTCGGCCATTATGGCCTCGCGAAGGGTGAGGCGTGATAGTTATCATTGGTATCTACCACCCGCACGACAAGAAAGGCAAGTCTCGATCGCGGGATTTCCCCTCACTCCGCCTCCCACACCACGTCGCCCGCGACCATGGTGAGCTTCACCCTGCCCTGCATTTTCGCCTCGTCGAAGGGCGTGTTCTTGCTACGCGAATGGAGCTTCGCCGGATCGAGCACGTAGGGCTCGTCGGGATCGAAGCGGATGAGATCGGCCGGCGCGCCGATCGCGAGCCTTCCTTGCGGCAGGCCGAGGATTCCGGCCGGACGCGATGACATGGCGGCGATGAGCCGCGCCAACGGCACTTCGCCCGCGTGGACGAGCCGTAGGCCGGCCGAGAGCATCGTCTCGAGACCGATCGCGCCGAATTCGGCCTCGGCAAACGGCAATCGCTTGGTCTCGACATCCTGCGGATTGTGGTCGGAGACGATGACGTCGATCAGGCCTTCGGCCAGCGCTTCGACGAGCGCGCGCCGCTCATCCTCATGGCGCAGCGGCGGCGTCAGCTTGAGGAACGTCCGGTAATCGCCGATGTCGTTCTCGTTCAACGTGAGATGATTGATCGAGGTCGCGCAGGTGATCGGCAGGCCGGCCGCTTTGGCGGCACGGATCGCTTTGAGCGACAGGCTCGTCGAGACGAGCGCCGCGTGATAACGCGCGTCGGTCAGCGCGACGAGCCTGATGTCGCGGTCGAGCATGATCGCTTCCGCCTCACGCGGAATGCCGGTGAGCCCCAGACGCGTGGCGAACTCGCCTTCGTTCATCACCCCGTCCGCGGCGAGGTCCGGGTCTTCGGTATGATGGATAACCAGAGCTCCGAAATCACGCGCGTAGGCCATGACGCGGCGCATGATCTGCGTGTTGCGCACGGATCGGGCCGCGTCGCTGAAGGCGACGGCGCCGGCTTCCATCAAGAGGCCGATCTCGGCGATCTCGACGCCGCGCAGACCTTTGGTCAATGCCGCGACGGGCAGCACGCGCACCTGCCCCGTGTCGCGCGCCCGGCGCAACAGGAAATCGACGACGGCAGGCTCGTCGACCGGCGGGTTCGTGTCGGGGCGCGCGAGGATCGTCGTCACGCCGCCGGCAGCCGCGGCGGCCGTGGCGGTCGCGATCGTCTCGCGATGCTCGGCGCCCGGCTCGCCGACGAAGGCGCACATGTCGATGAGGCCCGGCGCTATGACATCGCCGGCGCAGTCGATGACATGCGCATGCGAAGGCAGGCCCGCCTCGATGACCGAAGAACCGAGATCGCGAATGAGCCCGTCTATGACGAGAACGCCGCCGCGCGTCTCCTTTGCCGTAATCGGATCGAGGAGCCGGCCGTTGACGAGCGCCAGCGGCTGATGCGCGATCGAGGGCGAGGAGAGTGCTTTCATCGCATCTCAATCATTGGGCAAATGCTCGGCCAAGGCGGCGAGCACGGCCATGCGCACCGCGACGCCCATTTCGACCTGTTCGCGGATGAGGCTCTGCGGTCCGTCGGCGATACTCGAATCGATCTCGACCCCGCGGTTCATCGGGCCGGGATGCATGACGAGCGCATCCTTCTTCGCATAATAAAGCTTTTCAGAATCGAGGCCGAAGAAGCGGAAATATTCGCGCGAGGAGGGCACGAAGCCGCCGTTCATGCGCTCCCGCTGGAGACGCAGCATCATCACGATGTCGGCTCCCGCAAGCCCGCTCTTCATGTCGCGGCAAACTTCGACGCCCATGCGTTCGATGCCGGTCGGCAACAGAGTCGAGGGACCCACGACGCGCACGCGGGCGCCGAGCGTCGAGAGCAGGAGAATGTTGGAACGGGCGACGCGCGAATGCAGGATGTCGCCGCAGATCGCGACCGTGAGGCCTTGGATGCGGCCCTTGTTGCGGCGGATCGTCAAGGCATCGAGGAGCGCCTGGGTTGGATGTTCATGCGCGCCGTCGCCGGCATTGACCACGGCGCAATCGACTTTTTTGGCGAGCAGATGCACGGCGCCGGCCTGCGCGTGGCGCACGACGATGATGTCGGGCCGCATGGCGTTGAGCGTCACCGCGGTGTCGATGAGCGTCTCGCCCTTTTTGACGCTCGAGGTGTTCACCGACATGTTCATCACGTCGGCCCCTAACCTCTTGCCGGCCAATTCAAACGAGGATTGGGTGCGGGTCGAGGCTTCGAAGAAGAGATTGATGAGGGTGCGGCCGCGCAAGGTCGCGCGTTTCTTCTCGATCTGCCGCGACACCTCGACCGCGTCTTCGGCCATGTCGAGAAGGATCAGAATGTCCTCCGCCGAAAGCCCCTCGATCCCGAGCAAATGCCGGTGCCGGAATTTCTGGATGGGCCGCAGATCGGACATTAAAGGGCTTCTATAGGAGCGAATTCGCCTGCTCCGCAAGGGCGCGCGTGTAATTCGCCGGGGAAAGGCATTCTCTCATCCGGCTCCCTACGGACTTGTACCTATGCCAGTTCCACTACATATAGACTATATATAGAGGCCAGGCCGTAATGGACGTGGTCAGGCTTTCAGATACCCGCGTTAGTCTTGATAAGGTCATGGACCGCGTCGTCGAGGACCACGCGCCCGTGGTGGTCACCCGCGAAAAGGCAGAGGCAGTTGTCCTGGTCTCCCTCGCGGATTGGAACGCGATGGAGGAGACCGTTCACCTCCTGTCGAGCTCGGCCAATGCAGAGCGGCTGCGGCATGCCATCAGCCAGCTCGAAAGCGGCGGCGGGGCGGAGCACACGCTCGCCTCTCCGTGAAGCTGGTTTTCGCGGATCAGGCCTTGAAGGCGACCAGCGGCTTGAGATCGCCCAGTGCCGGTTCCATTACTGAAGATTGCCGCCCCTATTTGACACTCCGGCCCCCCTACCCCATGTTCCGCGGCAACGAGCCCTCGCCTCGGGACGCGCCGGCCGTTTGCGGCGGCGCTGGATAATTCCAAAAATGCAGCGTTCCCAGCCGCTTAGGACCGGAGTTCCTTCCCTTATGAATCTCGTCATCGTCGAATCGCCTGCCAAGGCCAAGACGATCAATAAATATCTCGGCCGCGACTATGAGGTCTTGGCCTCCTTCGGCCATGTCCGCGATCTGCCGGCCAAGGATGGTTCCGTCGATCCGGACGCCGACTTCGCGATGCTCTGGGAAGTCGACGCGAAGTCGGCGAAACGGCTTGCCGATATCGCCAACGCCGCCAAAGACGCGAAGCGGATCATTCTCGCGACCGACCCGGATCGCGAAGGCGAAGCGATTTCCTGGCATATCCTCGAAGTTCTGAAAGCCAAGCGCGTTCTCAAGGGCAAGTCGATCGAGCGCGTCGTCTTCAATGCGATCACCAAGGACGCAGTGGTCGATGCGATGAAACATCCGCGGCAGATCGACGAAGCGCTGGTCGATTCCTATCTCGCCCGCCGCGCCCTCGATTATCTCGTCGGGTTCAATCTTTCGCCGGTGCTGTGGCGGAAACTGCCGGGCGCGCGCTCGGCCGGCCGCGTCCAATCGGTTGCGCTACGCCTCGTCTGCGACCGCGAGCTCGAGATCGAGAGGTTCGTCGCGCAGGAATATTGGTCGCTGCTTGCGCATCTGAAGACCAAGGCCGGCGCGCCCTTCGTCGCCCGGCTCGTCGGCGCCGACGGCAAGAAGATCGCCCGTCTCGACATCGGCTCGGGGGCTGAAGCCGAAGCCTTCAGGCAGGCGTTGGAGACGGCGAATTTCACCGTCGCAAGCGTCGAGGCGAGACCGGCAAAGCGCCATCCTGCCGCGCCCTTCACCACGTCCACGCTGCAGCAGGAGGCCTCGCGCAAGCTGGGCTTCGCGCCGGCCCGCACCATGCAGGTCGCGCAACGCCTCTATGAAGGCGTGGATGTCGGCGGCGAGACGCTCGGCCTCATCACCTATATGCGCACCGACGGCGTCGATGTGGCGCCCGAAGCGATCGCCGCGGCGCGGCGTGTCATCGGGAGCCGATTCGGCGATCGGTATGTGCCGAAAGCGCCGCGCAAATATACGGTGAAAGTCAAGAACGCGCAGGAGGCGCATGAGGCCATTCGGCCGACCGACATGAGCGCGCTGCCGGCCAATGTGGATCGCTTCCTCGGGCGCGACGAAGCCCGCCTCTATGAGCTCATTTGGACGCGCGCCATCGCAAGTCAGATGGAGTCCGCCGACCTCGAACGCACCAATGTCGAGATCATTGCCGAGGCCGGCTCCCGCAGGATCGATCTGCGCGCCAGCGGGCAGGTCATTCGGTTCGACGGCTTCCTCAAGCTTTATCAGGAAGGCAAAGACGACGAGGAGACGGAAGAATCGGGAAGGCTGCCGCCGATGCAGGCGGGCGACGCCTTACGCAAGGAGAAGATCGAGGCGACGCAGCATTTTACCGAACCGCCGCCGCGCTTCACCGAAGCGACGCTGGTCAAGGGGATGGAGGAACTCGGCATCGGCCGGCCCTCCACCTATGCTTCGACGCTCGCCGTCCTCAAAGACCGCAAATATGTCCGGCTCGAGCACAAAAGGCTCCATCCGGAAGACAAGGGCCGCATCGTCACCGCGTTTCTCGAAAGTTTCTTCACGCGCTACGTCGGCTACGACTTCACCGCCGGTCTCGAAGAAAAGCTCGACCTTGTGTCGAACCATGAGATCGATTGGAAGGAGGTGCTGCGCCATTTCTGGGCGGATTTTTCGAGCGCGCTCGCCGCCACGAAGGATCTGCGCACGACGCAGGTGCTCGATAGCCTCAACGAGCTTCTCGGCCCGCATATTTTCCCGGCGAAGGAAGACGGCTCGAATCCGCGCGCCTGCCCTTCCTGCGGCGGCGGCCAACTCTCCCTGAAGCTCGGCAAATATGGCGCCTTCATCGGCTGTTCCAATTATCCCGACTGCACCTATACGCGACCTTTGGCGAATGGCGCCGAAGGCGCCAATGGAGAAGGCAACGGCGTGAAAGTGCTCGGCACAGATCCCGCGACGGGCGACGAGATCACGCTGCGCCATGGCCGTTTCGGCGCCTATGTGCAGCAGGGCGAGGGTGAGAAGCCGAAGCGCGCGTCGATCCCCAAGCCGCTCGCCCCCGAGGACCTCACGCTCGACCAGGTGCTGGCGCTCTTGAGCCTGCCGCGCAAAGTCGCCATCCATCCGCAGACCAAGCAGCCGATCCTCGCCGGCATTGGTCGCTTCGGGCCCTATGTCCAGCACGGCAAGTCCTACGCCAACATCGGCAAGGGCGAGAACATCCTCGAGATTGGCGCCAATCGCGCGATCGATCTCATCGTCGCCAAGGAAAGCGGGCTCGCTGGCTGCCGTTTCGGGAAGGACGGCGCCAGCCGCAGCCTCGGCGAACATCCAGAAGGCGGCAGCGTGACGGTCAAATCCGGCCGCTACGGCCCTTACGTGAGTTGGGGCAAAATCAACGCGACTTTACCGCGCGACGCAGATCCGACGAACTTCAGCCTCGAGGAGGCCGTGAGCTTGCTTGCGGCGAAGCGTGAGGGCGGCGGGCAGGCGCGCGTGCTCGGCCAATATCCGTCGGGCGGCGAGATCATGCTGCGCAAGGGAAGATACGGGCCTTATGTCAGCCATGGCAAGCTCAATGCGACTTTGAAGGACGGCCTATCGCCCGACACGATCACGCTCGAGGAGGCGATCCGGCTCATTGACGAGAAGCAAGGCGCGGCGCCGAGGCGGAAGACAGGTAAGGCCGTGCCGGAAAAATCCGCCAAGCAGACTCGGGCCGCGAAGACCAAGCCAGCGCAGCGCACGGTCGGGAAATCGGCCAAGCAACCGGCGGCAGGCTCTGCCGCAAACAAGTCCGCCGCAGGCGCGAGGGCCAAGCGCGCGTGAAGACGAAAGCCCCCGGCAAAACAGAGTCCGTCCTCAGCCAGGAGACGCCAAAGGAGTTGGTCTCGCCTTCCCGACCGTTGCCCTCGCGTGAGGAAATCCTGGCCTTCGTCGGCCGCGAAGAGCGTCCCGCCAAGATCGGCAAGCGCGAGATCGCCCGCGCCTTCGGGGTCAAAGGCGCCGATCGCGTCACACTGAAACGGATGTTGAAGGAGATCGAAGCCGACGGCGCCATCGAACGGCGCCGCAAACAGCTGCATAAGGCCGGCCAATTGCCGACCGTCGTGCTCGCGGAGATTGCCAGCCGCCACAGCGACGGCGAGCTGATCGCCGTGCCGGTCGAATGGGACGCGGCACAAGGACCGACGCCGAAGATCCTGCTCCAGCACGGTCGTCGGCGGCCCGGCATGGCCGTGCCGGGTGTCGGCGACCGCGCTCTGATCCGCACCGAAATCCGCCGCGAGGCCGGCCCCGATGAGCCCGCCTACGGCGGCCGGATCGTCAAGCTTCTGGAGCGCGCCAAATCCCAGCTGCTCGGCATCTACCGGGCCGATTCGCGCGGCGGCGGCCGCGTCGTTCCGGTCGACAAGCGGAACATCAACCGCGGCGAATTCGTCGTGGCGGCCGGCAGCCAGGGCGAAGCGCGCGACGGCGATCTCGTTGCCGTCGATGTCCTGCGCTCCGGCCGCTTCGGCCTGCCCGCGGTCAAGATCCGCGAGCGGCTCGGTAGTATCGCCAGCGAGCGGGCGATGAGCCTCATCGCCGTTCATGCGCATCGCATTCCCAACGTCTTTCGGCCCGAAGCCCTCGCCGAGGCGTCGCGCGCCGGAGCGCCGGCCCCGACGCCGCGCGAGGACTGGCGGGAGATCCCGCTCGTCACGATCGACCCGGCCGACGCCAAGGACCATGACGACGCGGTTTTCGCGCGCCCGGATGCGAACGCCGACAATCCGGGCGGACATATCCTCTTCGTGGCCATCGCCGATGTCGCCGCCTATGTGCGGCCGGGCTCGGCGCTCGACCGCGACGCTTTGGAGCGCGGCAATTCGGTCTATTTCCCCGACCGCGTCGTGCCCATGCTGCCGGAGTGCATCTCGAACGATCTCTGTTCGCTGAAACCCGGCGAAGACCGCCCCGCGCTGGCGATCAGGATCGTCATCGACAAGAGCGGCCGCGTGCTGGCGCACCGGGTCCATCGCGTGATGATGCGCTCGGCCGCGAAGCTCACCTACGCGCAAGTGCAGGCGGCCTGGGATGGCCTGCCCGGCCCCGAAACGCAGGCCCTGCTCGACCCCGTTCTTAAACCACTGTTCGATGCCTACGCGGCTTTAAAGATCGCGCGGGAGAAACGGGCGCCGCTCGATCTCGACCTGCCGGAGCGCAAGATCCTCTTGAAGCAGGACGGAACGGTCGACCGGATTATCGTGCCGCCGCGGCTCGAGGCGCATCGCCTCATCGAGGAATACATGATCCTCGCCAACGTCGCCGCGGCCGAGACGCTCGAGCGGCAATCCTTCATTTACCGCGCGCACGGCGAGCCGACTCTCGAGAAGCTCAACGCGTTCTCCGAATTTCTCGCCTCGATCGGGATCAGGCTCGCCAAGGGCCAGGTTCTGACGGCGCGTCAGTTCAACGGCATTCTCGCCCGCGTGAGAGGAACGGAGCACGAGAACATCGTCAACGAGATCGTTCTGCGCACCCAGGCGCAAGCCGAATATGTCAGCGAGAACTACGGCCATTTCGGCCTCAATCTGCGCCGCTATGCGCATTTCACCTCGCCGATCCGCCGCTATGCCGATCTCGTCGTGCACCGCGCCTTGATCCGCGCCCTGCGGCTCGGAAGCGACGGCCTCCCCGACCTCAGCCGCGAAGAACTGGCGGAGGTCGCGGCGCAGATTTCGGCCGCCGAACGGCGCGCCATGGCGGCGGAGCGCGAAACCGTCGAGCGCCTCATCGCCCTCCATCTCAGCGAGCAAGTGGGAACGGTCTTCGCCGGCCGGGTTTCCGGCGTCACCCCTGTCGGCCTCTTCGTCAGGTTGACGGAGACCGGCGCCGACGGCTTCATACCCGCTGCAACACTCGGGGACGACTATTTCCGCCATGACGAAAGCTTACATGCGCTCATCGGCAACAGAACCGGCGAGATGCACCGGCTCGGCGACGAGGTCAGCGTCAAGCTCGTCGAAGCCGCGCCCTTTGCCGGCGCGCTTCGTTTCGAACTCTTGAGCGAAGGAAAGAGCGTGCCGCTCTCCGGCCTTCGCAGCGGCAAGCGGGCGAGCCGGCGCGACAAGAGACCGGCTGGCAAAACCCATCCGTCGAGACTAAATATTGGCCGCAGATGATGTCGAAACTCGAAACCCCAGATAGATCTTTGCGATGACGATTGAGATTGCGGAGACGCCGCTGGCTACGCATGGCGGCGTGTTCCATGATGAGGGGCCAGCCCGGCCGAAGCGCAACGTCTGGCAGGCCATGCGCCGCGGCTTTTCCGGTCGCTGTCCCTGTTGCGGCGAGGGCGCGATGTTTCGCGCCTATCTCAAGGTCAATGATTGCTGCCCGGTCTGCGGTACCGAATTGTTCCATCAGCGCGCCGATGACGCGCCGCCCTATGTGACGATCCTGGTCGTCGGCCATATTCTCGGTGCGCTGATGCTCTTCGTTGAATGGCTCGCGCCCGACCTGCCGATCCTCTATCAGGTGCTAATCTGGCCGACGTTGACGCTGGCTCTCTGCCTCGCGCTTTTACCGGCTTTCAAGGGCGCGCTCATCGGCTACCAATGGGCGCTGCGCATGCATGGATTCGAAGCGGCCGCCGAAGCGCCGACAGATGGCTGAGGACGCGGTCGCGTCCTTCAAAGCCCCTGTCGCGCACAGGGCCAAACTAGGCGGCGGATCGCGCGCCATCAGCGCCGCGATCGCGACGGTGACGATCGTCGGCATCGGGCTTTCTCTATCGATCACACTCCTCGCCGTGCGGCTCGCGGAAGCGGGATATTCGGCCGGCGCGATCGGGTTGAACTCGGCAGCCGGCGGGCTCGCGACGCTCGCCACGGCGCCCTTCGTGCCGGCGCTGGCGCGACGGCTTGGCATCCGACCGCTTCTGATTCTATCCCTCCTTGCCGGCGCTTCCAGTCTCGCCGCTTTCGCCGCGAGCGACGGCTATTGGGCTTGGTTTGCGATCAGAATCGTGTTTGGCGCGGCGCTCACCATGCTCTTCGCGGTGAGCGAGTTCTGGATCAGTTCCGCGGCGCCGGAGCAAAGCCGCGGGATGATCATGGGACTTTACACGACGGCCTTCGCCATCGGCGTCGCCGCGGGACCATCGATTCTCGCGCTCACCGGGACGAAAGGCGGTGCGCCCTTCCTTCTCGCCGCAGCGCTTTTCGCGCTCGCGGTGCTGCCGATCGGACTCCTTGGCGGCCGCGCGCCTGTGCTCGAGCGCCCGGCGCGCATGTCGGTTCTCGCATTTACCGCCGCCATGCCGGCGGCGACGCTCGCCGCCCTCGTCTATGGCGCGGTCGAGACCGCCGCCATGGGACTCCTGCCGGTCTATGCGCTGCGCAGCGGCATGGGCGCGGCGACGGGTGCTGCCTTGGTCACGATTTTCGCGCTCGGCAATGGCGTCTTTCAGACGCCGATCGGAATTGCCTCGGATCACTTCGACCGACGCCGCTTGCTGCCGCTGATCGCCGGGTTCGGTGCGATCGGAGCGCTCCTCCTGCCCTTCGCACGAGAGGTGGGATTTGCCGCCTTTTCGACTCTTCTCTTCGTCTGGGGCGGCGTGGTCGGCAGCCTTTACGCGGTCGGCCTGGGAGAGCTCGGATCGCGCTATCAGAGCGCGGAACTCGCGAGCGCCAACGCCGCCTATATCATGCTCTATTCGGCCGGGATGCTCGCCGGTCCGCCCCTCATGGGGCTCGGCCTCGACCTTGCGCCTGCCGGCTTCTTCATCGCGCTCGCCATCATGCTCGCCGCCTATCTCGGCGTTGCCTGCTGGCGTCGTTCTTGACAAGGCCGGCGCGAACTTTATGGTGCGCCAATCTCGGCTCTTGCTCCGCTTTCCCTGCCGGAAAGCGGTTTTGTTTTTGCGACGGCGCACTCGGCGCTCAATCTTCAGGGACGACTAAGATGGCCAAGGCCGCGATGATCAAGATCAAGCTCCTGTCCTCGGCGGACACGGGCTATTTCTACGTGACCAAGAAAAACGCGCGGACCAAGACCGAGAAATTGTCGTTCAAGAAATATGATCCGGTCGCCCGCAAGCATGTGGAATTCAAGGAAACCAAAATAAAGTGACGCGGGCCAAATCCACGGCATCTGCCCCCTGATTCCACCTTTAGAGCGCCGGATTTTCAGGTTGAATCGAAGGGATTCCGGTGAGGCGGGTTTCGTGATTCACTTCCGCGCGGAGGTGATTTGCGATGCCGAAAGCCTATTCGCTCGATCTGCGTGAACGGGTAGCCCGCTTTGTCGATTCGGGTCGGTCGCGGCATGCTGCTGCGGCTCATTTCGAGGTATCGGTTTCCTTCG
>Ga0116223_10001433_pt1 | contig 24506 bp, 27 predicted proteins | sample Sb_taG_3_FD_90092 | JGI IMG/M metagenome (GOLD analysis project Ga0116223, IMG submission 90092) | Peat soil microbial communities from Weissenstadt, Germany - Sb_50d_a_PC metaG | ecosystem: Environmental > Terrestrial > Soil > Wetlands > Peat | place: Germany: Weissenstadt | collected 2010-09-21 | reverse complement strand
GTTGGCGGCGTTCTGGTCAACATGGTCATCGACTCCGCATCGCTCGGTCCGAACGCCGCCGTGTTCGTCAAGAACCGCGTGGCCATGCAGCAGGAGCACATGCAAACGATCTGGCGGGAGTTCGACGACAGCGTGCGCGCCATCGTGCCGCTGTTCGATGCCGAGGTCCGCGGCGTGCCGATGCTCCAGCGTCTGTGCGACGCGATCTTCGCGGCCGACGGTGCAAAGCCTGCGCAGAGTGCCGGCGTCGGCACACCGCACGAAGTCGCGGCGCGAACGTGATCACTACGAAGGTGGCGGCAAGCCCGCGCCGCGGTGCCTACGCTTGACGCTGGCTGGCCGTTTCCTTACGGAATTGACCCACGTCAAAGCCGGCTCGATATGGGTCATGCATCTTGCCGGCTTAAATCAATCGAAGGCCGGCCATGGAATGGGAGCGAATCCGAAAGCGTCCTGAGGATTATGTGAGCGCCAACCTTCAGGAGTACGAAGGTTATGCTAAGAATTTCGCTTGGAGCCAGGCGCGGGCATTGCTCGACGGTCTACCCGGCGGCGGTCTCAATATCGCGCATGAAGCCGTTGACCGGCACGTGCTGGCCGGCCGCGGCGACAAGCTGGCATTGCGATGGATCGGCCGCGACGATCGGATTCGCGATTTCAGCTACGCAACGCTTCGCGCGCAGACGAACCGCTTCGCGAATATTTTGGCGCAAGCCGGTATCGCAAAGGGCGACCGCGTCTATTTGCTTCTCGGGCGCAGTGTGGAACTCTACATTGCCGCTCTCGGCACGCTGAAAAACGGCAGCGTGTTGTCGCCGATGTTCTCGGCCTTCGGGCCGGAGCCGGCCAAGGCCCGTATGACGATCGGCAATGCCAAGGCGCTTGTCACCACTGAAGCGTTCTACCGGCGCAAGATCGAGCCCTGGCGCAAAGAACTCGCGAGCCTGCAGCATGTCTTCCTGACAGAATGTTCGGCCAACCGCCCGCCGGGCACGGTCGACCTGAATGCGGCGCTGGCGCAAGCGTCGGATTCCTTCGAGACCGTGTGGACGAGTCCCGAAGACATGGCTTTGCTGCACTTCACCAGCGGCACCACCGGAAAGCCGAAGGGCGCCGTGCACGTGCACGAAGCCGTCGTCGCGCACCACATCACCGGCCAGCTCGCGCTCGACCTGCATGCTGACGATATCTTCTGGTGCACGGCAGATCCCGGATGGATAACCGGAACCTCGTACGGAATCATATCGCCGCTGACGAACGGCGTCACAATGATCGTCGATCAGGCCGAATTCGATGCCGAACGGTGGTGTCGCATCCTGCAAGACCAGAAGGTCACAATCTGGTACACGGCGCCGACGGCCATCCGAATGCTGATGAAAACTAGCGCCGACTTTCCCAAGCGGTTCGACCTGTCAAAATTGCGTCTGATGGCGAGCGTGGGAGAGCCGCTAAATCCGGAGGCTGTGGTGTGGGGCGTCGACGCGTTCGGCAAACCCTTCCATGACAACTGGTGGCAGACCGAGACCGGCGGCATCATGATCTCGAATTACTTGTCGATGGACGTGAAGCCGGGGTCGATGGGCCGCCCGCTGCCGGGGGTCACGGCCGGCATCGTCGAGCGCGTTGAAGGCGGCGCGGTGCGCGAAATCACCGAACCGATGGCCATGGGCGAGCTCGCATTGCGACCGGGCTGGCCGAGATGATGCGGGCCTACCTCAACGAAGAGGAACGCTATCGGAAGTGTTTCGTGGGCGGCTGGTATCTCACCGGCGATCTGGCGATGCGCGACAGCGACGGCTATTTTTGGTTCGTCGGCCGCAACGACGATGTCATCAAGAGCGCCGGCCATCTCATCGGTCCGTTCGAAGTGGAAAGTGCGCTGATGGAGCATCCGGCTGTCGCGGAGGCCGGGGTGATCGGCGTGCCGGAACCGACCGCCGGCGAGGTGGTCAAGGCGTACGTGGCGCTGAAGGGCGGTTTTGAGCCGAGCGAGGCGCTGCGCAAGGAATTGCTCGGCCACGCGCGGCAGCGTCTCGGGCCAGCGGTGGCGCCGAAAGATATTGCATTCCGGCAGAACTTGCCAAAGACGCGCAGCGGCAAGATCATGCGACGATTGCTCAAGGCGCGCGAGCTCGGCCTCCCCGAGGGCGACATCTCGACGCTCGAAAGCGAGGAGCGATGACCGCACCAGCCGACAAGCCGCGCCTGTCGCGCGAGCACATGTTGGATCTCTTGAAGCAGATGATCCGGATCCGCCGCTTCGAGGACAAGTGCGCCGAACTCTACACGCAGGAAAAAATCCGCGGTTTCCTGCACCTTTACAACGGCGAGGAAGCGATCGCGGTCGGCGTCATCCCGGTGCTGGAAAAGCGTGACCGAATTGTCGCGACCTATCGCGAGCACGGACATGCGTTGGTCCGTGGCATACCAATGACGACGGTATTGGCCGAGATGTACGGGAAGCAGGAAGGTTGCAGCCGCGGACGTGGTGGCTCGATGCATTTGTTCGACCGTGCCACCAATTTCCACGGCGGTAACGCCATCGTCGGCGGTGGTTTGCCGCTCTCGATCGGGCTGGGGCTGGCCGAGCACATGCGGGGGAGCGACGTCGTCACGGCTTGCTTCTTCGGCGACGGTGCAGTGGCTGAGGGAGAATTTCACGAAAGCATGAATCTGGCTGCGCTCTGGGAACTGCCGGTGCTGTTCGTGTGCGAAAACAATCTGTATGCCATGGGAACGGCATTGGCTCTTTCGGAATCGGAAACCGACATTCAGCGCAAGGCGTCGTGCTACCGGATAGCATCCGAGGGCGTCGACGGCATGGACGTGGTTGCCGTCGAGGCCGCCGCCCGCCGGGCGGTCCACGCGGTGAGGGAGAGCCGCAAGCCCTATTTTCTGGAATGCCGGACCTACCGGTTGCGCGCCCATTCGATGTACGACGCACAGCTTTATCGCGACAGGGCTGAGGTCGACGCTTGGCGCCATAAGGAGCCGATCGTGCGCTTCCAGGGATGGCTCGAGGCCAATCACATGCTTCATCCGGATGATGTGCCCCGCATGGAAGCGGACATCGATGCCGAGATCGCCGAGGCGGTCGCCTTCGCCGAAGCAGGGACCTGGGAGCCGGTGGAGCAACTCACGCGCTTCACTTATGCGGAAAGCGCCGTCCAGGCCGATCGGTGAGAGCCATGCAGCAAGAGACGGTCCGGGCCGAAGCGATTGAGCTCACCTACCGCGATGCGGTGCGCGAGGCCATTCGCGAGGCGATCAAGCGTGACGACCGCGTTTTTCTGGTGGGCGAGGATATCGGCCGCTACGGGGGTTCCTATGCCGTGACGAAGGGGTTGCTCGCCGAACTCGGCCCCGAGCGGATTCGCGATGCGCCTCTCTCCGAGTCGGGATTTACCGGTGCCGGCATCGGCGCGGCGATGGCTGGCATGCGCCCGATCGTTGAATTGATGACGGTGAATTTCAGCCTGCTCGCGCTCGATCAGATTCTCAACACCGCGGCGACAGTGCGTCACATGTCGGGAAACCAGTTCGGCGTGCCGCTGGTCATCCGCATGGCGACCGGCGCCGGCCGCCAGGTTGCCGCTCAGCATTCGCACAGTCTTGAAGGTTGGTATGCACATATTCCCGGAATCAAGGTAGTGGCGCCGGCGACGATCGAGGATGCGCGTGGCATGCTTTGGACCGCTTTGCAGGACCCCGATCCAGTGCTGATTTTCGAAAACGTCATGCTCTACAACATGACCGGCAAGCTCGCCGCCAACGCCGGGCCGGTCGATATCGACCGAGCGGCTGTCCGCCGCCCCGGCCGCGACGTTTCGCTCATCACCTATGGCGGCTCGCTATGGAAGACCATCGAGGCAGCAACGGCGCTTGCCGCCGAGAGCATCGAGGCGGAGGTGATCGACCTGCGCAGCTTGCGGCCGCTTGATGACGCGACCATCATGACATCAGTCGCCAAAACCCGGCGGGCGGTCATTGTTGATGAAGGCTGGCGTAGCGGCAGCCTGGCGGCGGAGGTCGGCATGCGCATCGTCGAGCAGGCGTTCTGGGCCCTCGACGCGCCGATCGGTCGCGTCTGCAGCGAAGAGGTGCCGATTCCCTATCCCAGTCATCTGGAAAAAGCCGCGATCCCGCAAGCGCCCAAGATCGTCGCGGCGGCAAAGGCCGCGCTGGGACGATCATAAGGGGACGGACGTGGTCGACTTCCGCATGCCCTCCCTTGGCGCCGATATGGAGGCCGGCACGCTGGTGGAATGGCTGGTCAAGCCCGGCGATTGGGTTAAGCACGGCGATATTGTCGCGGTGGTCGAGACGCAAAAGGGCGCAATCGAGATTGAAACATATCAATCTGGCCAGATCGAAAAGATCCTGGTAGATCTCCACAGCAAGGTCCCGGTCGGCACCCCGCTGGCGCAGATTCGAACCGAAGACGAAGCCAAGCCTACCGCGGCGGCGGCCGCTCCGCCGCCGGCAGCGCCGGCTGTCCCGCTCGCAGCCCCGCCCGTTGTGCGGGCGCCCATTGCGCCGCCATCGCCACCGCCCGTGGTGCCCCGCGCCGCGGCGCGTGCGCCGGTGTCACCGGCCGCTCGGCGGCTCGCCGAACAACGCGGCATCAATCTTTCAACGGTAACGGGTAGCGGTCCCGCTGGAGCGATCACCTATGCTGACGTCGAGCGCCGTCTCGACGAGGCCGTCGCCCCCCCTGAAAAAAAGCGCGCGCTGTGGCTTGATATCGAGGCGATGCGAACGGCCATCGCCGCCGCGATGACGCGATCGAAACGAGAGATCCCCCATTACTATCTGGAGCATCAGGTCGATGTGACGGCGTGCGAGCAATGGCTGACGCAGAAGAATACAACTCTGCCGCCAGAAAACCGCCTGTTATTCGGGGTGCTCCCAGTCAAGGCGGCCGCCTTGGCGGCGCGCCGCTTTCCAGCCTTCAATGGGTTCTATCGCGACAACAAATTCGAGCCGGCGCAGGCGGTGCATGTCGGCGTGGCGATTGCCATTCGCGGCGGCGGCCTGGCGGCGCCGGCGCTGCACGATAGCGATCAGCTACCGCTCGACGAACTGATGAGCCGTATGCGCGACCTAGTGCAACGCACACGCTCCGGACGCATCCGCAGTTCGGAAATATCCGATCCGACCATCACTGTTTCGAGCCTTGGGGAGCGCGGTGTCGAAGCGTTGTATGGCATCATTTATCCGCCGCAAGTGGCGATCATCGGCTTCGGCAAGGTAGTGGAACGGCCATGGGTCGTCGACGGCGCCATCGGACCGCGGCCGGTCATTACCATCACCCTCTCCGGCGACCATCGGGTCAGCGATGGACATGCCGGCGCGTTATTCTTGGCCGAAATCGGCAAGCTCTTGCAGGAGCCAAACAAGCTATGAACGAAATCGACATTCGCAAAGTGTTGCAGGAAGAACTCAATAACATCGCGCCAGAAATCGATATGGCGAGTCTCGATCCGGCCTCCGATCTGCGCGAGGCTCTCGACATCGATTCCATGGACTTCCTGAACTTCGTCACCGCCGTCCATCATCGCCTCAGTCTCGATATCCCCGAGGTCGACTATCCGAAACTCGTCACGCTCGACGGGGCAGTCGCCTACATCGAGGCAAAACTCAGAACGAGAAAGACATGAGGTAATCCTGCACAGACATGAGAAGCTCCCTTCGATAGGCATGAATTCCACGTTGAAACTTAAGGACGACCAGCCGTGTCTTTTTAAGAAGGTTTCTTTTTTAACAAGACTTAACAAGACTAAGGATCTGCTCGACGTCCGCTTTGATCTAAATCAGTTGCCAGTATCGAAAGTTTTCGTGGCGCCGCTTTGACAAAGATCAAAGCGGCTTGGCTCCATGCTCATCCACTCTCCAAAAAAGCTATTTGCGCACTGCACAAACCGTCGTGAGAATTAGACACTTTTGTGAAACGCCTCGTACGCGCCAGCAAAGCATCAGAGACAGCGAATGCAATACGCGCTGGAGCACAGTCACACGCGACAAGCGATCAGAGCGCGCTTGGCGCGCGGACCGCATAGCAATTACCTCCGCGACTGGATTTACGGCGGAATCGACGGCGCGGTGACGACCTTCGCGATCGTCGCAGGAGTCGCCGGCGCTGACTTGGCGGCGACGGTGGTGCTGGTTCTCGGATTCGCCAATCTCCTCGCCGACGGCTTTGCCATGGCGGCGTCGAACTACAGCGGCACCAAGGCCGAGCACGACGATTACCAGCGCATTCTCGGCATCGAGCAAAAACACATCGCGCTGGTGCCGGACGGCGAACGCGAAGAAATCCGGCAGATATTTGCCGCCAAGGGTTTTTCCGGCAACGACCTCGAGCGGATCGTCACCGTGATCACCTCCGATCAAGCCCTCTGGGCAAAGACGATGGCCGTCGAGGAATATGGTCTTTCACCAACTCCGCGATCGCCGACCCTGGCCGCGCTCAGCACTTTTACCGCCTTCATCATGTGCGGCCTCGTGCCGCTCGTGGTCTATCTTTCGGCGGGCGGGCTTGTTTCGTGCATTGTCGCGGCCGGCGCGACCTTCTTCGGCGTCGGCGCCATCAAAAGCCGATGGTCGCCGATGACCTGGTGGAGGTCCGGCCTGGAGACCTTGCTCATCGGCATGAGCGCGGCTGCCGTCGCCTTCGCCGTCGGCTTCGGCCTCAAGGCCCTGATCTCGGCTTGACCTGGATCAAACCGGTCGCGGCAAGGATGGGCTTCATTCTTGCACGCCGGCAGCCGGCGTTCGCGGCGCGCGAGCGCGGCCGACGGAGGACACAACATGGACCTCAAGGAAGCGATCCACTCGCGCCGCTCGGTACGCGCATACACCACCGAGCCGGTCAGCGAAAACGTCATTCGCGAACTCATCGATGCGGCGGTTCAGGCGCCGAGCGCGGTCAACGCGCAGCCCTGCACGTTTTGCGTCGTCCGCGACAAAGGCGTGCTCGCGAAAATATCGCGGGAAGCAAAGGCGCATATGGTGAGAACGACGCCGGTCGGGCTTATGTCGCATCATTTCAGCGAGGTATTGAACGATCGAAATTTCGATATTTTCTATCACGCACCGGTGCTCGTTCTGATTTCCGCGATAGCGGAGATTCCATGGGCCGTGGAAGACTGCGCGCTTGCCGCGGAAAATCTGATGCTGGCGGCGCGCGGCGCCGGGCTGGGAACCTGCTGGATCGGATTTTCCCAAGGCTGGCTGGGGACGCCCGAAGGCAAAGCGCTGCTGAAATTGCCGGCGGCGTACAAGCCGGTTGCCCCGATCATCGTCGGGCATCCGAAATCGTCGCCGGCGCCGGTGCCGAGAAAAGATCCGGAAATCCGCTGGATCAATCCATGAGCCTGTGCGTCGGAGATAGCAGCCGACGCGGAGCCGGGTCACAGGACGGTCCATGAAAAACCTGCCCCTATTGAAGGTCTACCAATTCCTTGAGCCGGGGCCGGTGGTGCTACTGACGACCGCCCGCAAAGGGCGCGCCAATGTCATGGCCATGTCGTGGCACATGATGATCGAATTCGAGCCGCCACAGGTGGCCTGCGTTGTCAGCAATGCGAATTACAGCTTCAACGCGCTCCGCGCCACCGGTGAGTGCGTCATCGCCATTCCGGCGCGGAAGCTGGCGGCAAAGGTGGTAAAGATCGGCGAGTCATCGGGTCGCGACATCGACAAATTCGCCGCCTTCGGCCTGACCGCGACACCAGCCGCGCGGATCGCCCCGCCGCTCGTGGCCGATTGCTTTGCCAATCTGGAATGCAAGGTCACCGACACGCGCTTCGTCAACAAATACAATCTTTTCATTCTCCAGGTACTCAAGGCCTGGGTCCATCCGGCGCAGAGACTTCCGCAGACCATTCACCACCGCGGATATGGAACATTCGTCGTCGACGGCGCGACGATCAAACTGAAATCGCGAATTCACTGATCCGCGCGCCTACAGCGCTTGCGTGGCAGTCGTAGACCGGAAGCGCAGGATGGCCGCCAGGAAGAACAAGCCGCCGACCCCGCCGACGATGAGGAATTGCGGCCAGACTACGTCGAAGCCGGCGCCGCGATAAAGGATCGACTGCGCGAAAGCCACGAAATGCGTGGACGGCGAAGCTTCCATCGCGGTCGCTAGCCAAGGCGGCATGCTTTCCAGCGGTGTATTGCTACCGGAGAGCATGTTCATCGGCATGTAGATCAATAAATATAGCAGGCCGAGTTGCGGCATCGAGCGGGCGACAGTGCCGATGAAGAGTCCGATACCGCAGGCGAAGAACAGATAAATAACGACGCCAAGCATGAACAAGGGGATCGAGCCGGCTATCGGCACGCCAAGCAAGGTGCGAACGACGAAATAGAGCGACAAAACTACCGCGATAGTGATCACCAATCCGTTCGCCCACACCTTGGACATTGCAATCTCAAAGGGCGTGAGCGGCATCACCAGCAGATGATCCATGGTGCCGTGTTCGCGCTCGCGCACAATCGCTGCGCCGGCAAGAATGATGGCCAGCATGCTGACGCTGTTGATAATGCCCATAACGCCGGTGAACCAGGCGGTCGTGAGATTCGGATTGTAAAGGATGCGAACGTCAAGATTGACGGGAGACAAAGGCGCGCCCTCGGCACGCGAGACGAAGTCGTGTATTTCCGTCGAGATGATTTGTTGCGCATAGTCCGCGCCGAGTCCTCCCTGCACCATCATGGTGGCATCGACATTGAGCTGAATGGCGGGATCTCGCCCGCCCAGAACGTCCCGTTCGAAGTTCGGCGGAATGTCGATCACGAAGGTGTATTTGCCCAAATTCATCAGCGGCACGATGTCGCGCTCGGCGACCGGCCGCGGCACATGGAAATATGGCGGCAAAAACGCGCTCGTAATCCGCCGCGATAATTCCGAGTGGTCCTCGTCGACCACGCCGATCGAGGCATTGTGCACCTCCTGCGAATAGCTGCGCGCCTGCGCCATGATTTGCAGCGAGAATGCATAGACGACGAACGCCAGCAGCACGTAATCGCGAAAGAAACTGCGCAGCTCCTTGGTCCCCAGCCAGAAGATATTTTGGATCGTATGCATCGGCCGCCTGCTAGCGTTCCTGCTTGCGCAACAGCAAAAGGCTGATCAGCGTCAGCGCGGGAATGAAGAGGGCGAGTTCGGCAATTCGCCCGGCGAGGTCGGCAAAGTCGAGGCCTTTGGTGAAAGTACCGGTGCTGATCGGAATGAAATAAGTCATCGGGAAGGCCCGTCCCATGACTTGCGCTACTCCCGACAGCGAAGAGACCGGAACCATCATGCCGGAAAATTGTGAAGCGGGCAGGAACGTCAAGATCGCCGTGCCGAACAGCGCCGCAATCTGCGTGCTGGCGAATGACGAGATCACCATCCCGTATGCGGTCGTCGTCGTGACATAGATGAGCACACCGACGAGTAGCGCCAGAAAACTTCCCTTCAACGGCACCTGAAAAACAAAAATCGCCATGAGAAACATCAGCGAAAAATTCGCCATGGCGACGCCGATATAGGGAAGCTGCTTGCCGAGCAGGAATTCGAGCCTGGTCACCGGCGTGACGTAAAGGTTGATGATCGAGCCGAGCTCCTTTTCGCGCACGACGGCAAGCGCCATAAGGATCGCCGGAAACAGTGCAAGCAGCATCGAGAGGCTCGTCGGCACCATCGCATAGACGCTCTCGAAATCCTGGTTGTATTTGAAACGCAGCTCGATCCTGGCCGTCGGCCGCGGCTGTGGCAGTGTGGTTTTCACCGCCGGATCCGCCAGATAGAGCTGATGCATGGCCTGCAGATAGCCGCGAATCGTGTCGCCGCGGAACGGCATGGCCCCGTCGACCCAGGCGCCGACCCAGGCCGGCCGGCCACGCTCGAGATCGCGGCCGAACCCGGGCGGAATCTCGATTGCGGCCCTGATCGCACCGCTTTGCATGCGCTTCTGCAGATCGGCGTAGTCGGCAAGCGGCGGCTGCTCAATGAAATAGGTCGAACCGCGCAACTCCTCGAGATAGGCGCGGCTCTCATGGCTGTGATCGTGATCGAGCACAGCGAAGGTCAAATTGTTGACGTCCGTCGAAATTCCGAAGCCGAAGACCAGCATCAGGAAGACCGTACCGAACATGGCGAATGCCAGACGGATGGGATCGCGCAGAAGCTCGATGACCTCGCGGATGGTGTAGGCGAGGAGACGTTGCGGGCTGAACAGCGGCTGCGGCCTTTGCGGCCGCGCCGGCGATTGATCGCTGATGGGTTCGGCGCCGGTCGCGGACGTCGATGCCGGCGCTCCCGTCGCCTCTTCGAGATAACTGATAAAGGCATCCTCCAGCGTTGAAGCTCCTCGAGCCTTGGTGAGATTTGCCGGCGTATCGGTCGCCAGCACGCGCCCGGAATCCATGAGCGATATGCGGTCGCAGCGCTCGGCCTCGTTCATGAAGTGGGTGGAGACGAAAATGGTCACGCCCTTGTTGCGGGAAAGATAGATCAACAGTTCCCAGAACCGGTCGCGCGCCAGTGGATCGACGCCGGAGGTCGGTTCGTCGAGGATGAGCATCTCCGGCTCGTGCACGATGGCGACGGCGAGCGACAGCCGCTGACGAATGCCCAACGGCAAATCCGCGGCGCGTTGATCGAAATAGTCGGCAAGGCCGCACTGCTCTTTGAGTTGATCAAGACGGACCCGCGCCTTGGCCGCAGGCAAATGAAAAAGCCGGGCGTACAGCTCGAGATTCTGGCGGACCGTTAGCTCGGTATAGAGCGAGAACGACTGCGACATATATCCGACGCGCCGGCGCGAATTCATGTCGCCGGCCTCGACGGGTTTGCCGAACAGCAGTGCCTCGCCTTCGCTCGGTGCCAGCAGGCCGGTCAGCATTTTCATCGTCGTGGTCTTGCCGCAGCCGTTCGAGCCGACGAAGCCGAAGATTTCGCCGCGCTCGATAGTGAAACTCACCCGATCGACCGCGGTGAAATCGCCGAACCGGCAGGTCAGATCGCGGGCCGTGATCACCGGCTCGGCGTCCAGGATACGGTGCGGCGGTACTTCGAGCCGTTTGTGTCCGGCGCGGATTTCTTCCGGCAGGAGCGCGATGAACGCATCCTCGACGGTCTTCGCGCCGGTCTGCGCCTTGAGTTCCACCGGCGAGCCCGCGGCTAGAATTTTTCCGTCGTTCATGGCGATCAGCAAGTCAAACCGCTCGGCTTCTTCCATATAGGCGGTGGCGACGACCACGCTCATGCCTGAGCGGCGCGAACGCATGCGGTCGATCAATTCCCAGAATTGACGGCGGGAGAGCGGATCGACGCCGGTCGTGGGCTCGTCGAGAATCAGCAGATCGGGATCGTGGATGAGCGAGCAGCAAAGCCCGAGTTTTTGCCGCATGCCACCCGAGAGCTTCTTCGCCGGTCGGTCGGCGAACGGCGCCAGCCCGGTGCTATCCAGGAGTTCCGCTATCCGCCATTTCCGCTCAGCCCGTGACTGCCCGAACACACGGCCGAAAAATTCGATGTTCTCGCGGATGCTAAGGTCCGGATAGAGATTCTTTCCCAGCCCCTGCGGCATATAAGCGATGCGCGGGCAAACGGCGGCGCGGTGCGCGGCTTCGGCCATGTCGCCGCCGAGGACGAACACATCGCCGGATTGAACCTGCCGGGCCCCTGCGATGATGCTCAAGAGCGACGATTTGCCGACACCGTCCGGACCGATCAGCCCGACCATCAGGCCGGCCGGCAAGGCAATGCTAACGTCGTCGAGCGCAGTGACACGGCCGTAACGCTGAATGATGTTTTCGAGGCGAGCGACGGGCATGAACCGCCCCGCTCATTGTGCGGCGGCAGCGGCTTGCAGCCAGTCCGGCCACTTCGCGGCAGCATCGGCCAAGATGTAAGAAACGCCCGGCAGCCCGCTGCTGACGGCATCTACGCGCCCGCGCAGCCAATCGGGATCGATCCGCACGCGAACGCGAAACATCAGCTTGTCGCGCTCGGTTTGGGTCTCGACCGTCTTCGGCGTGAACTGGGCCTGCGTGGCGATGAACATCACTTTGGCCGGGATCGCCACTTTCGGATAGGCGTCGACTACGATGCGGGCGTCGGCGCCATATCGCACCTTTCCCGCCTGCTCGGTCGGCAAATAGAGGTCCATGTAGACATAAGAGGTATTGAGCATCGCGAAGACATGGCCGCCCGCGGGCAGCACTTCGCCGACATTGGCAATCCGATACTGGATGCGGCCGTCGACCGGCGCGACCAAGGTGTCGTCGTTGATCTCGACGTTGTAGAGCTCGACGTCGTGCGTCGCCGCGTCGAGCGCATGCTCAAATTCCGTGACCCGCGCGTTTGCGGCATCGAGCGCGGCGATGGCGCCGTTAAGCTGCTGCTGACGCTGATCCACGACCTCCTGGGTCTGGAAACCCTTCTTCAGCAAGGCGGTGGCGCGGTCATATTCCTGTTGCGCGAGCAGAACCTGAGTATTCTGCTGGACCACGTTGGCGTTTGCTTCGTCTACGGCCCTTTGCGCCTGGCTGACCTGGGCTTGGGCTTTCTTCAGCGAAGCGGCGAGGTCCCGCGTATCCATGCGCGCAACCACCTGGCCGGCTTTGACCAGGTCGCCTTCATCGGCGAGGATCTCGCCGATGCGCGCGGCATATTTGGTGTCGATGTTGATCTCGTCGGCTTCGAGCCGGCCGTTGCCGAAGGCGATGCCGGGCGGCAACGGGGGATGCAGCCGCTGCCACCAAAAATAGCCGCCGCCGACGGCACCGGCTAAAACAACGAGCGCAAGCACGACGCGGAGCCACCATACGCGCCTCGGCAGGCGTTTTGCCGCCGTTTGCACGACCGGCAGCCCGCCGACCTCCCGCGCCGGAACAATTTCATGCAGCATCGTCGGCGGCGGCTCGCCGGAGCCGATTGGCCTTTGCATTGTCGTGTCGTCGTCAGCTTTACGATTCTCGTTCATTTCCAATCCACGTTACATCGTTTCGCGCCTTCGACAGGGGGAAGGTCAACGGCCAAGGATCCATCCGGCTTTTTTGATTGACCGCGACACTAATTGGGCCAAGCGGTCCCAAAAATTCGGGGTTTGAACCTAAGGGGAATTACGGGGGGCGCGCAACCCAGCGTGAGCCGGCCTTGACGTAGGATCGCTTCACCGCTGCCCAGGCAATCCGGTGCGCCGCTTCTTCCTGGCGGGATTCGCCTTCATGGGCAGCATAAGCGTGGTTGAACGCCTCGCGATAGATGTCCTGGGCATGATCGGGAAGATGGGCCCTGACGGAGGTTGGAAGATTGGCGTTCGTTGCATAGGGCATGAGCTCCTCCGCAAGGCGCAATTTTCAATATCGCAGATCAATTGGTTGCACTTGATACAAATCAAAGCCGCCGCCGTCAGCGGCGCTAGCCTAGAAAAAATTATCGCGTCCCGGCGTCGGCGGAGGGGAGCATCCAATGCAGCAGGACATACCCGGTACGATCGTTTTTGACGGTACGCAGGCGCAAAAGGGCCTGGCGCTCAACCGCATGTGCTTCTCATTCAATAGCGCCGACAATCGCGCCGCGTTTCTCAAGGACGAAGGCGGCTATTGCCGAAAATTCGGGCTCAATGACGAGCAGCGGGCGGCGGTGAAGAGCCGCAGCGTGCTCAAGATGATCGAAGCCGGCGGCAACGTTTATTACCTCGCCAAGCTCGCCGGAATCTTCGGGCTCAACGTGCAGGACATCGGCGCGCAGCAAACCGGCATGAGCGTCGAGGAATTCAAATCGAAACTGCTGTCAGCAGGGGCATAACCATGGCAATGATCGTCGGTGGCGTCGGCACCACGCACGTTCCCTCGATCGGTAAAGCGATCGCGGAGAAGAAGCACAACGATCCCTACTGGAAGCCGTTCTTCAAGGGCTTCGACTACGTGCATTACTGGCTGGCGCGGACCAGGCCCGACGTCGCCGTAGTGTTCTACAACGACCACGGGCTCAACTTCTTCCTCGACAAGCTGCCGACATTCGCCGTCGGCGCTGCCGATGAATATCGCAGCGAGGACGAGGGCTGGGGCATTCCGGTTTCCCGCCCGATCCCGGGAGATGCGGCGCTGTCGTGGCATCTGATCAACGCGCTCGTCGCCGACGAATTCGACGTCACGATGTGCCAGGATATGCTGATCGATCACGCGGTGACGATTCCGATGGCGCTGATGTGGCCGGGGCCCGTTTGGCCGGTGAGGATCGTGCCCATCGAGATCAACACCGTCCAGCACCCGTTGCCGACGCTCGGGCGCTGTCTCAAGCTCGGCCGCAGCATCGGTCGCGCGATCGAGTCCTACCCGCAGGATTTGCGGGTGATGGTCGTGGGCACCGGCGGGCTGTCGCATCAGCTCGACGGCACGCGCGCGGGTTTTATCAATAAGGATTTCGACGCGCTTTGCCTCGAAAAGATCGTCAGCGAGCCCGAAGCGCTCACCCGCTATTCGGTGCACGATTGGGTTTCGCTCTCCGGCTCGCAGGGTGTTGAATTCCTCAACTGGATAGCGATGCGCGGGGCCATGACCGGGCGCGTCAGCGAGCTTCACCGCAACTATCACATCCCGATTTCGAACACGGCGGCGGCGACGGTCGTCTACGATAATCAGCGGCAGATGCAGCGCAAAGCTGCGTAAATAGCCGCGTGAATGCGGCAATTTCGTTGTCTTGTCGCCGGCATCGCTTGCTAACGCAGGCCGTGCTTGCCGAGCGCCTTGACCGTACTCGCCTGTGCGCCTTTCTCGCCGCTCTCCTCGGCGAAGGTCACGCGCGAGCCCACGCGCAATCGCGAATAGCCGTCGGCGACAACGCTGTTGCGGTGAAAATAAATTTCCCGGCCATCCGTGGTTTCGAGGAATCCAAATTCACCGGCCGGATCGAGCCGCACGACGCTTCCCACGGGCGGCCCTTCATGGTGCTTCACCTGTCCTTGGGTGCGGCGCGCCTGATCCTGCAACTGCCGGCGGGCGCGTTTAAATGCATTGTTGACGGCGAATGTGAGATCGGAACGCCGCTTATCCTCCGGCGCCGCGTGTTCCACGTTGACCTCGCGCCCATCGGGAAGAGCGAGGTGAATGTGCACGTTATAAAGTCCACCCGTGCGGTGCCGATTCCCGGGTCCTTTGACCACAACGCGGCATGCCGTAATGCGGCCCCAGCGCGCTTCGAGCTCGGCGACGTGCTTGTCGACGGCATCCCTGATCGCCTGGGGAGGATTTATGTCCTGGAACTCGATCTGGGGCACGGTTTGCATGTGATTTGCTCCGAGTTGAGAGGCACTTGTTTCCATTAGTCAGTTTGCAAATTTTCCCAAGCGGAACGCATTGATCTGCATCAGGTCATGCGATTGCCAAAAGGCTACCAAGGAGCGCCAAGAAGCGGGGCCATACTAGAATCCGACCGCGCACGCTCCTTGACGCAAATCAATGCGGCGCGGTCGGCGGACCGTCAGCTGAATAAACTTTGCAAAAATCCGGATTGCGGCGGATGACGCAATCCGAATTTTTATTCTATGCCGGCAATCGGGCGCGGCGAATAGCGGCGATCAGCGGACCCAGTACGGCGGCGGGACCAGCGCTCCGACAATGCGCTGCCAGACCGTCCCGCTGTCGAACTGAATGGTCATGCCATCGGGAGAATAGATGGCTCCCTCCCTCCAGGTGTCGACCCAGATGTGCCCCGGCCAATCGATCCAGCCGCGAGCGGGAGCGCCGGCCTCGTTGACGAGATTCATGTTCCAGTCGCCTTGCGTCACATAGGTCAACGCCGGCGGGCCGGTCACGCATCGTTGCACGCACTGGAATTGCCCAGAAAGATTCAGGACTTGCGCGGACGCCCCGGTTACGGTCCCGGCAAGCGCAGCGGCGACCAACGCGGTCACAACGGTAAATATCGTCTTCATCGCCCTACTCCTTGTCCAAATCCGATGAACCTTGCGGAGCGGAATAGCCCCAGTGTCAAGCAGCAACAAAACCGTGAGATGACAGACAACGGCGCCAATGGCATGGCAAGCGACGTCGCCGATGGGGATTGATCGATCGTGAACATTATTCGACGCTTTCGACGGAGCGCGCCTGCGCATGGTGCGGGGATGCCGCCTTCGGTTCGCGGAGCCAGCGAACGATCTTCGGCCACGCTCCCTCGAGGGCCGATTTACCCATAAACAGGCCGACATGGCGTCCGGAGACTGTCTCATTCTCGACGTTGCCGGCCGCGGTCCCGACTAGACGTTCGACCGCAAACAGCTGCGGCAAGGCGACCAATTCGTCGTCGCGGGCCGCAAGCAGGAAGATGGGCACACTGACTTTCGCCAGATCGATCCGCTGTCCCAGAGCGACGAAATTGCCGGCGGCAAGCTCGTTGCGCTTGTACAGCTTTTCCACGACTTCGAGGAAATATGCGCCCGGCAAGTCGACGGTCCAGGCATACCAGCTCCGGAACAGGGCCTCGAGCTTGGCGAAACCGGCCGAACCGATCGCTTCGTCGGTCTGCAACACTTCCTGCATATCCTTCACGATCACCGATCCAACGCCCCAGAACTTCAATACCTTCGATCCGGGGACAATCCCGTCGCCAAGCCGCACCAGTTCTTGAAACACCGCCAGAGGGCTTATGTCGGCAACCTCCGACAAAGCGGACGGCGCGGCTTTGATGTCGACCGGCGCGCCTGCCAGCACCAGTTTGCGCACCTTTCCCGGAAACCGCGCGGCGTATACCAGCGCCATCCAGCCCCCCTGGCACAAGCCGATCAGATCGACCGGAGCGCCGATCTGATCGACCAGGACGTTGAGATCGGCGAGATAATCGTCGATGCCGAGAAGCCGCATGTCCTCTGTCGCCGAGCGCCAGTCGGCCGCGAACAGCCGCTTGAGCCCGGCGCGGCGTAACGTGGCGACGAGACTATGCCCGGGAGCAAAATCAGCGATAGCCGCGCTGTGCAAAGCCAACGGGGTGCAGAGCAATGCAGGCGAGCCCTTCGCTTCGGTGGTGAAATCCCGCAACCTCACGGTGTTGAGCTCGAGCGCGATAGTATGCGGCGTGGCCCATTTCGGCTCCTCGGCCGGCGGCCCAGCCGGACCGACGGCAAGATTGGCAAAGTGCTTGGCGAACAGCGCGGCAACGTCGCTCGCCGAGGCGGCGACGAATGCCGGCCAGAGAAAAGCCAAGTTTGGCGACTGGCGGGCCGACGGTTCATACATTAGAAAAACTTAAGCCTATCCGCTTGATGTGATTTTGATATTAGTCAAACGAACGGCGCCCGCGGCCCGGGGATTGTGATCGGTCTGTTTGATGCAGATCAAGGTATCCCCGGGAACAGCCCTTCAAGTTTCTTTTCATGCAATGGGAGCCTATCGCCACCGCACCGTTCGATCGCAAGCTTGAGCTCGCCGTCTTTGATAGGGATGGGCCGCACGCTCTCGCGTTCGCCTGTCGCCGCACCGCCGGCGGGTGGATCAACGCCGAAACCAAGCAGAAGATCGACGTCCGCCCGACCCATTGGCGGGAATGGGATCGCAGAGCGTAACACACACGCAAAAGAGGCGCGAAGTGGCCGAAAGGCTGGGTAGTGGGTCAGTTTGAATAAGGCGGCCCACCTAAGCCCTTGCAGGCTAGGTCGAATGGCGCATATTCGACCCTATGGCGGATTCTGACGAAAAGCCGGTCATAGAGCCTTTTCCGGACAAGGCGGGAACGGGCTGGCATGTGATAATCAGGTATCACAAGGGCCATGAGCGCCGGATTGATGGCTTTACTACCAAAAACGAGGCTGTGGATTGGATCGAAGCCAATTCAACGCAGGTGGATGAGCAGCCATGACGTTAGCAAAGCCCCCCAAACGTCCTAGAGACTTCTCCCAAGCCGCAAAAATGGTCGTGGATATTGCCCCACGGGGCAGGTCGAGGACCGGCCCCTTACGCCTGAAGAACAAGGCAAGGACCCGGCCGCTGTAGCGCTGGGGCGCAAAGGCGGTCTTATTGAAGCAAAGCGAAAGCGCGAACCGAAAGTGATTTTCAATGTTGAGCCGTGGCGGATCGGCGACGGCTATTACGTGACTGTAACGATGCCCGGCAGCGAGCCGGAAAAGATCACTGATACATTTGCGACGGAAGGCGAGGCGTGGCGCTGGATCAAAAACGAATCCATTGCGTGGCTGCATGAACGTCGGAAACTGATAGCGAGCTAACGCATCCGATGAATGCAGGCGCGAGGGAAGACTGATTCATCTATCTTAGCGGCATCGGTCCACGCGACGGTTATCGCTTCGCCATCTAGGTCAACGACAAGCGCAACCGGGCCGCCACTGTTCAATTGTACACGGTCGCCAATTCGGAGCGGCGGCTCGCGGTCATCTTGGAATCGAACGCCGGGCGCTACTAGCGAAAGACGCCTCGAATCAAACGATGATCGTTTGGCTGGCATTTCGAGGGGCCTTACCTATTTGTGGTTAACGGTTCTGAAGCCAGCCAAAAGGAGGTAAAAATGGCGTTCCAGCCCGGCGATGTGGTGTGTCTCAAATCTGGTGGCGCGGTAATGACGGTTGAGAAAATCGCAACTCCCGCCGGTACTTCCCGCGAGGCCGTATTTTGCAATTGGTTTGAGAAGAATAAGCCGCAACGCGGACATTTTGCGCCAGAAGCTCTTGAAATATATGTGGAACCTGGTCCGATTGTGCCATTCATTGCTTAAGGCTCCCTGTCCGCCACAATTCAAACTGACCCACTACCAAAGGCTGTGGGCTATTTTGACCATCGGCTTCATGCTGGCCGGTCTGTCGACCGCGTTAGGCGCCCGATCCGGGGCGCTGGAGCGCCAGGGCCGCGCGCTCGCCGAGCGAATGTGCGCGCGGTGCCACGCAACCGGCAACAGCGGACCGAGCGCGCACAACGCCGCGCCCGCCTTCCGCGAGCTCAGCCGGCGCGTCGACCTCGATAGCTTCGCGAATCGACTGCGCTACGGCTTGGTCAGCGGCCATCCCGACATGCCGACGTTTCGCTTTAGCCGCGAGGATGCCCGCGCTCTGACCGCATATCTGCGATCCATCCAAGGACCGTGACCGCGCCATAACCGGGGAAGCGCCGCTCTTGATCCAGGTCAAGTCTAGCCGCGAGGATTCGCCCTAAATACACATCAGGTTTGAAGAGGGCGTCGTGCCATGACCAAGCCAGTTCCCGACAAAGCCGAAGTTGCGCTCGAATATCCGGACAAGCTTTACATCGGCACCTTCGAGCGGACGGCGCAGTTCGACGCTCATTTCGATGCCAGCGGAGTTTCGCTGAGTTTGCATCACGCGGGCGCGGACGATGTGCGTAAAACCGTTCGCATGCATCTCCACTACGCGTTATTCGAGGAGATCTTGCGCGATCTGGCGAAGACGGCCGCGTCCCTTCCCGCGGCCGACATTGCCCACCGCAAAGCGCTCCGCGACGCCGCCCGCGGGCTTTACCGCGCACTCGCGGGCGCTCCGCGGAAACGCAAAGATGCAAACGATATCGCCGACCTGACGCCGGAAGAGGAAGTGCGGCTGCTGCATATCATGGAATAGGCGCGCATTGCTCTTCGGGTTTACGGCAAAATCAGCGAAAATTGCCTGCCGGGGGTTTTCCCGCTCGTTGCGGGTGACGCGCGAAAAGCTCGTCCGTAGAGTGTCATCTGATTGCTGCTGACGCGGCGGAGACTGTTAGCTGGTCCGCAACGGAGCAATTCCTTGGAGCAGCACGCCGAACTACTCAGAGGCGGAGTCTGGCATCCGCGGGCGCCGAATTGGCGGGACCTGGCTGCGTTGGTGCTCATTGTTGCCATTATCCTCCTGATCGGATCGGGGGCGCGGCAGATGATCGCGCCCTTGTCTGCCGCACAGCAGCCGGAGATTTCGCTCGCACCGGCCATGCTGCCGAATTATGCGCTGCGCACGACGATGCGGATGCTGGCGGCGCTCGTCGCCTCGCTTCTCTTCACGTTCACCTACGGCACGTTGGCGGCCAAGAGCCGCCGCGCGGAAATGGTGCTGATCCCGCTGCTTGACATCCTCCAATCCGTCCCGGTGCTCGGCTATCTCTCGTTCACCGTCGTCTTCTTCGTCTCGCTCTTCCCCAACCGGACGCTCGGCGTGGAGCTTGCCGCGATTTTTGCGATCTTCACCAGCCAGGCCTGGAACATGGCGTTCAGCTTCTTCCAGTCGTTACGCACCATTCCCTACGACCTCGATGAAGCCAGCCGCGGTTTTCGCTTCTCCGGCTGGCAGCGCTTCTGGCGCCTCGAGGTTCCCTTCGCGATGCCGGGCCTGGTCTGGAACACGATGATGTCGATGTCCGGCGGCTGGTTTTTCGTGGTCGCTTCAGAGGCCATCGCCGTCGGCGACCTGCACATAGCTCTACCGGGGATCGGCTCCTATGTCGCGCGCGCGATTGAAGCGCGCGACCTCGGGGCGGTTGGCTGGGCGATCCTGGCGATGACCGTAACGATCTTCATCTATGATCAGCTTCTGTTCCGTCCGCTGGTCGCCTGGGCGGACAAGTTTCGTTACGAGCAGACGGCGGCAGCCGTGGTGCCGCGGAGCTGGATCATCGATCTTTTCCGGCGGACAAGCCTGTTGCGCACGGCGGGCGAATCGATCGGCGCCGCGACCCAGGCCCTCGCCCGCGCCCGGTTTTCGGTCAGGCCGTTTATTCGGCCGCTCGACGGGCGGAAAGTGCCTTCCCGTTTGTTGGACGTCATCTGGTTTGGACTTGTCTTGCTCGCCATTGCCTACATTGCGCGGGTGCTGCTGCGATTCGCGGGGACGGAACTATCCTGGGCGGACCTGCTCACCGTCATGCGCGGCGGCGGCATCACTTTGCTCCGCGTCGCCATCCTCATCGTAATCGCGACTATCATCTGGGTGCCGATCGGCGTTGCCGTGGGCTTGCGTCCGACGCTCGCGGAAAAGGTTCAACCGGTCGCGCAGTTTCTCGCCGCGTTTCCGGCAAACCTGCTCTTTCCACTCGCGGTTTATCTCATCGTGCGGTTCGATCTTTCGCCGGTGATCTGGCTGAGCCCGCTGATGATTCTCGGGACGCAGTGGTACATTTTGTTCAACGTCATCGCCGGTGCGACTGCCTTTCCCACCGACTTCCGGGAGGCGGCGAAAACGTTCCGAATCCACGGATGGCGCTGGTGGCGCGACGTCATGCTTCCCGGAATCTTTCCGTACTTCGTGACCGGCGCAATCACGGCCTCGGGCGGGGCCTGGAATGCAAGCATCGTCTCCGAGGTGGTCAGTTGGGGCTCGACCAAGCTCAATGGCGGCGGCTTGGGCGCCTATATCGCGCAAATGACGGTGGCCGGCGATTATCCGCGGATTGCTCTCGGCATCGCGGTCATGTCGGTGCTCGTCGTTGCCACGAACCGCCTGCTCTGGCGGCCGCTTTATGCCTGCGCAGAACGCCGAACGCGGCTCGATTGATTGGGGCTGATTGTGACCAACGATAGCAGCGCGATCATCGACCTGCGCAAGATCTGCATGGCTTTCCCGAAAAGTTCCGGCGAGCCGCTCCTTGTCCTGGATGACATCAACATATCGATCCGGGCCGACGAAATTCTCGGCCTCCTCGGCCGTTCGGGTTCGGGTAAATCGACGTTGTTGCGCATCGCGGCTGGTCTCATGAGGCCAACCTCCGGCGAGGTTCTCTACCGCGGCGCGCTGCTGACCCAGCCCGTCGAAGGCATTTCGGTCGTGTTCCAGACCTTCGCGCTGTTCCCGTGGCTCACGGTGCTTGAAAATGTCGAGGCCGGACTCGATGCGCTGGGCCTGCCGCGCGGTCAGGCCCGCCAGCGCGCGCAGGACGCCATCGATCTCATCGGGCTCGATGGATTTCAGTCCGCCTATCCGCGCGAGCTTTCCGGCGGCATGCGGCAGCGCGTCGGCTTCGCCAGGGCGACGGCGACCCGGCCGGATCTGCTATTGATGGATGAGCCGTTTTCCGCCCTCGACGTTCTGACGGCCGAGACATTGCGTACGGATTTTCTCGACCTGTGGGTGGAACACCAGCTGCCGACCAAGTCGGTGCTGATGGTTACGCATAATATCGAGGAAGCGGTGCTGATGTGCGACCGCCTAGTCATTCTCTCGTCGAATCCGGCCCGCATCGCCGCGGAGATCCCGGTCACGATGCCCCGCCCGCGCAGCCGGCTTGACGGGGAATTCGAGAACATCGTGAACAATGTCTATTCGGTGCTGACGGCGCGGACGATCGCCTCGCTTGGCGCTTTCAAGCAGGCAGGGCTAGCGCAGCCGCTGCCGCGGGCTTCCGTCAATCGGATGAGCGGATTGATCGAGATTCTGGTGGCGGCGCCCTTTAGCGGCAAAGCAGAGCTCGATGCGCTCGCAATTTCGCTCTCCCTCGACGTCACTCACCTTTTCCCCATTGCCGAAGGACTTCACATTTTGGAATTTGCCGAGCTCAAAGACGGCGCCCTGAAGCTGACGACGGCGGGCAACGTCTTTGCGCGCAGCACCACGGACCAGCGCAAACGGCTCTTCCGGGAGCACCTGCTTCGATTCGTGCCGCTGGCCGCGCATATCTGCCGCATCCTTCAGGAGCGGGAGACGCGCAGCGCCCCGCGAACGAGATTCGAGGTGGAGCTTGAGGATCACTTGACCCGCCACGAGGCGGAAAAAACGTTGCAAGCCGTAACCGCCTGGGGGCGTTACGCCGAGTTATTCGCCTATGACGACAAGACGCGAAGATTCTCGGCAATCGCGCACGCCGAGTAAGCGGCCTTTTTACTCGCGCCGGCAGGCGCGGCGAATTCCATCGATGAGCGCATTGCCGAAAAGCGGCTTCTCGATAACCGGAATATTGGCCGCGGCCGCGCGGGTGCTGAGCGCGGCGTTCAGGTCGCTGACCAGCAGTATCGCCGGCGTTGTCACCTTTTTGCTCCGCAAGTTGGCGATCAGCTCCATTCCGTTGAGGCCCGGCATGGCTTGGTCGACGACCAGACAATCATAGCCGCCAACCTCGCCCGCGGCGAGCAGTTCGGCGGCGCTGCCGAAAGCGCGCACCACAAATCCTTCCAATTCGAGGACGAATTTCAACGAGCCGCAAACCGCCTGATCGTCATCGACGATCGCGACCAGCGGCGGACGCCCCGTCCGCGGAATCGGCGGCTTTATCGCCCTTTGCTGCACCGAAAGCCTCACATTCTGCATCCGATTTTGTTGCAGAATGCAGGCGGATCGGCGCAGCCGCATTGATGTGCCTCAATTATCGGCAATTGGCATTTGCTTCGGCTTTGCCGGGGGTCGGCCGCTTAAGCCGGCGCGGGCTTTCAGTCCGATCCCACCATCCCGACGGTCAGCGCCATGCGCACTAGATCGGACAGGCTGCCGGCCTGCATCTTATTCATGAGGTTGGCCCGGTAAATTTCCACCGTGCGCGGGCTGATGCCGAGGTCGAAGGCAATCTGTTTATTGGCCCTTCCCGCCACCAGCCCGCCCAGCACGTCGCGCTCGCGGTTGGAGAGCGCCGCGAGCTTGCTTTCGATTTCCGCGCGTTGGGCGTGGCGCTTGGTCTCGCCGTCCCGCTCGCGCAGCGCCGAGCGCACGCTCGCCAAAAGCGCTTCATCGTCGAAAGGCTTTTCCAGGAAGTCCGCAGCCCCGACTTTCATCGCTTCGACCGCCAGCGGCACGTCGCCGTGACCGGTAATGATGATCACCGGCACGGCGACCTTGAGCTCTTTCAATCGCCGCAGCAAATCGATCCCGCTCATGCCCGGCATGCGCACGTCGGTGATCACGCAACCCAATGTCGTGCCGGGAAGCGCCTCCAGAAAGGCCGCGGCGGAGGCGTAAGTCTTGACCTCGATCTGGGCGGTGCGCAGCAGGAAGGCCAGCGAGTCGCGCAGCGCATCGTCGTCGTCGATGACATGCACCAGCGGCTTGTCAGACGGCATCGCCGGCCTCCTCCTTGCTGACCACAGGCAGAGTGAAACAGAAAACCGTTCCTCCGCCGGGATTGGGCCGCGGGGCGATGGTGCCGCCGTGCGCCTCGACGATGGTGCGCGAGATCGACAGGCCGACGCCCATCCCCTGCTGCTTCGTGGTGATGAAAGGCTGGAAGAGCTGCGCACTGATTTCGGGTGCGATCCCGGCGCCGGTATCGGCGACGCTGATCTCGACCATGTCGTCCGGCGCCGCCGCCGTCGATACGACAAGCTCCCGCCGCCCGCTGTCTTCCATCGCCTCGATCGCGTTGCGCATCAGATTAAGCAACACCTGCTGAATCTGCACCTTGTCGGCGAGCACGAAATCGGTCCGCAGGTCGTACTCGAAGCGCACGCGCACGTCTCGGTCCTTGGCGCCGACCAGCGCCAGTGCGCTCGCTTCCTCCACCAGCTTCTTGACATCCTCCACGCGCCGCTCGCTTTCGCCGCGGGCGACGAAGTCGCGCAGCCGCCGAATGATCTGGCCGGCGCGCAACGCCTGCTCGGCCGC
>Ga0116223_10001431_pt1 | contig 24534 bp, 19 predicted proteins | sample Sb_taG_3_FD_90092 | JGI IMG/M metagenome (GOLD analysis project Ga0116223, IMG submission 90092) | Peat soil microbial communities from Weissenstadt, Germany - Sb_50d_a_PC metaG | ecosystem: Environmental > Terrestrial > Soil > Wetlands > Peat | place: Germany: Weissenstadt | collected 2010-09-21 | reverse complement strand
GCCAACCGTCGGTTCAATGATGACGAACCGGCGCGCCCGCGCATCCCACTTGAATTCGAGACCGCCCAAACCCTGGTATTGCGAAATGTCGAGGAATTTTTCGATCAGCGGATGCAATAATTCGGCTGCCTCCAGCGCCGGCACACAGACGGCCGTGCTGCCGAGGCCTGGCGGATGGGCGGCGAGCTTGCGGCCTAGGAAAATGCTTCTGGAGGCGGGCTCCGCTCCGCAATGGAACAGTGCGAAATAGATGCTGCTGTCCGGCCCCTCGATCCATTCCTGGACGACAAGAGTCCCGCCGGAATTCAGCATCCGCCGGCAGGCGGCAGCGGCATCTTCGGACTCGTCGAGCCAATTGATGCGTTCCACCTGGCCCAGGTGAACGGGCCGCTTATCGGCCGGCTTGACGATGACCGGTAGCCCGAGATCGGGAATTTTGCCGAGGCCGCTTTCGCCTTCGAGGATGATCGCGCGCGGTACGGGCAGGCCGTGCTGTTCGGCGAAGTTCTGGAACAATGCTTTGTTGCAAAGCGTCGACACCATTGCGGGTGAAGGCAGCCGGAAACGATAGTTCGGACTGAGCTCCGTCCGGCATTCGGAAACGCTGTGAACGGACATCTCGTCCGTGAGGATGAGCACTGGCCGCGCGGCGAGCTGTTTTTGCAGCGCCAACAGATCTTCGACAAACGGCCGGCCGAAGAGCTGGTGGACGACGTGACGCGTGCTGAAGTGAGACCACATCGCGGCGTGGCGCAACGTCGTATCGACGACGGCGGTCGGTACGCCGCCTTCCGCCAGGCTGCGGACGACGCCAAGGCCGTTGACTTCGCCACGAACGACGACAGCAGGGACGAGCGCCTCGGTCGCTGGACTTTCCATCAGGCGGAGGTCCCTCGAAATCACCAAACAAGTTGCGGATCCCAACGGTGTTTGCACGGCGTCCATGGAGCGACAATGGAACAAGCGCCGGAAATGCCCATTTAGCTTAATATCGCCGCCCCGCGCCAGGATTCCCGTGACAAACGATCTCTCCCGAACTGCCGGCCAGCGTGCGACGGCGCTTGTCCTGCTCTGGCTCTCCGGCGCGTGTCTGCGGCTGACGGTCTTGGCGGTACCGCCCGTGGTGCCGCTTCTGCACGCCGATCTGCATCTTTCCGAAACCGGCATCGGCTGGCTGTCGAGTCTGCCGCCGATGCTGTTTGCGATCGCGGCGGTGCCGGGCGCGCTCCTGATCGCGCGGTTCGGGCTTGTGCCGGCATTGGTCGTGGGTTTGCTGCTCAATGCCATTGGCTCGGCCGCGCGAGCGGCGATACCGGATGCCGCATTCCTTTACGTATCGACTACCGTGATGGCGGCCGGCGTCTCGATCATGCAGCCGTCGCTGCCGCCGCTGGTGCGGGCCTGGTTTCCGCGCCGCATCGGCTTCGCCACCGCGGTCTATACGACCGGACTTCTGATCGGCGAGATTCTCGCCGCGGCCCTCACTATCCCGCTGATTCTGCCGATGGTCGGCGATAGCTGGCGGCTGAATTTCGTCGTCTGGTCGGTTCCGGTTTTGGCGACCGCGTTGCTTGTTGCGGTCTGCGCGCCGCAGCTCGGCGGCGCCGGGAACGCCGCGCCGTTCACCGGACGCCGCTGGTGGCCCGATTGGAAACGCCCGCTGATCTGGCGGCTCGGCTTGATCCTTGGCAGCGTCAACGCAACCTATTTCGTCGCCAATGCTTTTCTGCCCGATTACATGATCGCCGACGGGCGCCCCGATCTGGTCAGCGCCGCGCTCACGGCGCTCAATGTCGGCCAGTTGCCGGCGGCATTTCTGATGCTCGGATTTGCCGGTCGGCTGGTGAAGCGGCCATGGGCCTACGTCACGACAGGCGCGGCGTCGCTTGTCGGCCTCATCGGCATGATGACGATGCAGGGCGAGTGGATCGTGTTCTGGGCGGGAATACTCGGCTTCACCGGCGCGGTGACGCTGATCCTGGCGCTGGCGCTGCCGTCAGTGCTCGGCGCGCCCGACGATGTCCATCGCACTTCGGCCGGCATGTTCACGATCAGCTATAGTCTCGCGATGGTGCTGTCGGTCGTCGGCGGCTGGCTGTGGGATCTGACGCACGCGCCGATTGCCGGTTTCGCGCCGGTCGCTCTGTGCGCGCTCCTGATCATCGCGTTGGCTTCGACAGTGCGCCATGCGGATCATCCGTCGATTGGCACCTGATCAATACCCGACCGCAAGCGCGCCGCGCGTGCGCGGGTCGGCGGCGCCGACAAATCCTTCGGGCGTGATCATGATCGAATTGGCCGAGGTGAACGGCCGCTGCGCAACGACCTTGTCGCCGCGCGCCTCGAGCGCGGCAACGATATCGTCCGCCAGCGCCGACTCGGCAAAGACCTGATCGGGCAGCCATTGATTGTGGACGCGCGGCGCCGCCACCGCGCCCGCGATATCCATGCCGCGGTCGATCACATTGACGACGACCTGCAGCACTGCGGTGATGATGCGGCTGCCGCCCGGCGAGCCGGTGACGAGAAACGGCTTGCCGTCTCTCAGGACGATGGTCGGCGTCATCGACGACAGCGGCCGCTTGCCGGGTCCCGGTGCATTGGCCTCGTAGCCGATCAGGCCATAGGCATTCGGCGCCTCCGGCTTGGCGGCAAAGTCGTCAAGCTCGTTGTTAAGCAGAATGCCGGTGTCCTCCGCAACGAGACCCAGGCCGTAGCTGAAGTTGAGCGTGTAGGTGTTGGAGACGGCATTGCCGAAACGGTCCACGACGGAGAAATGCGTGGTGTTGCGGCCTTCCGGCTGGACCTTGCCGCCGGCGCCGATATCGCTCGCCGGCGTTGCTTGCGCCGGATCGATGGTCGCGCGCCAACCCGCGGCATAGCTTTTCGAAGTCAGCCGCGCGACCGGATTCTGGACTAAATCGGGATCGCCAAGAAACCAAGCGCGGTCGGCATAAGCGCGCTTCATCGCTTCGATCATCAGGAAAAGCGCTTGCGCCTCGTCAGCATGGGCAAGGTCATAGCCTTCGAGGATATTGAGCATCTCGATCAGTTCGACCCCACCGGACGACGGCGGCGGCATCGAGACGACGTCGTAGCCGCGGTAGCTGCCGCGCACCGGCGCGCGCTCGATGGCGCGATAGTCTCCGAGGTCGTCGACGGTCATCACGCCGCCGGCGGCCTGCACGGCAGCGGCAAGTTTTTGCGCGATCAGCCCCTCGTAGAACGCGTGCGGGCCATCGTGCGCGATCGCTTCGAGCGTATTCGCGAGGTCGCTCTGCACGAGACGGTCGCCGGAAGAAAGCGCGCCGCCGTCGGGCTTGAAAAAGATTTTAGCCGACGATGGCCAGCGTGCGAGCCGCGGATTGTCGGCCGGCAACGAATCCGCCGTGTCGTCCGTGACCGGAATGCCGTCACGCGCCATCGCAATCGCCGGCGCAATCAGATCGGCGAGCTTGAAATGGCCGGAGCCATACTTCTCTTCGGCGAGCGCGAGACCGGCGACCGTGCCCGGCACGCCGATGGCGAGCGCAGAATCCCGCGATTTATGCGGAACGGCGTTGCCGGCTTCATCGAGGAAGCTCTTGGCGTCGATCGCCTTGGGCGCGGTTTCGCGATAATCGAGCGCAATGTCGTCGCCGCCGGCTAGGTGGATCACCATGAAGCCGCCGCCGCCGATATTGCCGGCGCGCGGATAGCTCACCGCGAGCGCGAAGCCGACCGCGACCGCGGCGTCCACCGCATTGCCGCCCTTCTGCAAGATATCGACGCCGACGCGCGCCGCGCTCGCCTCCTGCGCCACCACCATGCCGTCATGCGCGACGACGCCATGTGCGTACCCGACTTCGGCGGTCGGACTGCGATCCTCGCCCAGCGCGACGAGCGGCAAAGCGACTGCCAGAGCAAGGCAAACCAGGCGAGGCAACATAACCTTCTGCAGATTGAGCATCGCCCGCACTGACACTCGACTCACAGCATCGACGGCAGCACGCGGTCCGGCGGTCGATGGCCGTCCATGAAGGTCTTGATGTTGACGATGACTTTGTCGCCCATATCGACGCGGCCTTCGAGCGTGGCCGATGCGAGATGCGGCAAGAGCACGACCTTGCCGGCGCGCGCGAGCTTGACGAGCTTGGGACTTACCGCCGGCTCGTGCTCGAAAACGTCGAGGCCCGCGCCGGCGATTTCTTCGTTCTCGATCAGGCGCGCCAGCGCGTTCTCGTCGATCACTTCGCCCCGCGCGGTGTTGACGATGTAGGCATCGGGACGGATGAGCTTGAGACGGCGCGCCGAAAGCAAGTGATATGTCGCCGGCGTGTGCGGACAATTGATCGAGATGATGTCCATGCGGGCGAGCATCTGGTCGAGGCTCTCCCAATAGGTCGCGTGAAGTTCCTCTTCGGCCTGCGCCGCGAGGCGGCGCCGATCGTGATAGTGAATCTTTAGGCCGAATGCCTGCGCGCGGCGCGCCACGGCTTGGCCGATACGGCCCATGCCGACGATACCGAGCCGCTTGCCCCAAATGCGATGGCCGAGCATCCAGGTCGGACTCCAGCCGCTCCATTCGCGGTCGCTCGTTAGCACTTGAGCGCCTTCGGTCAATCGCCGCGGCACGGCAAGGATCAGCGCCATGGTCATGTCGGCAGTGTCTTCGGTGAGTACGCCGGGCGTGTTGGTCACTGTGATGCCGCGCTGGACGGCTGTCGCCACATCGATATTGTCGACGCCATTGCCGAAATTGGCTATGAGCTTCAATCGCTCGCCGGATTGGCTGAGCACCGAGCGGTCGATGTGATCGGTCACCGTCGGTACGATGACGTCGGCGGTCTTGGCGGCCTCGACGAGCTGCGCCTGGCTCATCGGCTTGTCGTCGGGATTGAGGCGAGCGTCGAACAATTCGCGCATGCGCATTTCGACACTGTCCGGCAGCCTGCGCGTGACCACGACCAGCGGCTTCTTGCCCGATGCCATAACCTGCCTCGTACTCAAACCGGCGTGCGTTTCGGACTGGAAAGTTGGCCGACTCGCCCGGCCGCCCGCCGCATCCGCCGTTCAGGTCTCTTTAACCCCCCTCGCCGACACTAAAGGGCGGGGAGGTGGTTCATTAAAAACTCTCTACCAGATGGCTGCGCTCGCACAAAGCGCGCCGGGATTGCGCCGGCGTTGCCGCGCATGGTCGCGGCTTTGCTCGCGTTTACATGCATGGCGGCACAGGCAGCTAGCGATTCGGCGCCGAGCGGCTTGCCGGTTCCACGCTTCGTCAGCCTCAAGGCGGACCGCGTCACCGTGCGCGGCGGTCCCGACAAGGATCATGACGTCTCCTGGATCTATACCCGCGTTGGCTGGCCGGTCGAGATTACCGCTGAGTTCGAGAACTGGCGCCGCATTCGCGACTCCGACGGATCGGAGGGCTGGGTCTATCACTCGCTCCTTTCGGGCAAGCGCACCGCCGCCGTGCAACTCAAATCGAAGACCGAGCTCGCGCCGCTCTATGCCAAACCCGACGCCAAGAGCGCAGTGACCGCTCAATTGCAAGTCGGCGTGCTCGCAACGATTAAACACTGCACCGGAACGTGGTGCCAACTCGCCGGCGACGGCTTTGACGGCTGGATCGAGCAGAACGAGTTGTGGGGCGTCTATCCCGACGAAAAAATCGACTAAGAAAGAGTTGTCGCGCGATGAAATGGCGGGCGAGTTGTCTCAAGTTTTGCACCATTGCTTTGGCGTCGGGATGTCTCACCGCGTCGTCTCAGGCGCAGCAACAGCGGCCGGCGCAAAAGCCCACGGTCACATTGCCTTCGCTTACCGCCCAAGGCTTCGAAATCAAAGCGTCGGTCGCTTCCTACCTCGTGCTGCAGAAGGGCAAGGATGTGTGGCTTTGCTATATGTTGGCGACGCGATCGACTTGCGAACCTGCTGAATAATTCAGCGCGAGCGGTAACCGTCCCGCGCTCGGGGCTACCGTGGCTCCGCCGAGCCGCGAATAATCGCAGAGGCCGCTGACTTTCAGCGCGGCTTGCGCCGCAGCCGCACCACCACGTCGATGCGGTCGATCTCGTAGCCCTCGGGTGGCGTCGGCGCTTTGCCGACAACCACATCGCTCGACGGGATATCAATGAGATCGTGTCGATCTTCGATGAAAAAGTGATAGTGCTCGGAATTGTTAGTGTCGAAGTAGGCTTTGGAGCCGTCCACGGCGACTTGGCGCAGCAGGCCGACCTCGGTGAATTGGTGCAGCGTGTTGTAGACGGTCGCGAGCGACACCGGCACCTTGGCATGGGTCGCTTCCTCGTAAAGCATTTCCGCCGTCACATGCCGGTCGCCCTTGGCGAACAGAATCCAGCCCAGCGCCATGCGCTGCCGCGTCGGCCGCAAGCCGACCTCGCGCAGCTTCGCCTTGACGTCATGCCACGGGCAACCGGTGAGGTCGGCGCGTGCCTGCTGAGCGGGTTGGGCCGGCGCGGGAGTCATCGCGCCAGGGACGATCGCATGCGGAAGGTTCGGACGCGACATTGTTATAACGGTACCCGCGGCCCGATAGGCCGGACTAGATTGTTGCAAGTGAAATCATTATACGCCACCCTGGTTCCGCTGCAACACCCTCGCCGACAGGCCGCGGCGCCGGAATCCCACAACCACCTCGGCGGACCTGGGGGTGCGGCTATGCCGCTTTGTGCCAATATGTTAGGAATTTGAGCGCGTGGCCGGCTGCGGCGGGATGGATGCGGATGCAGGATCGGCGTTCAAACTTCGAGTATGAGGACCTACTGGCCTGCGGACGCGGCGAGCTTTTCGCCGAGGGGCCGCAATTGCCGCTGCCGCCGATGCTGATGTTCGACCGCATTTCCGAAATCGCGGAAGTGGGCGGCGCATACGGCAAGGGCCTGGTGCGCGCGGTGCTCGATCTTAAGCCCGACCTCTGGTTCTTTCCCTGCCACTTCAAGGGCGACCCCGTCATGCCGGGCTGCCTCGGTCTCGATGCGCTGTGGCAATTGCTCGGCTTTTTTCTCGGTTGGCTCGGCTCGCCCGGCAAAGGCCGCGCGCTTGGCATGGGCGAGATCAAGTTTTCCGGGCAGGTGCTGCCGACCATGAAGAACATCGTCTACGGCATCGACATCAAACGCGTGATGCGCTCGAAACTGGTGCTCGGCATCGCCGATGGCTGGCTCTCGGCGGACGGCTCGGTGATTTATCGGGCGCTCGATCTCAAGGTCGGCCTGTTCCGCAATGCAGAGCTGCAAACGAGCGAAACGTAAGACCGGCGTCTGCAGCAAGGCATTGATCCCGGTCTTCGGATAAGATCATGCTTAAACCAAAATCCTTGGCATGATCCCGAAAAGTGGGCGCCGGTTTTTCGGATAGGATCATGCCCAATACTGAATTTAACCGGACGAGGCAAAAATGAAGCGTGTGGTCGTCACCGGGATGGGTATCGTCTCATCGATCGGTAACAACACGCAGGAAGTGCTGGCGGCGCTACGCGAAGCCAAATCAGGCATCGTGCGCGCCGACAAATATGCCGAGCTTGGGTTCCGCTGTCAGGTCCACGGCGCGCCCACGCTCGATCCGAGCGAAGCCGTCGATCGCCGCGCCATGCGTTTTCTCGGCGGCGGCGCCGCCTGGAACCACGTCGCGATGGAGCAGGCGATCCGCGACGCCGGGCTCGAAGAAGCCGATGTTTCCAATGAGCGCACCGGCATCATAATGGGATCGGGCGGCCCCTCGACGCGCACCATCGTCGAGAGCGCCGATATCACGCGCAGCAAGGGCCCCAAGCGCGTCGGACCGTTCGCGGTGCCGAAAGCAATGTCGTCGACCGCCTCGGCGACGCTCGCCACCTGGTTCAAGATCAAGGGCGTCAACTATTCGATCTCGTCGGCCTGCGCGACCTCGAACCACTGCATCGGCAATGCCTACGAAACCATCCAGGTCGGCAAACAGGATACGATCTTTGCCGGCGGTTGCGAGGAGCTCGACTGGACGCTCTCGGTTTTGTTCGATGCGATGGGCGCGATGTCGTCGAGCTTCAATCAGACGCCGAACAAGGCTTCGCGCGCCTATGACGCCGATCGCGACGGCTTCGTCATTGCCGGCGGCGCCGGCGTCCTGGTGCTGGAAGAGCTCGATCACGCCAAGGCGCGCGGCGCGAAAATCTACGCCGAGGTCGCCGGCTACGGTGCGACCTCCGACGGCGCCGATATGGTCGCGCCATCGGGCGAAGGCGCCGTGCGCTGCATGAAGATGGCGCTCGCGACGGTCAAGCCGGCGATCGACTACATCAATCCCCACGCCACCTCGACGCCGATCGGCGACCTCAAGGAGATTGAGGCGATCCGCGAAGTCTTCGGCGCCAATTGCCCGCCGATCTCGGCGACGAAATCGCTCACCGGACATTCGCTCGGCGCGGCCGGCGCGCAGGAGGCGATCTATTCGCTCTTGATGATGAATTCGGGTTTCATCTGCGAAAGCGCCAACATCGAGAATCTCGATCCGGCCTTTGCCGACATGCCGATCATGCGCGCGCGCAAGGACGATGTAACGCTCGGCTGCGTGCTGTCGAACTCGTTCGGCTTCGGCGGCACCAACGCGTCGGTCGTGTTCAAGCGGCTGGAAGCGTGACGCATGCCCGGGCTGATGCAGGGCAAGCGCGGCTTGATCATGGGGGTCGCCAACGATCACTCGATTGCCTGGGGCATCGCCCGCGCGCTCGCCGCGCATGACGCCAAGCTCGCCTTCACCTATCAGGGCGAAGCGCTCGGCAAGCGCGTGAAGCCGCTCGCGGCATCGGTCGGTTCGGACCTGGTGCTGCCGTGCGACGTCGAGGATATTGGCTCGGTCGATGCGGTGTTTGCCGAGCTTGGCCGCTGTTGGGGAACGCTCGATTTCCTGGTTCACGCCATCGCCTTTTCCGACAAGAGCCAGCTCGCCGGCCGCTACGCCGACACCACGCGCGAGAATTTTGTGCGCACGATGGTGATCTCGTGCTTCTCGTTCACGGAAGCGGCCAAACGTGCGGCTGCCATGATGCCGGATGGCGGCGCGATGCTGACGCTGACTTACAACGGCGGTCTGCGTGCGATGCCGAACTACAACGCCATGGGCCTCGCCAAGGCGGCGCTGGAAGCATCGGTGCGCTATCTCGCCGTCGATTTCGGGGAAAGCCGCATCCGCGTCAACGCGATTTCATCCGGGCCGATCCGGACGCTTGCGGGCGCCGGGATTGGGGACGCCCGGGCGATGTTTGCCTTCCAGCAGCGGCATTCACCGCTGCATCGCGGCGTCACATTGGAGGAACTTGGCGGCGCGGGACTCTATCTGCTGTCGGATCTGTCGACCGGCGTCACCGGCGAAATCCACTTCGTCGATTCCGGTTACAACGTCATCGCCATGCCGCACCCCGACGCGCTCAGAGCCGATCAAAAACAGCCGGCGGACGACGCCGCGAAGTGACGCCGCGCGGCGTTACAGCTTCGCCAGATGCGGCATGACCTCGGTGCTGAAAAGCTCCAGCGAGCGCAGTGCGTCGGCAAGCGACATGGTGCCGAGGAAGAGGTAAGTCAGCAGATAATTGATGCCGAGCTCCTTGACCTGCCGTTCGAGCTCCGCACGCACCGTCTGCGGCGAGCCGGCGACCGCCGTGCCGTCCGCGACACAGGCTTCGAAATCCGCGCCGCGGGGCACGTTCAGGCGTGACGTCAACCCGGTCTGACCGTGCTTCACTCGCAGCCAATTCAGGTGCGCGAGGTGACGATCCATCGCCGGCTTGCCAAAGCGCACCGCTTCGGCATCGGTATCGGCGATGAAAATGTGCCGCTGCACGCCGATCGCCGCACCGCCCGGAAAATCGGCGTTGGGCTGCGCCGGCGCGCCGCGTTTCCTCAGCGCGGCCTTGTAAGCCTCGATATTGGCTTTCGCGGTCGCCGCCGGCCCCAAAGTGACGAAGTGCAGGCCGTGCTCGCCGCCCCAAGTCGAGCCTATCTCGTTCGATGAGGCGTACCAGAACGGCGGGTGCGGTTGCTGCAAGGGCCGCAGCACGATCGGCACGTTCTCGTAGACATAGTGCTCGCCCTTATAGGTGAGCGAATCCGTGACCAAGCCGGCGCTGACGCATTTAAAAGCATCGATGAAAATGTCGCGCGACTGATCGTGCTCGACCTTATGGAATTTGAGCTCGTAGGGCGACACGCCGCGGCCGACGCCGACTTCAAGCCGGCCGTGGCTCAGATGGTCGAGCATGCAGATTTCTTCGATCAAACGCAGCGGTGAATAAAGCGGCAAGAGATAAACCAGCGGCCCGAGCCGCATGCTCTTGGTCGCGCGCGCGACGGCGCCGAGATAGACCCCAGGCACCGGTACCATGTTGAGCGGCGTCGCATGATGCTCGGCGACGTGCAGACAATAGATGCCGGCCGCTTCGGCTGCCTCGGCAAATTGCAGCCGCTCGTCAAACAGCGTCGTCAGCGACCGATCGCCGTATTCGACGTGATCGAAAAGTCCGAATTTCATGTGGCCCCGTTTTCCGATTAGGCGCGATTGCCGAGCGCTTCTTTTGCCATCTTACGCGGCGATGTGCCATACACCCGCCGGACGGCTGCTCTGTTCCCCTTGCCTCCGGCGGCCGAGCGCGCCACATGTGCGCGATGCCGGATTCGCCGCCCATAGCAGTCGATCGCCTCGTCAAAATCTACAAGACCATCCCGGCGGTCGACGGCATTTCATTCACGCTCGCACCGGGGTCGATCACGGGTCTTCTTGGCGGCAATGGCGCCGGCAAGACCACGACCATTGCCACCATCATGGGGCTGACCACGCCGACGGCAGGCCGCGTTACCGTTCTTGGCGCGGACATGCCGCGGCAGCGTTATCGCGTTTTGCAGCGGATGAATTTCGAAAGTCCTTATGTTGAAGTACCGATGCGGCTCACGGTGCGACAGAACATGACCGTATTCGGCATGCTTTATGGGGTCGAAGATCTGCGCGGACGCATTGCGCAGCTTGGACGGGAACTCGATCTCACCGATCTGCTCGACCGTCCGACCGGCAGGCTTTCGGCCGGGCAGAAGACGCGGGTCTCGCTCGCCAAGGCGCTGATCAACAACCCCGACGTGCTTTTGCTTGACGAGCCGACCGCGTCGCTCGATCCCGACACCGCCGACTGGGTGCGCGCCCACCTCGCGCGATATTGTCGCGAGCGCCATGCCACCGTACTGCTCGCCTCGCACAACATGACAGAAGTCGAACGGCTGTGTGAGCGCGTCATCATCATGAAGCGCGGCCGCATCGAAGACGACGACACGCCGGCAAAGCTGCTGGCGCGCTACGGCCGGCGCACGCTCGAGGAAGTGTTCCTCGACGTCGCCCGCGGCAATGGCGAGTCACGCGAGGCTGCGCAATGAGCGGGCAGCACCAGACTGCAATGTCGTTCTCGCCGCGCCGCGTGGCGGCGATGATGCTGCGCTATTGGTACTTGTTGCGTTCATCGTGGCCGCGGCTGCTCGATCTCGTCTATTGTCCGACGGTGCAGATGATCACCTGGGGATTTCTGCAATACTATATCACGACGAATGCCGGCTTCTTCGCGCGCGCCGGCGGCACATTCATCGGCGCGGTGCTGCTGTGGGATATCTTATTCCGCGGCCAACTCGGATTCTCAATCTCATTTCTCGAGGAAATGTGGTCGCGCAATATCGGCAACCTGATGATGAGCCCGTTGCGGCCGTTCGAATTCATCACCGCGCTGATGGTGATGAGCGTGGTGCGGCTGTCGATCGGCGCCGTCCCGGTGACGTTTCTCGCGATCGCGTTCTTTGGCTTTAATCTTTACGGACTCGGCCTCGCGCTGGTGGCGTTCTTTCTCAACCTGATGCTGACTAGCTGGGCGATCGGCAGTTTTGTGTCCGGTCTGATTTTGCGCAACGGCATGGGCGCGGAAAATCTCGCCTGGTCGATCATGTTTTTGTTCATGCCGCTAACCTGCGTCTATTACCCGGTGTCGACGCTGCCGGTCTGGCTCCAGCCGGTGGCATGGATATTACCGCCTACTTACGTCTTCGAGGGCATGCGCGCGCTTTTGATCCAGAAAGTGTTTCGACCGGAGCTGATGCTCGACGCGTTGGCGCTCAACGCCGTGCTGTTTGCCGGCGGCGTCTTCGCCTTTCTCAAGCTTTTGCAGAGCGCTCGCCGCCACGGCTCGCTGATGCAGACCGGCGAATAAGGCGGCGAGGGTTTTGCCGATTCGTATAGACGTTATGTGCGGCGCGAATGGCTGTAATGCATTGACCCTGGAAGAACCAATGCGCGCCTTCCGTAGTGAAGGAAGACCGAAAGAAATTGCATTTATGTTGGCAATATGACATATCACGTGGGTAATGCTGCACTGCAGCAAGAAGCCGGGCAAGGTTCCTCGATGGCCATCGGAGAGTTTGGCGGCGCGCCTGCGGTGCCGGACAACAACGGCTTGCTTCTGTCGGCGCCGCTCTATTGGTTTTATGAGATGAGCCACGCGGCGCTCAACCCGTCCCGGGCCTGGGCTGACGCTACGCGGCTATTCTTCAAGAACCCGATTAATCCGCTGTCCTTCACCACGTTAGGCAAGTCAGTGGCTGCCGCTTGCGAGTTGTTCGAACGCTCGACGCGCCGCTACGGCAAGCCGGAATGGCGGATCTCGTCGACGCTCGTCGGCGCCGAGCGCGTGCCGGTGCATGTCTCCACAGTCTGGGAGCGGCCGTTTTGTAGGCTGCTTCATTTCGAGCGCACCTTCGAGCACCGCCCGAAACGCCCGCAACCGCGGCTGCTCATCGTCGCCCCGATGTCAGGCCATTACGCGTCGCTGTTGCGCGGCACGGTCGAAGCATTTCTGCCGAACCACGATGTCTATGTGACCGAGTGGTTGGACGCACGCATGATCCCGCTGTCGGAGGGGGGCTTCGATCTCGACGATTACATCGACTACCTGATCTCGATTCTACATGCGCTCGGCGGCGATATCAGCATGGTCGCGGTGTGCCAGCCGTCGGTCCCGGTCATGGCCGCGGTCTCTGTCATGGAAATGGACGATGATCCGTATGTGCCGCACGCCATGGTGTTGATGGGCGGACCGATCGATACGCGGGTTAATCCGACCGCCGTGAACACGCTCGCCGAACGGCGCGGCATCGATTGGTTTCGCCACCACGTCATCACCAAAGTCCCATTTCCAAATCCCGGCTACATGCGCGACGTTTATCCGGGATTCCTGCAACTCAACGGCTTCGTCAGCATGAACCTTGACCGTCACATCGAGGCGCACAAGCAATTGTTCCTGCATCTGGTACGCGGCGACGGCGATTCGGCGCACAAGCACAGGGAGTTCTACGACGAATATCTGGCGGTAATGGACCTCGCCGCCGAGTTCTATCTGCAAACCGTCGACACCGTTTTTGTGCGGCACGCGTTGCCGAAGGGCGAGATGACCCATCGCGGCCGGCCGGTCGATCCGGGCCGGATCAAGCGCGTTGCGCTGCTCACCATCGAAGGCGAGCATGACGATATTTCCGGCGTCGGCCAGACCGAAGCGGCGCATCGACTGTGCGTCAACATTCCGCCCGACCGCCGGGCGCACTGGCTGCAGCCGGACGTCGGACATTATGGCGTGTTCAATGGTTCGCGCTTTCGCTCGGAGATCGCGCCGCGCATCGCCGACTTCGTGCTGACGATGAGCCAGCCGAGCCGGATCGCGCACGACGGCGTTGGCACGCGCCGCTCGGGCAAAGGCGTCGCCCTGCATACCGTGTAATTGCCTGGCGCGGCGGCTTCTGCACGGCATAGTGGATGTGGCAGTATTTCCCCGACTTTCGATTCGGGGTGTTCTGCAATGCCGCAGCATGCGCTGCTTTATCGTCGCCCGAGCGAACCGCAGTCGATCGAAATCGTCTTCGACAGATCGATATATGCTGTGCGCGTGCGGCGGCACCGTCAGGCGCGCCGCTATACGTTGCGCATCCAGACGGCCACGCGGGAAGTGATTCTGACCATTCCCCCGCGCGGCACGCTGAAGGACGCGCGCGCGTTCGCCCAAAAGCACGGCGGCTGGATCGCAGCGCGGCTCAATCGGTTGCCGAAAGCGACTCCGTTTGCGCACGGCGTCGTGATGCCGGTGCGCGGCTTGCCGCACCGGATCGCGCATCGTCCAGGCATTCGCGGCACGGTCTGGACCGAGGCGGATAGCAACGGCGAGTGGCTTCTATGCGTCACCGGCGAGGCCCCGCATGTCGGCCGGCGCATCGGCGACTTCCTGCGGCGCGAGGCGAGGCGGGATCTCGAAGCCGCGAGCCTGCGTTTTGCAACCGATCTGGGCCTCACGGCCCGCCGCGTCGTCGTGCGCGATCAATCGAGCCGTTGGGGCTCGTGCTCGACGACCGGGGTGCTGTCGTTTTCCTGGCGGCTCATTCTGGCGCCGAGCACCGTGCTCAGTTACTTGGCCGCGCACGAAGTAGCGCATCTCATCGAGATGAATCACTCGGCGAAATTCTGGCGACTGGTTCAGCGTCTTTGCCCGGATCACGAACGCGCCAAGACCTGGCTCGACGTGCACGGCACCGACCTGCATCGCTATGGGTTGCCGGAGATGGGCGCCTGAGGGCGCGGCACAACCGCTGCGTGGATCAGTGCGCCGTGATGGCCGTTACCGCCACGCCGGTTGCCGCAGATGGATGGATGTCGAACGACAGTTTTGTCGCGACGAGGAGGAGCGTTATGGCAAGCACAACGCGCAGCGCCGTTTCGGGAATGCGCACGGCGACATAGCTACCGATTAGTATTCCCGGAACCGAACCGGCGAGCAAGGAAATCAACACATCGAGGTTGATCGAGCCCAGGAACCAATGTCCCATCCCGGCCACGAGCGTGAGAGGAACGGCATGAGCGATGTCGGAGCCGATAATCCGCGCCGTCGGCAACCTCGGATATAGCAGCACCAGAGCGGTAACGCCGATCGCGCCGGCTCCTACTGACGTAATCGAAACCAGCACGCCGAGAACGGCCCCCACGAATATCGTGAGCGCTGCGACCTGTTTCGGTTGCAGTGCGTCAAGCTGCGTGGCGTAGCGCGCGACGATCCTTTCACGGAACAGCAGAGTCGCGGCGGTGATGAACAGCGCGATCGCCAGTGCCACCGTGATCAAGTCGCGCGCCGCGGAACTATTGATGCCGATGTCGGCCAAAACGACAATCGTAGTGACCGTCAGCGGCACGCTGCCGGTCGCCAGTAACCGCACCACGCGCCAATCGATGGTCCGGTTGACCCCGTGCACGGCGCTGCCGGCGGTCTTCGTCACCGCGGCGTAAAGTAGGTCGGTTCCGACTGCGGTCGCGGGGTGGATGCCGAACAGCAAAATGAGCAGCGGCGTCATCAGCGAGCCGCCGCCGACGCCGGTCAGCCCGACCAGCAGGCCGACGGCGAACCCAGTTGTCGAATAAAGCGGTTGCAACGAGTGAAGGACGCTCATTCAGTGATTTCTCAGCCTTCGTTCCCTAATGCAGAGATCAATCTTAGCTTAAGGCAGCGCAGGTGTCCGCACCGAGTTTGGTCCCGTCATGGAACGATTTTCTTCGAGGTCATTGCGAATTAGCAGAATCGCGCCGCAATCATTTATCGCGCGCAGGTTCCAAGCCGCCGTGCATCCTTGATATGCAGAAAGCCGGCGGCATCCTTGCTGCGGTGCATTCGCTCGATGTTGCGCCCGCGCGTCTTGCCGCACGGAGAACACTAACGCGTGATCTGCATTGCATCCGCAGTCCGCGTTCCTATTTTCCGGTCATTAGGCCGACCGAGCGGCTCCCCCAGCCCCCGACATCCCCGCCGCTCGGCCAAATAAGCCTGAGTTGAGGCAACAACCTAAGGACCCCAAGCGCGTATTCTGCTTGGGGTTCTTTTTTGTGGCGAACCTCGTCTCTGCCGGTAAGCTCCTGACAAACTTCAATTCTTCACCAGATCGCCGAGCAGGCTTGCGGCGACGGAAAGCTTAGACAGCGTCAGGCCGGAATTGGCGATCTCGTGAATCGCCATGCGGATTCGCTCGACCTCGCTCCTGCGCGGAGCGACCCATGCCTCGACGGCGCCGGCGCCCGCCGCGCCATTGCCGACCATCGCCGCGGTGAGCCGGCGCTCGGCCTCGCCGATCGAATCCCGGGCGCGATCAAGCGCCAGCCGATCGAAATAATCGACGATCGGGATGGCGCCGGCGGCGGCGGCAATGCGGTCGAGACGAAAGAACGTGCCGGCGGCGAAATAAGTTGCGGCAATTTCGCCGACCGGTTTACCGGTACGGTCGGCAACCAGCACAATGTCCGGCGCGGCATTAAGAGCGCGAAGATTGGCGATCCGGCCGGCAAGCTCCTCGGGTACGCCGGCATCCATGAGTTCCTGACGCCGCGCCGCACGCGCGTCGAGAATGTCCTGCGACAGCGCGCCGTCAAGCACGACGGTAACCGCGGCTATGCCGCCGCGATAATGCGCCACCGCGTCGGCGAGACCCCTCGAAAGATCGACGTTGCGCAGGAACCAGACGATGCGGTCAAGCAACAGGTCCTCGACCGCGGCGTAGAGATCGAGCTGCACCTTGCCGGGAATCTTGTTATCGAGGCTGTCGATCGCGGTGTTGAGAGCGGTCATGGCGTAACTATCGCGCACGGCGGCGAATGCAGAAGCGATCGCCGCGGGCGCAGCGCCGGTCTGATCGGCGATGCGCACAATCAGCGAAGGCCCGCCGCGGTTGATCATCGAATTAGCGAGGTGCGTAGCGATGATTTCGCGGCGCAGCCGGTGATGCTCGAGCGCGTCGGGGTAGCGTTCGGCGATTGCCTTCGGGAAATAGCGGCCTAGCTCGCGGCCGAGATAAGGATCGTCCGGCACGGCGGATTCCAGGAGATCGTCGTAAAGCGTGAGCTTGGCGTAGGCGAGCAATACCGAAAGCTCCGGTCGCGTGAACGGCTGCGAGCGGCGGCGGCGTTCGGCGAGTTGCATGTCGTCGGCTAAATATTCGACCCCACGGTCCAGCAAGCTGCGCGCTTCCAGCGTTTGGATGAGACGCTGCAGGAAGCCGAAGTCCTCCATGCCGCGCCGCTCGGAGAGCGACAGCGCCAGCGTTTGCAGGTAGTTGTTGCGCAGCACCAGATCGGCAACTTCGTCGGTCATCTCGGCCAGCAACGCATTGCGCGCGTTCATCGCCAAACGGCCATCGCGCAACGGAATGCTCAGCGCAATCTTGATATTGACCTCCATGTCGGAGGTATTGACGCCGGCGGAGTTGTCGATCGCGTCGGTATTGAGCCTGATGCCGCGGAATGCCGCCTCGATGCGGCCGCGCTGGGTCATGCCGAGATTGGCGCCTTCGCCGATCACTTTGCAGCGCAAATCCTTGCCGGCAACGCGGATAGGATCGTTGGCGCGGTCGCCGACCGCCTCATCGTTCTCGTCCGAGGCGCGGATATAGGTGCCAATGCCACCGAAGAAAATCAGATCGACCGGCGCTTTAAGAATGGCGCGGATCAAATCCTGCGGGGTCAATCGTTCGCCGACGCCGAGCAATTTTTGCGCTTCTGGCGACGGTCGGATCTCCTTGGCAGATCGCGGAAAGATGTCCCCGCCCTTGGAGATCAGCGTCTTGTCGAAATCCTGCCAGCTGGAGCGCGGCAAATCGAATATTCGCTTGCGCTCGGCGAAGGTTTTCTCCGAATCGGGGTCCGGATCGACGAAAATATCGCGGTGATCGAAAGCGGCGACGAGCTTCGTCGTCTTCTCGCGCAGCATGCCGTTGCCGAACACGTCGCCCGACATGTCGCCGACGCCGACGCAGGTAAATGGCGTGATTCCGATATTGACGTCCATTTCGCGGAAATGGCGCTTGACCGATTCCCAGGCCCCCCGCGCGGTGATCCCTATCTTTTTATGATCGTATCCGGCCGAGCCGCCGGACGCGAAGGCGTCGCCGAGCCAGAAGTCGTGGGCAATCGAAAGCTCATTGGCGATGTCGGAAAAAGTCGCGGTGCCCTTGTCGGCCGCGACCACGAGATAGGGGTCATCGCCCTCGTGGCGCACGACGTCCGCCGGTGCGATCACACTCGCCTTTTCGGCGCCGATGTTGTCCGTGATGTCGAGCATCGTCGAAATGAACATCTTGTAGGTGGCGACGCCTTCCGCCTGGATCGCTTCGCGCGAGCCGCCGGGCGGCAAATATTTCGGAACAAAGCCGCCTTTGGCTCCGACCGGCACGATCACGGCGTTCTTCACATTCTGCGCTTTGACGAGGCCGAGGACTTCGGTGCGGAAGTCCTGCGGCCGGTCGGACCAGCGAATGCCGCCACGAGCCACTTTACCGAAGCGCAAATGCACGCCCTCGACCCGCGGCGAATAAACGAATATTTCGTAGAGCGGCCGCGGCAACGGCACGTCGTCGACCTTGCGGCTCGCGAACTTGATGGCAATCAGCTCTTTCACGCGTCCGTCGCGGTCGAGCTGAAAGAAATTGGTGCGGATCGCGGCCGTGACCGCGTTGACGAAGCGGCGCAGGATGCGATCTTCGTCGAGACTTGCGACGCCCTGCAATGCCGTTTCGATTGCGGATGCGGCCGTCCTCTCGCGCGCCGTGCGCTGATCCTGCGACACGCCGAGATGCGGATCAAAGCGGGTGTGGAACAAGGCCACTATCTGCGCGGCAATGTCTGAGTATTTGCGCAGCGTCGCCCACATGTAATCCTGCGAGTAGGGAACGCGGATCTGGCGCAAGAAGCGCGAGAAGGTGCGGATTAATGCGACGTCGCGCCAGCCCAGTCCGGTGGCGAGCACGAGCGCGTTATAGCCGTCGCTCTCGGCTCCTTTGCCCATCACCACGAGGAAGCATGCTTCCAGCCGGTCCTTAAGCGCGGCGAGATCGAAATCCTGACCCAAGGCGCTTTCGAGAGTCATGTCGTGGAACCAAACGTCCGCCGCGTCCTTCGGCCGAATGTGATAGGTGCGCTCGTCCACGACCCGGAAGCCCATGTTCTCCAGCACCGGGACGCGTTCGGACAGCGGAATCGGACGATTGTGGCTGAACACTTTCAGACCGGCGCAGGTCGGGCCATCGCCGGCCGCGCGATAAAGCTGGACACCGAGCGGCCGCTCCGGCGTCAGCACCTCGATCACGCCGATATCGGCAAGCGCTGTCGCCGCCGGATAGACCTCGCGGTAATCGATTGGAAACGCATCGCGATACCGCACGAACAAGGCGCGCCCGCGGACGGGATCGGGCCCGGCGGCAAGCGCCTCACGCAACCCGTCCGTCCAGCTGCGCACGATCGCTTCGACCGCGCGGTCGAGCGATGCACGATCCGGATTCGGCGTCTCGCCGTCGTAACGCCCGATGATGAAATGGACCCGTACCAGCGGACCTTCCGGGAAGAACGGATAGTAGGCGCGTATGACCCCTTTGTAGGCGGCGGCGAGATAATTGCCGATGGCCGCCCTGATGTGACCGTCGTAACGCTCGCGCGGCACGTAAACGAGAACCGAGACGAAGCGATCGAAGCGGTCGCGCCGCGGCAGCACGCGCACGCGCGGTCGCTCGTCGAGCAGGAGGATGGCAAGCGCAAATTGGTAAAGCGTCTCCTCGTCGATCTGGAACAGTTCGTCGCGCGGATAGGTTTCGAGAACATTGACCAGCGCCTTGCCGGAATGGCTCGACGGATCGAACCCGGCGCGGCGGATGATGCTGTCGATCTTGCGGCGCAGATAAGGGATGGTGCGCGCCGCGCGGGTATAGGCGGTTGAGGTGAAGAGGCCGCAGAACCGGGATTCGCCGACCAGCTTGCCGGCGCGGTCGAAGCGCTTGACCCCAATGTAGTCGAGATGGACGCGGCGGTGCACGCGTGAGCGCACCGCCGCCTTGGTAACAATCAGCAGCTTCGGCTCTTTAAGGAATTCGATCATTTCAGGGCCGGTCCGCACCAGCGTGTTGCCACGCCGCAGCAATCGCATTTCGGGCGAGCGCAGCAGCCCGAGGCCGCTCTCGAAGCGCGGTTCAAGCGCTTCCTCATTGTCGGTGAAGGTGTAATCGCGCGCCCCGAGCAGGGTGAAATTGTCGTCTACGATCCATTCGAGAAACTGGATGGCTTCGGCGATCTCTTCGACCGCAAGCGGCGGCGGGTTAGTCCGCAAATCCGCGATGACTGCGCTCGCCCGCGCCAGCGTTGGCTGCCAATCCTGCACGCAGACGCGCACATCGGCGAGAATCCCTTCGACGGCTTGAACGATTTCCGCCCGCTGCGCGGCGTCCTCCATGCCGTCGATATGAATGTGGATGAAGCTTTCCCGCTGGCCGCCGACCGTGCGCCCAGCCTTGAAATTGACGAGGACGCCGGCATCGTTCCGCTCGACGATAAACACCGGATGGACGAGCAAACGAATCTCGAGACCGCGGCGATTGATTTCCCCGACAACCGAATCGACGAGGAACGGCATGTCGTCGTTGACGATTTCAAGCACCGATACGCCGCGCGACGCGGCGGGCTCGAAGCGCACCTTGGGTGTACCGGTTTCGCGTTCGGCGAGAAACGACCAGGAGCGCTCGGCGAAGCCGGCAATCTCCGCCGCCGTGCAGCGCGACAAATCCTCGGGCACCGCAAGCCCGAATAGTTTGGCGAGAAAATCCGCGGGAATGTCGAGCTTGCGCTTTGCCAGCAGCGCCGTTGCCGTGTCGATCAGCGCCACACTGACGTATTCATCTCCAGTGCGGGGAATATCCTGGACGTTCATACTTCCCCTCGGCGGTTCTCTTGTGATTCTCTGCGATCATACTCGCACAATACGCGCATCCGCTACCGCAACATTCGGCGCGTTCGGCGGCAGATGGTCCTGATATAATGCCGCTTATGCCGTGCCGTTCCCCGCGGCATGACGGAAAGGATCATGATGGCCAAGCGCACCAAAAAAGCCGGCTCCGGTTACCCGGCAAAGGCTCGCCCCAGCGCGGCGGCAGCCGACGACACCACGATTACCTCGCTCAAGCTGTCGCCGGCGCCGCTGTCGCCCGACATGGCCGCCTATTTCGCCAAATGCGAGGAAAAGCTCGGTTTTGTCCCGAACGTGCTCAAAGCCTATGCATTCGACATGACCAAGCTTTCGGCTTTCGTCGCCATGTATAACGATCTGATGCTGGCGCCGTCGGGCTTGAGCAAGCTCGAACGCGAGATGATCGCGGTTGCGGTGTCTGCGCACAACCGCTGCTATTATTGCCTGGTCGCCCATGGCGCCGCGGTGCGGCAACTGTCCGGCGATCCGCCGCTTGGCGAGTTGATGGTGATGAACTATCGGGCGGCGCGCTTGTCGAAACGCGAGCGCGCCATGCTGGAATTTGCCGTCAAGCTCACCGCAGAGCCGTGGTTGGTCGAGGAGGAGGATCGCGCGCGCCTGCGCGCCGTCGGTTTCACCGACCGCGACACCTGGGACATTGCCGCCGTCGCCGGCTTCTTCAACATGACGAACCGCGTCGCATCCGCCACCGACATGCGGCCGAACAGAGTGTATCACCGGCAAGGCCGCTGACGCCGGCTACTGACATTGCGAGTGCCGCAACCGCTGTCGAGCGCGTCATGCGTGCACCGATAAATCGCGGATCGTCGGATGCTCGCCCGACAGCGGATTTGCCGGATCCCAGGAGTAGCGCAAGGTTTCGAAGCGCATGGTGCGCGCGTCGACCATGATCAGGCGACGGACCAGGCCTTCGCCGAAGCCGACAATCTCGCGGATCATTTCGAGCGCCGTCATCGATCCCATGACGCCGGCAAGCGCACCGAGAACGCCGGCTTCGGCACAAGCCGGCACCGAGCCCGGCGGCGGCGGCTCGGGGAACAGGCACCGATAAGTCGGGTTGGGCCTGCCGTCGCCGCCGGGCTCGTAAGCGCGGATCGTGGTCAGCGTGCCATCGAAAGCACCGAGCGCCGCCGTCACCAGCGGCTTCTTGGCAAAATAGCAGGCGTCGGAAACGAGGTAGCGCGTGGCAAAATTGTCGGAGCCGTCGGCGACGATGTCGTAGCGGCCGATGAGGGCAAGCGCGTTTCGCGCCGTCAGGCGGGCGTTATGCTGCTCGACCGCGACATGGGGATTGAGCCGATGGATTGTCGCCGCGGCGCTGTCGACCTTCGGCACGCCGATATCCGGCGTCGCATGGATCACTTGCCGCTGCAAATTCGACAGCGCGACCACGTCGTCATCGATAACGCCGAGCGTGCCGACACCGGCGGCGGCGAGATAAAGCAGCACCGGCGCGCCGAGACCGCCGGCGCCGATGACCAGAACCCGGGCGCGGCCGAGCGCAGCCTGCCCCGGCCCGCCCACTTCGCGGAGCACAATGTGGCGCGCATAGCGCTCGAGTTCGTCGGCACTCAGCATGGTGGCACCATAAGGTTACAACGGAACGCCGGACCGCCGATGCCGTCAAGGCGGACAAACCTTGGAATGGACGCGCCGTTCGGCTAGTTTTTGCCGGTAGCGTCGGGTGCGGAAATGGATGTGAGGGTCGCAAGCATTGCCGTCAGCCTGCTGGTGGCGGGCGCAGGCGCGTTCGCGCAGGCACCGGGCAAACCGGCCCCATCGGCGGCCGTACCCAAAACTGCAAATAGCGCTGCGTCCCACAAGGCCGCTCGCGCGAGAACCGCCCGCACGACCGAGGTGCCAGCCGCCTTTGCGGCGATCCCGGGAGCCGAGCGCCTCGCCATTCAGTCCGATCTGGTTTGGCTCGGCGGCTACGACGGCATGAGCGCCGAGGAATTCGACGGGCACACGGTCGATGCGATCAAGGCTTTCCAGAAGCGCCACAACGGCAAGGAAACTGGAGTCCTGAACGAGCAGGAGCGCGCCTTGCTCGCCGAGGCCGCAAAGGCGCCTGAAGCCGCCGTCGGCTGGCGGCTGATCGAGGACACCGCGACCGGCGCGCGGTTCGGCCTGCCGGAGAAGCTGGTGCCGCACACGGCCGCCGGGCGCACTGGCAGCCGCTGGACCTCGGCGCAAGGCCAGATCCAGATTGAGACGTTCCGCCTGCATGAGGCATCGCTGCCGGTGCTGTTCGAGCAGGAGAAGAAGACGGCGAAGCGGCAGGTCGGCTCCAGCGCTCTCGGCCCCAATTCTTTCGTCATTGCCGGCGAGCAGCGGTTGAAAAAATTTGTCGTCCGCGCGCAAGCAAGCGGCAGCGAAGTGCGCGGCGTCACCATTCTCTACGATCAGGCGACCGAAGGCACCATGGCCCCGGTCGCGATCGCAGTCTCGGATACGTTTCAGGGATTCCCGGACCCCAATGCCGGCCCGCTGCCAGGACGAAGCCGGAGCGTCGAATACGGCAGCGCAATCGTGGTCAGCAGTCGCGGGCATCTCATCGCGCCGGCGCAAGTCACCGACAAATGCCAGTCGATCACGGTGCCTCCTTTCGGCCATGCCGATCGCGTCGCCGTGGACAAGACCAATGACCTCGCACTGCTGCGCCTCTATGGCGTGCGCAGTCTTGTCCCGGCGGCGCTCGCCGGCGACAGCAATGCTGGCGATCAACTGGCGCTGATCGGAATTGCCGACCCGCTGGCCCAGCCCGGCGACGGCTCGGTTACCGCCGCCAGCGCGCATCTGACCGCGCAAGGTCTGGACCCGGCGCCAAAACTCGGCTTTTCCGGCGCCGCGGCGGTCGATGCCCAAGGTCGCTTTGCCGGCATGGTCGATCTTAAATCGCCGGTTGTCGCCGGCATGACATCCGCCGCTGGGCAGGCGACGCTGGTGCCGGCCGAGGCGGTGCGCGCCTTCCTCACGGCACAGAAAATCGCCGCCCCCGGCGGCCATGCCCCGATCAACGAATCTGTGGTGCGCGTGATCTGCGTGCGGCAGTGATTATTTGTTATCGAACTATTTGTTCGTGAACTTGGCCGGCCGTTTTTCGATGAAAGCGGACATTCCTTCCTTCTGGTCGGCGGTTGCGAACAAGGAGTGAAACACGCGGCGTTCGAAGTTCACGCCTTCGGCCAGTGAGGTTTCGAAGGCGCGATTGACCGCTTCTTTCGCCGCCAGCGCCGAGGGCAGCGACATCGCTGCAATGGTCTCGGCGACTTTCAATGCCTCGTCGATGAGGTCCGCCGCCGGCACGATACGCGCGACCACACCGGCGCGTTCGGCCTCCGCGGCGTCCATCATGCGGCCGGTCAGGATCAGATCCATCGCCTTCGCCTTGCCGGCGGCGCGCGTCAGCCGCTGCGTGCCGCCGATGCCGGGAATGACGCCGAGCTTGATTTCCGGCTGCCCGAACTTGGCATTGTCGGCCGCGATGATGAGATCGCATTGCAACGCGAGCTCGCAACCGCCGCCGAGCGCGAAGCCAGCGACCGCTGCGACCACCGGCTTGCGCGCATGCGCGAGGCGATCCCAAGTCGCCGCGAAATTGCCGAGGAAGGCCTCATCGAATGTCTTGTCGGCCATCTCCTTGATATCGGCGCCGGCGGCAAAGGCCTTGTCCGAGCCGGTAATGACGATGCAGCCGATATTGC
>Ga0116223_10001427_pt1 | contig 24602 bp, 23 predicted proteins | sample Sb_taG_3_FD_90092 | JGI IMG/M metagenome (GOLD analysis project Ga0116223, IMG submission 90092) | Peat soil microbial communities from Weissenstadt, Germany - Sb_50d_a_PC metaG | ecosystem: Environmental > Terrestrial > Soil > Wetlands > Peat | place: Germany: Weissenstadt | collected 2010-09-21 | reverse complement strand
CGAAGCGCGGGATATTGCAGCAGGCACACATGCGTCTCGCCGTCGTAGAGCATGTGGTCGTAGATTTCGTCCGACATCACCGCGACATCGGGATGGCGCTCCAGTCCGGCAACGAGCTTGTCGACTTCCGCCTTCGGCGTCACGCCGCCGGTGGGATTGGCCGGCGAGTTGAGAATGAGGAGCCGCGTCTGCGGCGTGATGAGATCGAGCGTTTCCTCGGCGGAGAAGGCGAAATTGTTCTCCTCGCGGATCGGCACCGGGATCGGCCGCGCGCCGGTGAACTCGATCATCGAGCGATAGATCGGAAAGCCGGGATCGGGATAGAGGATGTCGGCGCCCGGCTCGCCGAACATCAGGATCGACATGAACATGGTCGGCTTGCCGCCGGGAAAGATCATCACCTCATCCGGCGAGACGCTGACCGCGAAGCGCTTGTGCAGATCGGCGGCGACCGCCTCGCGCAGCGGCAGGATGCCGACCGCCGGCGTGTAGCCGTGATGGCCGTCGCGCAACGCCTTGACCGCCGCCTCGACGATGAAATCCGGCGTGCGGAAATCGGGCTGGCCGATGCCGAGATTGATGATGTCGCGGCCGGCTGCCGCAAGCTGCGTCGCGCGCGCCAGCACGGCAAACGCGTTCTCCTCGCCGAGGCGATCGAAAGCGGCAATTGTTTGCAACATGCCGGCAGTTCAGCGCAATTGCCGGGCAAAGGCAAACTTCCGCCGGCCTATGCTGCGCCGCAGCAAAGGCGACGCAAGCACGGCGCGGGAACCCGGCGGACAGGGTTCGCGCCAGCGTCAAATCGGCCTATCTAACAGGGCGGGTGAGGCGTGCGGAGACGGCAATGACCAAGGGCAACGGTGCGCCAAGTCAGCGGCTGCGCTCGCAATTGTGGTTCGACAATCCGGAAAATCCGGGCATGACCGCGCTCTATCTCGAGCGCTACCTCAATTACGGCCTCACGCGGGAGGAACTCACCTCTGGCAAGCCGATCATCGGCATCGCCCAGACGGGCTCCGATCTGAGCCCCTGCAATCGCCATCACCTCGAACTCGCCAAGCGCGTGCGCGACGGCATCCGCGATGCCGGCGGTGTCGCCTTCGAGTTTCCCGTCCATCCCATTCAGGAAACCGGGAAGCGGCCGACCGCTGCGCTTGACCGCAATCTCGCTTATCTCGGTCTCGTCGAAGTGCTGTTCGGCTATCCGCTCGACGGCGTCGTGCTCACCACCGGCTGCGACAAGACCACGCCCGCTTGCCTGATGGCGGCGGCGACGGTGAACATGCCGGCGATCGTGCTCTCCGGCGGCCCGATGCTCGACGGCTACGACAAGGACGGCAAGCTCATGGGTTCGGGCACGGTGGTCTGGCAGGCGCGGGAGGATATCGCGGCCGGGAAAATCAACTACAACGAATTTCTCGACATCGTCGCTTCCTCCGCGCCCTCGATCGGCCATTGCAACACCATGGGGACTGCGTCCACCATGAATGCCATGGCCGAGGCGCTCGGCATGTCGCTGCCCGGCTGCGCCGCCATCCCGGCGCCGTATCGCGAGCGCGGCCAGATCGCCTACGAAACCGGATTGCGCGCGGTGGAGATCGTGCGCGAAGATCTAAAGCCTTCCGACATCCTTACCCGCGCCGCCTTCGAGAATGCCATCGTCGCCTGTTCGGCAATCGGCGGCTCGACCAATGCGCCGATCCATGTCGTCGCCATCGCGCGGCATGTCGGTGTCGAACTTTCCACCGAAGACTGGGAGACGATCGGTTATGACGTGCCGCTCCTCGTCAACATGCAGCCGGCGGGACACTATCTCGGCGAGGATTATTACCGCGCCGGCGGCTTGCCGGCGGTGATGCACGAATTGCTGGCGGCCGGCCGTATCCACGGCGACGCGCGCACCATCAACGGCAAGACCATGGCCGAAAATGTGATTGAGGCCCGGGCGTCCAATGCCGCAGTCATCCTGCCGTACAACAAGCCGCTGAAAGCGCAAGCCGGCTTCAAGGTGCTCCACGGCAATCTGTTCGATTCCGCGATCATGAAGACGAGCGTGATCTCCGAGGAATTCCGCGCCCGCTATCTGAGCAATCCGAAAGATCCGAATGCTTTCGAAGGCCGCGCGGTGGTGTTCGACGGCCCGGAGGACTACCATAAGCGCATCGACGATCCGGCGCTGCAGATCGACGAGCACACCATTCTGTTTATTCGCGGCGCTGGGCCGATCGGCTATCCCGGCTCCGCCGAGGTGGTCAACATGCAGCCGCCGGGGGCGCTGATCAAAAAGGGCGTGCACTCGCTCGCCTGTATCGGCGACGGCCGACAATCGGGCACGTCCGGCTCGCCGTCGATCCTCAATGCTTCGCCGGAAGCCGCGGCCGGCGGCGGGCTGGCGTTGCTCAAGACCGGCGACCGCGTGCGCATCGATCTCAACAAAGGCACCGCGGATATGCTGATCCCGCCGGCGGAATTGGCGCAGCGCCGGGTCGCGCTGGAAGCCGGCGGCGGCTACCATTATCCGCAAAGCCAGACGCCATGGCAGGAAATCCAGCGCGCCATGGTCGATCAACTGGCGAGCGGCATGGTGCTCGAGCCGGCGGTCAAGTATCAGCGCGTGGCGCAGAAATTCGTCCCGCGCGACAGTCACTAACCGTTCTTATTTCCGCAGCGAGTATTCATGGTGAATTCCCGCCCGAGTGTTGCCGACAAGCGCAAGACCTTCCGCAAGCTGCACGAGGCCGGCTGCTTCGTCATTCCCAATCCGTGGAATGTCGGCAGCGCACGCTATCTGCAAGGCTTGGGATTCAAGGCGCTGGCAACGACAAGTTCCGGTCACGCCCATGCGCAGGGCTTCGCCGACGGCACGCAAGGCCGCGACGACGTGCTCGCGCATTTTGCCGAGCTGGCGGCGGCGACCGAGGTGCCGCTCAACGCCGATTTCGAGAACGGCTTCGCCGACGATCCCGATGAAGTGGCGGAAAACGTCACGCGCTGCATCGCCACCGGCATAGCCGGCCTGTCGATCGAGGATGCGCCGAAGAGCGCCACGCCGCTCTACGACTTCGATCTCGCGGTGGCGCGGATCAGAGCCGCGCGCGCCGCGGTCGATCGCGCCGGCGACGTGGTCCTCACCGCGCGGGCGGAGAATTTCATCCGCGGCGTCAACGACATCGACGACGCCATCCGCCGGCTCAAGGCCTATAAGGCGGCCGGCGCCGATTGCCTCTATGCGCCGGGCATCAGGACGCGCGCGCAGATCGAAACTTTGGTCAAGGCGGTGGCGCCGGCGCCGGTGAATTTCCTTGCCGGCGCCTTCGGCTTCACCGTCAACGACATCGCAGCGATGGGCGTGCGCCGGATCAGCGTCGGCGGGTCGCTCGCCCGCGTGGCCATGGCGGCCTTCATCCGCACCGCGACCGAAATCGCCAAGGAGGGGAAGTTCGACGGCTTCGCCGGGCTCATCTCCAATGCCGAGCTGAACAAGTTCTTCAGCGAAGACCGCAAGAAGCTGTTGCCGTGAGCACGCCGTCCGAACCGCATCCGCAGACCGGCCAGCCGATTGGCCTTCCGGTCGCCAATCCGCGGCCTGCGCCGCGTCCCGGCCCGGTGACGCTGCAAGGCCGCTACGGCCGGATCGAAAAGCTTACGCCGGGGCACGCGACCGGCCTGTGGAAGGTCTTCGCCGGGCAGGATCAGGTCTGGACTTATATTTCGTTCGACGGACCGTTCGCGAACTTTGCCGAGTTCTCGGCGTTTATTACCATGCGCGCGGCTGCGGACGACCCCTACGCCTTTGCCATTGTCGATGTGGCCGGGAGCCCCGTTGGCTATTTCACGCTGCTGCGCATCGTACCGCATAACCGCGTAATTGAGGTCGGTCACGTGTTGTATTCGCCCGCGCTCCAGCGCACGCCGCTTGGAACCGAAGCGCAATATTTGCTGGCGCGTTATGTGTTCGAGACGCTCGGCTACCGGCGCTACGAATGGAAATGCAATTCGCTCAACGAAGCGTCGCGCCGCGCTGCGTTGCGCTATGGTTTCACCTACGAAGGAACGTTCCGCCAGCACATGATTAGCAAGGATGGCCGCAACCGCGACGATGCCTGGTTTTCCATGCTCGACAGCGAGTGGCCGGCGCGCAAGGCGAATTTCGAACGCTGGCTCAATCCGCAGAATTTCGACAGCGAAGGCCGGCAGAAAATCCGCCTCGCAACACTGAACGGACAAAAGGGTTCAACCGCATGACCGATAGACTGCAAGGCAAAGTCGCCCTCGTCACCGCCGCGGGCCAGGGCATCGGCCGCGCCATCGCGGAGGAATTCGCCGCCGAAGGCGCGAGCCTGATCGCCACCGATCTCGACACCAACAAGCTCTCGGGCCTGCGCGGCAAGCTGCACAAGCTCGACGTGCGCGCTCAGGCTGACATCGAGGCGTTCGCCCGCGACATTGCCCGCGAATTCGGCGCGCTCGACATCCTGGTGAACTGCGCAGGTTTCGTGCATCAGGGAAGCGTGCTCGATTGCGCCGACAAGGACTGGGATTTTTCCTTCGACCTCAACGTCAAGTCGATGCACCGCATGATCAAGACGTTCCTGCCCGGCATGCTGGAGAAGAAGAAGGGCTCGATCGTCAACATCTCTTCCGCGGTATCGTCGATCCGCGGCGTGCCCAACCGTTACGTCTACGGCGCCACCAAAGCCGCGGTGATCGGGCTGACCAAGGCGGTTGCCGCCGATTTCATCCGCGATGGCATTCGCTGCAACGCCGTCTGTCCCGGGACAATCGAATCGCCGTCGCTCGGCGATCGCATCACGGCCGTGTCGCAGGAAACCGGCAAGGCGCTCGATCAGGTGCGGCAGGATTTCGTCGCCCGCCAGCCGATGGGCCGGCTCGGTACGCCGGAAGAGGTCGCATGGCTCGTGCTTTTCCTCGCCAGCGACGAATCAAGCTACATCACCGACCAGGTGCATCTCGTTGACGGCGGCATGGCGTTGTAACAACGTCCCTCATGCATATTCTCATTACCGGCGCTGCGGGGATGATCGGGCGCAAGCTGACGTCGCGGCTCGTGGCCGACGGCGCGCTTGCCGGCAAGCCGATCGAAAAACTCACGCTCCTTGACGTCAGCGCCCCGCAACGCCCGGACCGTGTCGCGGCTGGCGTCGAGACTATCGCCGCCAATATCGCCGATCCGGCGGCCGCGCGCGCCGCGATCGGTCGCCGGCCCGATGTGATTTTCCATCTCGCCGCAATCGTCTCCGCGGAAGCGGAGCTCGATTTTGAAAAAGGCATGCACGTCAATTTGGACGGCTCGCGCGCGCTCTTCGAAGCCGTTCGCGCCGCCGGCGATGGCTACCGCCCGCGCCTTGTTTTTTCCTCGTCGATCGCAGTATTCGGCGCCCCGTTTCCGCCATCCATCCCCGACGATTTCGCGCTGACGCCGCTGACTTCCTACGGGACGCAGAAGGCGATGATCGAGCTCCTGCTCGCCGACCATACGCGCCGCGGCTTCCTCGACGGGGTCGGCATCCGGCTGCCGAATATCGTGGTGCGGCCCGGCAAGCCGAACAAGGCCGCGTCGGGCTTTTTCTCTTCGATCATCCGCGAGCCGCTCAACGGCGAGGAGGCAGTGCTGCCGGTCGACGAAAGCGTGCGTAACTGGCACGCCAGCCCGCGCGCCGCCGTGAGCTTTCTCATCCATGCCGCCGGACTCGACGGCAACGCGCTCGGGCCGCGCATCAACCTCACCATGCCCGGCATTTGCTGCACGGTCGCCGAACAGATCGCAGCCTTGCGCCGGATCGCCGGCGACAAAGTCGCCTCCCGCATCCGCCGCGCGCCGGACCCCCTGATCGCGCGCATCGTCGCCGGCTGGCCGGGCCGGTTCGACGCCCGCCGCGCGCTGAACCTCGGCTTTGCGGCCGAAGCCTCCTTCGAAGAGATCATCCGCGTGCATATCGAGGACGAATTGGGCGGTCGCATCGCCTGACGCCCATCCTCTTTCCCTGCGGCTCGATCCGGGGCGAAAACCGGTTTCCCGAATGGACCCGGCTCCGCTAAATAGGCGCCATGCGATTTGACTCGACGCTCATCCCGGCGACGCTCGCCCGCCGTTACAAGCGCTTCCTCGCCGATGTCGTGCTTCCCTCCGGCGACATGATGACCGTCCACGTCGCCAATCCGGGCGCCATGACCGGCCTCGACCGGCCGCTGTCGCGGGTTTGGCTGTCCGATTCCGGCAATCCGCAGCGCAAATATCCCTACACCTGGGAGCTGGTGGAGACCGATCTGGGCAGCGGCGCGGAAATCGTCGGCGTCAATACCGGGCAACCGCATCAGCTGGTGGCCGACGCGCTCGAGGCCGGTCTGATCCCGGAATTGCGCGGCTACCCCACGATCCGGCGCGAGGTGAAATACGGTGAGAGCTCGCGGGTCGATTTTCTCCTCGACGACCCGACGCGCCGGGCCTGCTATCTGGAAATCAAGAACGTGCATCTCATGCGCAAGCCGCGACTTGCCGAATTCCCGGACTGCGTAACCGTCCGCGGCGCCAAACACCTTCGCGAGCTGGCCGCAATGCGCGCGACCGGCGCGCGCGCGGTCATGCTCTTTGTCATTCAGATTCCGTCGGCCGAACGCTTTGCCGTCGCCCGCGACATCGACCCCGGCTACGCCAGCGCTTTCGACCGGGCGCGGGCGCTCGGCGTCGAGATGCTGGCCTGGCGCTGCAACGTCACCCTCGACGGCATCGAGATCGCGGCGCCGGTTCCTATTGTCGACGGCTGATTGCTTTCGCTTGCGTTGCGCGCGCCCATGCTTACATTGCCGTCGGCGGCTTCCGGCCGCTTCCCATCGCGGCTGAAGCTCCAACGTCATGACCTACGTCGACGCGGCCGTCGCGCCGCTGCGCAAAACCGGACAGATCAAGATATACGGCCCCGGGGCCTTCGCGGGCATGCGCAAGGCCGGCCGGCTGGCGGCCGAGTGCCTCGACGTGCTGGCGGACGAGATCAGGCCGGGCGTCACCACCGAGCGCATCGACCGGCTGGTCTACGAGTTCGGCCACGACCATGGCGCCGCGCCGGCGACATTGATGTATCGCGGCTACCGCAAGGCCACCTGTACGTCGGTCAATCACGTGGTCTGTCATGGAATTCCGGGAGACAAGCCGCTGCGCGAGGGCGACATCGTCAACGTCGACGTGACGCTGATCCTTGACGGCTGGCACGGCGATTCCAGCCGCATGTACGCCATCGGCGAAATCCCCCGCCGCGCCGAACGGCTGATCGACGTCACCTACGAGGCGATGATGCGCGGCATCGCCGTGACCAAGCCCGGCGCCACCACCGGTGATATCGGCCATGCCATCCAAACCTATGTCGAAGCCCAGCACATGAGCGTGGTGCGCGACTTCTGCGGCCATGGCATCGGCCGGCTGTTCCACGACGAACCCAACATCGTGCATGTGGGCCGTCCGGGTGAAGGCATAGTGCTCAAATCCGGCATGTTCTTCACCGTCGAGCCGATGATCAATCTCGGCCGCCCGCACGTCAAAGTGCTATCCGACGGCTGGACGGCGGTGACCCGCGATCGCTCGCTGTCCGCGCAGTTCGAGCATTCCGTCGGCGTGACCGAAACCGGCGTCGAGATTTTCACGCTGTCGCCGAAGGGATACACCAAGCCACCCTATCGGGCGTGAGCGGCTTCCTTTTCACCACGCGGCCCGCAAAATCTGCATCACGTCTTCCGCCGAGCGGATCGGCCGCGGATTGGTGCGCACCCAAATATTGTGCATCGCTGCTTCGGCGATCTTGGGGAGTTGCTCGCGCTTGACGCCGACCGCGCGCAACGTCGTCGGCTGTTTCAGCAATGCGATCAAGGCCGCGACCGCGTCGGCCGCGGGAACGCCGGGCTTTCCCAAAGACTCGACGATCAGCCGTTGTTTCTCCGCCGTCACCGCCTCGTTGTAACGCATGACGTGCGGCAGCATCACGCATGAGGTGTGGCCGTGGGGCACGTCGGCGAAGGCGCCCAGCGCATGGCCGATGCCGTGGCTGGCGCCGTAATTGACCCGCGCGATCGACGAAGCCGCGAGCCACGACGCCTGCTGGCAGGTAAGCCGCGCTGCGAGATCGTCCGGCCGCAGCAGCGCCTGCGCAAACAGGCGCAGCGCGTGCAAGGCGAGGCCGTCGCAATAAGGATGCGCGTCGATCGAGCACAACGTTTCGACGGCATGATCGACGCCGCGTATGCCGGTCGAGAGCCACAACCATTGTGGTGTGTGCAGCGTGATCTCCGGGTCGAGAATGACCGAACGCGCGCCGACATCCGGACCGATGAAAGAGTGCTTCTGGCGGATGCGCTCGTCGGTGATCCCGGCGAGGTTGGAGAATTCGGCGCCGGACAGCGTGCTCGGCACGACCACCTGACGCACCGGCGAAGGCTTTATTTCCGGCACATGGCGCTTGCCGTCCGGTCCGACCGAAGCGTGCAGGCCATCCAGTCCTTCGCTCGTTTGGACGCCGTGAGCGAGGCAGATTTGCAGGACCTTGACCGTATCGATCGCGGTGCCGCCGCCGACCGTGAGGATGAGATCGGGCGCAGCCGCGCGCACCGCTTGCGCCGCTTCGATGACGCTCGCGCGCGGGCTGTGCTGGACGCAGCCGTCGAACAGGCCGGCATAATGAGGACCGAGCGCACCGGCGATGCTGCGGATGACCGGCGTGTTCTTCGCCAGACTCTTCGACGCCACGATGAACACGCGCGTGGCGCCGATGCGCGCCATTTCCTCCACCGCGGCCTCCGCCGCCGGACGACCGAACACGACCCGCTCGAGCGGCAAGTAGGTGTAGCTGCCGGCCTTGGCCACGTGGCGTTCTCCCTGTTTACCATCACTGAATCGCGCATCCGCCGGCGGGTCGGGCGAGAATTTACTTTACTTTTACTTTACTCAGAATTCCGAATTGCCTGGGAATTGTCTTGCAAGCAAATACCAACAAAATACCGGCCCTGGGGCAACGGTATAGGTCGGCCATTTTTAACCAACCTCGCCAGAGATTGGATTCGCCGGCGACGCAAAAGACATGCTGCGATCAGGCTCGCTTAAAAAGCTTCTCCTCCCCGTCGCGGTTGGTCTGGCGGGACTCTACATATCCTGGGTGTTTTTAGGTAATTGGGCCTATCCGTACGATTTTTTCCTCGGCTTCGTGATAGCGGTCTGGATCGCCGTCGTCTCCGGCGCGGGCCGCATCCGTGACGGCGCAACCGCCGTCGCATCGGTCCTGCTTTTCCTCGCGGCGATCGAAACCTACGCGTTCGCCAAGCAAGGCCCGGCGCTCGACAGACATTCCGCGGGCTTCACGCGCCTCGATCTCGCGCTCGGCTGGGGACCGCGACCCGGCATCGGCCACCAGACCAAATATGATCTCAAGACCGGCAAAATCGTCGCTGACGCCGATTACACAATCGAGCCGCGCGGGATCCGCAAAGTAGCTTCCGCGCAAGACGGACCTACCGTCGCGTTTTTCGGCGATTCCATGACCTTCGGTGAAGGTTTGCCGGACTCCGAAACCCTGCCCCAATCGTTTTCCGATCTGACGGATCGCCGACTGCATGTCGTCAACCTGGCTTTCTCCGCTTACGGACCGCAGCAGTTTCTGCGTGCGCTGGAAACGGACCGGTTCACGGACATCCTCACCAAGCCTCGCCTGTTCGTCTACATGACCGCACAATGGCATGTGGAACGAACGGCCTGCATGCACGGCTTTGTGTTCCTGGCGCCGCGCTACGAATTGGTCGACGGCCGTCCGCAATTCCAGGGTTCCTGCCGCGGGCTGCTTTATGGCCTCTTGGCACGCAGCGCGATCTACAAGGCCTTTATTGAGCCGGCGCTTGTGCGGGTTGGAGCGTCCGATATCGATCTTTACGTCGCGATCCTGATCCGCGCCGGCCAGCTCGCACGGCAAAAATACGGCGTCCCGACCGTTATCCTCTACCTGCCCGACCCGGCCTATGCGCGCAAATCCGGCTGGTCCGACGACCAGATAATGGAGCGCCTGCGCGAGGGCGGCCTGCAAGTCATCGACGTCGGGCTGGACCAGCGCGATTTCCCCGGCGAACCGCTGGAGATTCCCAGCGATGGCCATCCGACCGGGGTCGCCAACCTCGCGCGTGCGAAGCTTCTATACAGCGCCCTCGGCGACATCGCGGCGCCTTCCGCCCTGATGAGTTCTGTTTCACCCGGCGCACCGGCCTCACCGTGCATGGCGACCCCAAAGCGCGTTGCCACCCTCGCCGCGGGGGCGTCCAACCGGGCGGTCGTCGGCTGCTGGTGAACGAGCGGACGGTAGCCGTAGCTGCCTCCTTGGCCGTGACGTTCGCCCCCTTTTGCCCTGCCCCCTGACGCTCGCGCAGCAATTGCCCTGCGCAATCCGATTGCAAAATACCGTAATCCGGTCATCTTTGGAGCCGCGGCGGCGAGGTCGCCCGGCCGCGGAGTTGCGTGCAAATTCCCATGTTGGAAAAAAAGCGCGAGAGCGAACGCGGCCTCGCCGAGGCCTCGCCCCATTATTGCGGTCATCGGGAACGACTGCGGGAGCGGTTTCGCGAGGCCGGAGCCGAGGCGCTGTCGGACTATGAGCTGCTCGAAGCCGTGCTGTTCCGCGCCCGGCTCAAGCTCATTTGACCGCACGAGAGGCCTCCCATGGCGCGCGAAGTCACAAGACAACAACGAGCCGCCGTCCCGTCGAGCCTGCTGGCGTTGGCGGTCGGCGCGTTGGCGGTGGGCGCGGTTGCTGTCGGCGCGCTGGCGATCGGCCGGATGGCGATCGGCCGACTGACGATCAAGAAAGCGCGGTTCGGCGCGCTGGAGGTCGATGAATTGACCGTCCGCAGGCTCAACGTCGCGAAGCGGCAAAATCCGGAATAATGAAAGGGGCCGCTACCGCCTGCTGGCAAGCTGCAAGGCGTTGAAGTGGATGTTCTGCTGATCGCTAAGCCCCTTCTGGAACTCGGCCAGCGCCGCCTCGATGGTGAGCCCCGCCTGTTCGAGCCGCGCGAGCAATTCTTTTACCGAGCCGGCGTGCATGGTGCAGGCCGGCGCGATCGGGTCGCCGCGCTGTGCCCCTATTGTGACACCACGGCTGAGGTCGTTTCGCGGATCAGCGGGTTCCGCTTCTCCCGCCACACGGCCATGGCGCAAGCGCCCGTTGGCAGAATGAGTCCGAAGACCCCAAGCGGCAGTCCGACTCCTATTCGCTCCGTTTCACTACCGCCGCTGCGCTTGCTCCCGCCAGCCGCCCAAGAACTGTCGCAGTCAGCAAGCCATTTCCTGACAAGTACCCGCTGGCGTGTGAACCTGAAACGCCTGCCGCGGCGCCACCGGCTGCAAACAGGTTGGGAATGGGATCCCCTCCCACACTGACGACGCGCGCGGCTGAATCGACGGCAAGGCCGCCCTGCGTGTGAAAAAGAGCGCCCGTGACCCTGACTGCCTTAAACGGCGCCGACAGCGGCAAACTGCCGGCAAAAGAGCGACCGAAGCGATCCCTGGTGCCCGCGTCCTTCGCCTGCTCGACTTCGGCGGAGCTTTGCTCGAGCGCGGCTGCCGGCAGGCTCAATCGCTCCGCCAACTGCCCAACGGTCGCCGCTTCGACCACGGCGCCGCATCGCTCCGCTTGCTGGAAATCGGCAAATTGCCGGGCAACGACGGCAATGCGCTCGTCGAATATGTCGAAGGTTATTCCGCCGGGTTGAGCGAGCACGACGGCGGCCTGTTCGGAGTAGCCGCGGCTTTCGTCGGAGAAGCGCTCGCCATTCGCATTGACCTGAAATCCGCCTTCCATGATCGCTGCCCAGGTGATCAGCACGCCATGTGGATGCGCCACCGAGCCATGGCCTTGATAACCCGACATATGGAGAAGCTTTGCGCCGAGCGCTTGCCCCCATTGAACGGCGTCGCCGCGATTGCCCGGATGACCGAAATACATCGCATCGCGCATTTCAGGTATGTACCGCGCGACCAGTTCGGCGGCACCGCCGTAGCCGTTGCACGCCAGGATCAATGCCTCACAGCCAAGCGAGTCGCGCGTGCCGTCGGGGCGCGTGATCTCGACGCCGCGGATACGGCTTCCCGCTTCAGCGTAAAGCGCGCTAACGGTCGCATTGAGGATGATTGGAATTGCCGTTTCATCCGCCGCCTGACGCAATCGATCAATCAGCTCGACCCCCGAACGGCTGGGCAGGCCGTGCATCCGCCGTGCCGAATGACCGGGATAATCGAAGTCATGCACCACCGAAAATGGCAGGCCATAGCGATCCGCGAGCCATTGGACGGTCGGGCCGGCCGCTTGCGCGACAGTCTTAATGATAGCGGCGTCCACCTCGCCATGAGCCTTCCGCCTGATGTCGGAGGCGAAAAGGGCCGGACTGTCGCCGATGCCAAGCGCCTTTTGAAAGCGCGTGCCTGCGGCCGGGATCAGGCCGGCCGACAACGCCGTCGAGCCTCGCGGCACGGAGTCGCGCTCTAAAACGACGACTTCCACGCCGTTTTCATGCGCGGACAGCGCCGCGCAAATTCCCGCAGCACCAGCGCCGACAACGATGACCGGTACGGTCGCCGCAAATCCACCGGCCGGAACCGCTTTGACACTCACGCAGCCAACTCCGCAATGACTTTGGCCAACCGGCGCGACCCGCGCGATGCGCACAGCCCGACGTGGGCTAGGCGCCACGGGGATACAGCACCAATTGCGTGCAGCGAAACAGAGCGATTGTCTTGCCCGTGGCTTCGCTTTTCACCTCGGCGTCCCAAACCTGCGTGGTGCGGCCGCCATGCACCAGGCGCGCCTGGCAAGCGATGCCGCCTTCAAGCGCGGTGCCGAGATAGTTGGCCTTGAGCTCGATCGTCGTGAAATTCGCCGCGCCTTCCGGCAGCGATACAATGCAGCCGTAACCGCAAGCGGTATCGGCAAGCGCGACCACGGCCGCCGCGTGCAGATAGCCGTTGGGCGCCAAATGCTGCTTGCCGATCTCGAACCGGCCGTGGGCGAAGCCGTGGCGCAGCTCGACCCAATCGAGTTGCAGATGATCGGGAAGAGAGCCGGCTTGCTTGGCGCGAAATACCGCGGCGAGATCGCTCATGCGTTCATCCCTCGAAGCGTATCGTCGATTACTGTCGCACCAAGAGGACCGGGTCGGCGGTTTCCGGCACGCGCAGCCAGGTATTGGCGTCGTTCTCCTCAAAGCGCCAGATCTGTCCGCGCGCCGACAGCAGCACCAAATCGCCCTGGTCGATGCGCCATGCGATTGGGCCGAAGCGCGTTACCAGCGGATCGCAACCGGGCTTGATCTTGAGCGCCAAAGCATCGGCGGCGGCGAGACTGTTCGCAAGCGTCAGGATGCAGACCGGCTTGCCGGTGCCGCGTGCGATCGCCCAATCGCCGACCATGTCATCGGCGGAGCGGACCGGCGCCGCGGCGGCGCTTTGCAACACGTAGCGGCCCTCCCCGGGCTCGAAGCCGTCGAAGATGCCGCTTTCGCTTTCGGTGAGCTCGATCACCGCGTTGCCGCGCGCATCGAGGAGACGCAGCGTCCCGTAGGCGGCGACCGACCAGGCGGCGATATCCTTGGTCGAAGGAAACAGGCCGGCGCAGTTCCGGTCGATGTCGAGCCGGTAGCCGCCGGCCAGCGCATCGGTGCGGAAGGTGAAGTGGCAAATCCGGTCGTGATCGGCATTGGAGAATTCCCAAGCGCCGACCATGGCATTGGCGGCGTCGCTCATCGGGGGCGCATTGGCCGGCGAATTGGCCGGCGCATCCTGCGAAAGCGTCCCCGTGCAAATCCCTCCCGCGACGACGAGCCCGATGAGGGCGCTGCGAACCATGCCGACACCACGCATGCGTAAACGCTAGCACGCTACATGCCCGCCGTCATGAGCGTTGCGCGCGCGCTACAAGTCGCTGTGCCTTCGGCGAGACGCGGACTTCGCGCCGATGGGGTCGTTCTATCGGTATTCGGCCCTTAAGGTAGATTTAAGATTTATATTGGGAATTAATCACTCAGGCCGCAAAATCAGACAGCCGGCGCTTCCCATCCCGGGCCGCGCTCCAGCTTGAGCCCGGACACGCCGGCACGTCCGGGTATTCCGAGTCGTTTGGATTGCTGATGAACCGCCCCGAAAGTGCCAGCGCCGCCGAGACTGCTGTTCTGATGACCCGACCCGAAAGAGCGAGCGTCGCCGAGGCCGCCGTTGCGACTGCGACCGCCGCAGGCCTGGTCATTGTATCGCTTATCCTGAGCGTCATTATCGTCGAAGTGTTTTGCTATCTGTTTGTTCCATCGATCGGCCGCGCCAGTGCCAATGAGAGACTTTTTGATTGGCACCACCGGATCATTTTCTTCGATGGAGACGGGACGATCTTTCAAGATCGAGGGGACATATTCACCTATGTCCCGCACGACGAAATCAGAAACATGCTGGGATATTATTCAAGCAAGAATTTCACGGTCGAGTATGATTACCGTTTCCGCACCAACAACTACGGTCTGGTCCAGGATTTCGACGTGGCGCCTGCGCGGCCGTCCATCCTGCTGCTGGGCGATTCATTCACCGAGGGCCAAGGCGCCGAGCCGTGGTTTCGGCAACTGGCCGCCCGGGCGGATAAGCTCCCATACCAACTCATAAACGGCGGGTTGTCCGGGACGGGTTTCGAACAATGGAGCAAGCTCGAGCGTCTCCTTAAGGTTGACAATGTGCACATTAAAAAATTGATCGTCCTGTTCATTTCCGACGACTACCGGCGCGGTGTATGGAATTTTTTCCAGCCTGAACTACGCTGCCTGCAATCCATCTCCGCTTGTCGCGGCGACGAGTTGAATTTGCGAATGCCGCCGGCGACGGAACTTTCCGCGACCGTGGATAAGATAAGAACCATTCGCGAAACTCCGAAAAGACGGCTGGCGCAGTATGCGCGAGTTTTGTTGCCGGCCAGCTTCCGCGTCTACGACTATCTGCGAGCCGAGTTCATTTCCGATACGGAACGTGCCAAGCAACGCGCGCGCGCGACAATTGCCGATTTCATAAAAGAATACGGTTCGGAGAACGTCGTGTTCATGCATTTGCCGCAGAAGGATGAGGTCGATGGACCGAACGTCGCCGGAATGGAACTGCGGCGGGCTATTCAGGAGGCGGGCGGCAAGCTCTATGACGGCTTCAAACTCTGTCACTTGACCGCGGCCGATTACCACGTCCGTGACGCACATCCCAATGCGCAGGGCTACGGCAAAATCGCCAACTGCGTGGACCAAGTGCTCCAGCAGATCACGACACCGGTGCAATGATCGCCGGCGGCCGGCGCTTGTGATCGTTGCCGCAATTCTTACATAGTCGTTGACACAAGATATTTGCGCAGCGGTCACGCAATGGCGGACGATTCAAACCGGCCGGAACGGCCTCGCCTGGAACCGGAAATCATCCCCCCGGCCCGGGCCCGGGGCGATGGCGATTGGAGCCAGCGCAGCTGGCGACCCGAGACGTCGAGCGCGAGTGCGACGCACCGTATCTATGTGACCAGGCTTGGCCCGTTCGGCATGACGCTGCTTATGCTGATCATCGGCATCGTGATCGCCGTGATCCTTCTCGCCGTGGTCGGCGCGGTTCTGATCTGGATTCCGATCCTCGCCCTGCTCGTTGCGGCAGGCGTCATTTTTCGGCTCCTGCGCCGCTGACCGGCGTCAACGCATCGCGCGTCTGGTCCGGAAAGACGCGAGCGAACCGCGCGCGTATACGGCCCATTAACCCTATCCTCTTATGGATTGGTTAACCATCCCGGCCGCCATGGACACGCCCGATTGCATGTCCTTGACTCAGAAGTGGGACTAACGCGCCGAGGTCGGTGCTGCCCGGCGCCGCAATGCGCCTGAAACGCAGTGCCGCCCTCGCCAGGAGAGATCGATCTAGGAATGTTCGAAGCGCCTCGCCAATTGCAATCGGTGGCCGCCGGGGCCGGCAATATCCCGGTCGGTTTGGCTCCCCTCACCGAGATCGATTTTCAAAAACTCGGCTCGGTGCTGTGGCGGGGCAGGTACACCATTCTGTGGACGATGGCCGCGTCGCTCCTCATCGTGATGCTTTTCGTGCTCATCGTGCCGCATCGATACACCGCGGTGACGCAGATTCTCATCGATCCGACGGATTTCCACGCGGCGGGTAGCGAATTGACCCCGGTCAATCCGTCGAACGACGCGGCATTAATGCAAGTCGAGAGTCAGGTTCGGGTGCTGACGTCCGACAGCGTGCTGCGGCGCGTCGTCAAGGCCGACTCGCTCGACATCGATCCGGAATTTACCGGCCAGCGGTCATGGTTCGACGACGGCTATGGCGACAATACGCTGACCGCGTTGAACGCACTCAGGCGGGCCATTTCGGTGAAACGCACCGAGCGTACCTACGTCATCGACGTAAGCGTCAGCAGCCGCGATCCGGCAAAAGCGGCACGCATCGCCAACGCCATCGCGCAAGCGTATTTGGCGGAACAAACCGACGTGCGGTCGGATGCCGCGCGCCAGGTTTCCCAGTCGCTGACCGCGCGCCTCAACGAGCTCAAGGACCGCGTCCGCGATGCGGAGAACCGCGTCGAGACGTTCAAAGCGCGCAACAACATCCTCGATTCCAGCGGGCAACCGGTCAACGAGCAGCAGCTCACCGAGCTCAACAATCAACTCGGCATAGCGCGCGCCCGCACGGCGGCGGCGAAGGCGCGTCTCGATCAGATCCAGCAAGCGCAGCTGTCCAAGGACGAGATCGGCTCTTTCCCGGAAGCGGTCCAGTCGCAGACCATCACCGCGTTGCGCAGCCAGTACGCCGAGGTCATGCGTCGCGAAGCCGAACAGATGACCTCGCTCGGCGAACGCCACCCGGCGGTGATCGAGATCGAGGCCGAGGCCGCGCGGCTGCGGCGCATGATCGAGGACGAGGTGCATCGCATCGCGCTTTCGGCGCGCGCCGAATACGAAAGCGCCCGCGCCAACGAAGAGACGCTTGCCGCAAACCTGGAAAGGCTCAAAGGCAATGCGATTACCACCAATGAAGCCAAAGTCACGCTGCGTGAGCTCGAGCGCGACGTCCAGGCAAATCGCGTTGTCTATGAGTCCTTCCTCGTCCGTGCCCGCGAGACCGGCGAACAGGAACGCCTCGACACCAAAAACATCCGGGTGATTTCACGGGCCGATATGCCGCTGCGCCGCAGTTTTCCGCCGTCAAACCTGCTGCTTGCCGTCGCCGCGCTCCTGTTCGGCGCCGCCACCGGCTCAGGCCTCGTCATCATGCGCGAGCTCTACGATGTCGGCCTTCCGCGCGCAGCCGGCACCGGCGGCTTCGGCAGCAAATTGTTCAAGGTCATCCGCGAGTATCGGCCGGCCGCGTTTTCTTCGTCCATCCCGGTGCTCGCGGTGTTGCCGAACGTCGACGTCACATTCGGCCTCGACGCCGCCGAAGACCCGAAATCGCGCTTTGCCATGGAACTGCGCAAAGTGCATGAAGCGGTGCGCGCGAGCCACAGAACGCCCGGCAATCCGAGCATTCTGATCGTCGCCTCCGACGATGAGGACGACACCGTGGCGGTTGCCTTGACGCTGGCGGCCGTGGCCGCAGCAACGCAACGCGTTCTGCTGATCGACGCCGATCTCGAGCGCCGCACGCTGGCGGCGATCGACGCCGACCGGAACGAAGCCGGACTGGTGGATGTCGCCGTCGGGCGCCGCGAGCTTGCCGATGTGATCGTCCGCGATCAGGAGACCAATATCAACCTGGTATCTTTCGTCGCCCCGAGCAGCCAGCGCGACCGGCGGATCAGCGAAGCGGACGTCAAACAGGCCTTCGAGCAGACGAAGCGCTTCGACATGGTCATCGTCGCTGCGGTCGATTTGATCCGCAACCCAGGCATCAGCTTCTTTGCCGGCCTCGTCGACCACATCGTGTTGGTCGCCCGGACCGACGAGCAGAATACCGGCGCCGTCGAACAATTCGTCTCGCGCCTGGGTCTCAACGCACGGAAAGTCCGCGGAGCCGTTCTCACCGGCGCCGGGACGGCTTGAGTAGCAAGCGCTCCGAGTTCCGCTGACGAAAGCCCACAGGGAAAGCCGTTGTGGCACAGCTCGGTCTAGCCTCGGCACAAGGCCCATCAATCGGCAGATCCGTCGATGCCGATTTGCTGATCCGCGGCATTCTTTTTGTCGCGGTGTTCTTGACGGTCTGTATCTCTTTTCATCCGTTTCAGAGCCTTGCCGAGCCACAGCCGTTCCTCAGCGATGCCGGCGACCTGGTCAACCAGATCGGCTTCTCGGTGTTGTTCCTGGCGCTTGCGGCGGTAACGGCGCGCCACGAATCGGGACGCTTGCGGCCGCTGTTGCGGCCGATTTTGCTCGCGGTGCTGGCGTGGTGCGCCGTCACTGCCGTCGCTTCGTGGGAGCCTTCCCTCGCCGGCCGGCGCCTCGCTTTCACGCTGATGTATATGAGCATTTCCGCGATGGCACTGCTACTGCCGAATAATCTGCGCCACTTTAGCGAGCTGATGGCCGCGGTCGCCCTCATCGTACTCGCGACCTGCTACCTCGGCGTACTGCTGGCGCCGTCGCTCTCGATCCATCAAGCGACGGACTTCCTAGAACCGGAGCATGCCGGGAGCTGGCGCGGCGTATTCTCGCAAAAGAATACCGCCGGCGCGATGATGGTGCTGTTTATCTTTATTGGAATGTTCGTAGCGCGTACGCGAAGCTTCGCTCTCGGCGCCTTCATCGTCGTGCCGGCGCTGATCTTTCTTTTCTTCACGCAGTCGAAGACCGACATCAGCGCCCTGCCGCTCGTCTTGATCCTCGCCGCCGCCATCGCGCGCGGCCGCGGACCCGCCGTCGCCATCATGCTCGTCATTGCGCTTGTCGCCGTTGTGAACCTGCTTTCGGTCGGCTCAATCTATTTCGAGCCGGTGCGCAACCTCGTCGAAACGGTCATGCCCGACGCGACGTTTACCGGACGGACCGAGATCTGGGACCTCGCGCTGCGCTACGCGGCGCAACGTCCGATCCTGGGCTACGGCTTTTCCGCGTTTTGGGGCACCGAGGAGGCCATGTTCGGGCTGGGCGAAAACTTAAGCTGGGTGAACGGCGCACTCGACGCGCATAATGCTTACGTCAATCTCGCTTTGACCATCGGCATTCCGGGATTGATCCTGGCCATGCTGTGGCTCGTTGCGCTGCCCTTGATCGATTATTACCGATCTCCATCCGAGCCGTCGACTGCGCCGCTGAAAATGCTGTTTCTGCGGATCTGCCTGTTCGGCGCCTACGGATCCTGCTTCGAGAGCCTGTACTTCAGCGTTGGCGGCATCTGGTTCTTTCTCATAACGGCGACGTTCGGGCTGCGTTATCTCTCGGTATCGCGTGTCGCGACGTGAGATGCGACGCGTTCTGCGCGCGCTTTATCGCCAAAATTTCGCGTTGGCCCAGGGCGGCGCGCCATTCGTTAACGGCGGCGGCGCAGGGTGCCACGCTTTTAAGCCTAATACCCAATTAAGCTTTATTTTCCGTGGCTTGGCGCGTAAACGCACAAGCTGGAGCGGAGCCATGGAATTTCAGAACGGCGGTGTTTCTTTTGACACGGCCGCCGATCGGCGATGGACGGTGCCCGTCGCCAGGATCGGTGGATTGCCCGTCGCCGTGATCGACCGCGCCCGCTCGGCGGAACTCATGGTTGACGTGGCGCTCGCTCGGCGCAACACCGCACAGCCCCCGCTGATCTTCACCTCCGCGAACGGTCAGGTGCTTTCGATGTGCGCCCGGCAACCGCGGATCCGCGAGCTGTTCCTCGATACCGACCTCATTCACGCCGAAGGCATGCCGCTGGTGTTTGTTTCTCGCCTCTTGCACAAGGCGCCGGTTCCGGAGCGAGTCTGCACCACCGATCTTTTCCACGATGTCGCCGAGATCGCCAGACGGCGCGGTGCGCGCTTTTATTTCCTCGGTGCGACCAAATCGAGCATCGACACGGCCACCGAGCGCGTCCGCGCGCTTTACCCCGACCTCGATATTGTCGGCCACGATAGCGGCTATATGCACCGGGACGCGGACGAAGACCGGGTCATCGAGCGCATCAACGCCGCTCAACCGGACATCCTCTGGCTCTGGCTCGGGCTCGGTGCTCCAGCCGAACAATTGTTCGCCATGCGTCATCGCCGCCGGCTGCATGGCGTGGGGCTGATCAAGACCTCCGGCGGCTTGTTCGATTTCCTCTCCGGCAAAAACGCCCGCGCGCCAGGCTGGATGCAGAGCGCGGGCCTCGAATGGGCCTATCGCATGTATCTGGAGCCGCGCCGTCTGTCCGGCCGCTACCTCACGACCAAGCCGCATGCTTTGTTTCTGCTGCTCACGCGGACCAGCCAGACCAGCGAGCCGAACCAGGAAACAGGTCGGCGGAGCGTCCGATGATATCGAGCGCCACCGCGCCATGACCGGACGCTCGCCGCCTCAGGTGTGTTTCTGCGTGCCGACGTTCCGTCGTCCGGACGGACTGCGTAAATTGCTGGCGCATGTCGAGCAATTAACCTATGCCGGCCGCATCGAAGTCATCGTCGTCGACAATGACGCGGAAAGTCGCGCCGGCGCCGCGGTCGCGGAGGAGGTGTCGCGGACGTTCCGCTTTCCGCTGACCTGCCTCATCGAACCGCGCCGCGGTCATACCTACGCGTATGACCGGGCGTTTCTGAGCGCTTGCCGTCTGTCGCCGGCCCCCGACTTCATCGCCGTTCTCGATGACGACGAATATCCCGATCCGAACTGGCTCAGCGAGATGATTAGGGTGGCGCTGGAATACGACGTTGAAATCGTCGGCGGTCCGGTGTTTCCGGTCTTCGATAAACCCGATCATTGGCTTGCCAAAAGCGGGCTTTATGCGCCGACCCGCTTTGCCACCGGACGCGTGCCGATGATCTATGGCGCGGGAAGCATGCTGATACGGCGCGGCACGCTCGAGCAATATCTCGACGAGCCCTTCCTGCACGAATTCGCCTTCACCGGAGGAAGCGATGAAGAGTTCTTCTATCGTTGCCACAGGGACGGACACACTTTCGCCTGGGCCGACGAAGCCCACGTGTTCGAAACCACGCCGCCGTCCAGAACCACCGTCGGTTACCTGCTGCGGCGAATGTTCCGCAAGGGCACGGGCGCTACGCGCGTCGAGCGCAAATTCGTCGGGAATATCGGCGGCGCAGTGCGACGCTGGTGCAAAGGCATCGGCCTGATCGGTTCCGGCGCCTTGTTTTTGCCGTTCGCAGCCCTTGGCGGCCGCCGCGCGATCATGCGCAGTTTGATCCTGGCGGCCCGGGGGACCGGGCGCATCGCCGCGGAATTCGGCATTCTTTATGAGGAATACCGCTGATGTTGGTGCTTGCGTTGCAGACCCAGGATCCCAACACCGGCTCCCTGCCGGCGAGACTGACCGGCATGGCGTTGCGCTTCGTTGCACGGCAGTTTTGCAGCAAGCCGCTCGCTCTGCGCAACGCGCAGCCCATGGTGACGTTCACCTTCGACGATGTGCCCGCTTCGGCTTGCGAGGTCGGAGCGCGCATCCTCGAGCAACACGGCGCGCGCGGAACCTTCTATGTCGCCGGCGGAAGTTGCGGCACGGCAAACCCCGGCGGGTCGCCGCGCGCGTCGATCGATCAACTCAGGAAAGTGTGGGCGAATGGGCATGAGATCGGATGCCATACCTATTCCCATTCCGCGATCCGCTACATCAGCCTGCACGAGCTTGGCCTGGAGCTCGACCGCAACCAAGCCGCCCTGAAGAAGATCAACAGCAGCATCGTGCTGCGAAACTTCGCCTATCCCTATGGCGATATGTCGATCCGCACCAAACGCTATCTCGAGACCCGCTTCGACTCTTGCCGTTCCAGTCACGCCCGCATCAATACGACGGTCGCCGACCTCGGCGCGCTCAACGCTTGGCCGCTGCAGAATGCATCGCTCGATCGGGCGAAGATCGCCGAACTGATCGCGCAAACAGTGCAGAGTCGCGGGTGGCTGATTTTCCACAGCCACGATGTGGCGGAACAGCCGAGCGGGTATGGCGTGTCGCCCGATCTGCTCGAGTGGGCAGTCAGCACCGCAAAGCGGTCGGGATGCGCTCTGACCACCACCGCCGAGGGGCTTGAACTCATCGGCGGTGCAGCCCGGAAGGAGCGGCTGGCCGCCGCTACGTCCTAGAGCCATGCAGATGTCCCCCCAAATCACCGTCGTGATCGCCGCATACAACGCCGCGCGCTTCATCCGCGAGACGTTGGAAAGCGTTCTTGGGCAGAGCCTGCAGGACCTCGAGGTTATCGTGGTCGACGACGGCTCGACCGACGACACGCAACAGTTTCTGAGCTCATTTTCCGACAGCCGCTTGACGGTGCTTCGCCAGGACAACAACAGCGGCGTCAGCGTTGCCAGAAACGCCGGGCTTGCGCTCGCGCGGGCGCCTCACATTTTCTTTCTCGATGCGGATGACATTCTGGCCGCCGATGCCCTGTCGAAGATGGTCAATACGCTCGACAACAATCCCGACCATGTCGCGTGCTTCGGGCATCACATCAAAATCGCGGAAGATGGCTCGGACTTGTCGATGGGCTCTTACATTCGGTGGAAACTGCTCCCCACTGCCGACACGTTGCGCCATTTGATCGCGAAGAATTTCATTTGCGGCGCCATCTGCGTCAGAACCGATGCCGCCCGCGCCGTGGGCGGCTTCGACGCGACCCTTCGATTGGGCGAAGACTGGGAGTTCTGGTGTCGTCTGGCTTTGCTGGGCGATTTTGCGGCCATGCCGGACGATATCCTCCTCCTGTATCGGCAGCGCTTCAGCAGCGCGAACTATCGATTGCGAAAATCGCCCTTGCGGCCGAACCATCAGGCCCTCGACGTCATCTATTCCAACCCGGAGATCCGCGCGCGATTTTCGCTCAGCGAATTGCAACGCCGGCGGCGACTGGCGGAGATCGACGTATTCTGGGTCGGAGCGCGTAATGAATACGTTCAGGGCCGCATGGTCGGGTTTTTGAAGTATTTGACGATTGGTGCGCTCTGGTATCCCGACAGCGTTCTGCGGCCGCGCTTGGTCTATCTGTTTTTCCGCGGGCTGCAACAACCGAGTTACGACCGGCCGCGGCCGAACAATGGCCCCGCGCTGGAACGGTGCCTGTTCCTGCTGACGCCGAGCAAGGAGGCGTGCGCGGTCGAGAACTTCACGCAAAAGCTGGTAAGCGCGCTGCAATCACGCTACCCCGATCAGAGATACGAGATACTGCCCGTCTCGGGCCGCTTGCGCGATCTCCCTTCTATTTTTCGCGAGGTTGCCAAGGCTGACTGCATCGTTTTCAGCCTGCCGCTGGTGGCTTGGAAGAAACTATTGCTGATCCCGATTTTCATATTGCTGTTTGCAACCGTGATGCGCCGTCCGGTCAGCGTCTTCATGCACGAGTGGAAAGGGTTGCATTGGCTGCGCCGTCTCGCGCTCGGGCCCATCGTATTGCTCAGTCGGACCATTATCGTGGTCTCGCCATTCATATCCGAGCAAATTGCCAACGACCGCTGGCTTGGCAGAGCCGGAGCAAAGTGCCGGCTCGTGCCGCATCCGCCCACCGTTCTTCGTCCTAATGAGCGGCTCGTTACCGGGCGCATTCGCCAAATCCGTCGGGCCGCGAGCAATTCCGATGTCGTTATCGGCTGTTTCGGCTCGATCTACAAAGGCAAGGCGGCGACCGCGCTTCTCGACATTTGTGAGCATCTGAACAATCGCGGCGTCCGCGCCCTGATCGTTTTCATCGGCAGCTTCACCAAGTCGCTCGACAACTACGAGCAGGAGTTTTGGTCGAAGGTATCCCGGTTGAACATCAAGGACCACGTCATCGTCACCGGTTACATTCGGAGCGAAACCGAGCTTTACACGCTATTCGAAGAGATCGGAGCGTTCCTTTTCTTGTTCCCCGAGGGCCTGACGGCGCGCCGGTCGAGCGTCATCGCCTGCCTTCAATCCGATCGTCCGGTCGTCGTGCCGGCGCCGCGTTCGGCGACCGAATTCGCCCATCATGAGGGCTTTAACGCGCTCATCGAAAGCGGGGTGTTCTCGTTCATTCCGCCTTCAGCCGACCTGCGGGCGATTGCGGATCAGCTTCTCGCCGCCGCGAAGCAGGCGCCGCGCACCGCTCCGGTGATCGACGCCGACGCTTGGTGGCGTGCCGCTACGGCCGCGACCCGGACGGCGCTCCAGGAATCCGATCGTCCTTCGCTGGCCGCGGAAACCCATTGGGCGCCCGCGGAATAGCCAACGAAGCTGCGGTTTACTCGGCCGGCACGCTGCGCGGCCACAGAAACGACGCCACCGAAGTGCGAACGCCAGCTACGTCGAACAGCAACACCGCGCCGGCATAGGCAACACCGCCGCCGGCCAACACGCACAACAACGTCAGCGGACCATGCCCCGCCGATGCGGCTTTCGCCGCGTAGGTGACGGCCGCCATCACCGACGTCGCCGCCAAGACGCGCAGAATTCCCCGGCCATTCAGCGGAAGCTT
>Ga0116223_10001426_pt1 | contig 24611 bp, 21 predicted proteins | sample Sb_taG_3_FD_90092 | JGI IMG/M metagenome (GOLD analysis project Ga0116223, IMG submission 90092) | Peat soil microbial communities from Weissenstadt, Germany - Sb_50d_a_PC metaG | ecosystem: Environmental > Terrestrial > Soil > Wetlands > Peat | place: Germany: Weissenstadt | collected 2010-09-21 | reverse complement strand
GCCGGATGATCTGCTTGTACCGCGTGCGCAAAGATTTAAAAAGACCGAAAGTTCCTTCGTTAGACGGAACGGGCCGCGATTATAGCACAGTAGTTTTTCACGTGGCAGTGAGGAAAAATTGATCGCTGTCCACCTGCCCCATGCATATTACACCGAAGTTGAATTCCTGTTTACGGTTCTCTCTCCGTAATCGGGAGAAAGATGAGGCCGTGGATTTCAGAGTGAATTACGTGGGTGTTGCGGCAGTTCGGCGGACTATCTGGCGGGACTGCTGATTACCAAAATCATCCCTGGCCTCAAGTTGGCCAGGTTTCCATTGGTTTCCTTCAGCGCATCGACTGTTGTGTTGTGGGACTTGGCGATCGAATCGAGCGTCTCCCCGCGTTGCACTTTGTGACGCACCGCGCTCTTCGCAGTACTGGTCTGCAAGTGATTCTTGGATTTAGGTTTAGGCGTGGATGCTTGGCGGTTTTCGCTGGTATCGGGAGCTACTGGCAGGTGAATATACAAGACGCGCCGGCCGTTTACGCTGTCGCCTTTCAGATGATTCCAGCGCCGAACCATCGCTGGCGGCACAGCGAAATTGTCAGCCACAGTTTGAACCGTGTCGCCCTTGCGAACCTTGTAACTGGTTGCCCGGCGCGAATAGCTCGCCACTTCGTCCGCAGCATGCTTGCCCGGGGCAACCGGGATGATCAACTCGCTTTCCGCGCGCAGGTTCTCATCACCATCGAGATTGTTCGCCTGCACGATCGTCTGGCGGCTGGTATGAAAAGCGCGGGCGACCGAAGCCAAAGTGTCCCCCGGAGCGACCTTGTGATAGCGCCACCACACGCGCATGTCCGGCGGGATGGCGGCAACCGCGGTAAGGTAGCGATCCTTAGTCCCAGCGGGCAAATGCAGTTCGAACTCACGATCCTTGGGCGTGGTCAGGCGCAGTAAGCTGGGGTTGAGATCCTGTACAGTGCTCGCGGAAGCATCGACACACTCCGCGACCAAGCGCAAGTCCACAGGATAATCAATCTCGAGCGCGTCGTAAGCTACCGGCTTCTCCGTAACCACCTTGTCCAGCCCGTATTGCTCCGGGTTCTTGGCCATAATGGTTACAGCCAGGATGATGGGAACGTAGTTTCGCGTCTCCTTCGGCAGCACATTCCGCTTGTAGAGCTCCCAATAGTCCGCGTAGCCGGTGCGTTTCACCGCGCTCTGAACCGTGCCGGGGCCGGAATTGTACGCAGCCATGGCCAAGTACCAGTCGCCAAACTCGTTGTAGAGATCCTTCAGGTGATGCGCCGCTGCCCGCGTGGATTTCTCGGGATCCTGGCGTTCGTCAACCCACCAGTCGCGTTCCAGTCCGTATCCCTTGGCACGGCTAGCCATGAATTGCCACATGCCTCGGGCTCCGGCGTGCGAAAGCGCCAGCGGATGGAATCCCGATTCGGCCTGCGCCAGGTAGATGAGGTCCTGGGGAATGCCTTCTTGTTTCAGGACCCGCTGAATCATGTCGTGATAAAGCCCGCTGCGGGCCAGCGCGCGCTCCAGAGTTCCCCGTCCGCGCGTGGAGAAGTAGCTGATATAACCGGCTACCGGGTCAGTCATCATCAAAGGCAGGTCGGAATGTGTGGCCGCAACTTCGGCCGCGGCTTTGGCCTTGACGTTAGGATCAATTGGCAGCGTAGCTTCATTGGCTTCGTCGATCGGCGCCGGCTCTGATTTCTGCTCGGTGAAGCCATCGCCCTGTTGCAAGGCTTGCAGTTCCAGACCGTTCACGCCATCGAGGACGCGGTCGAATTCCTGTTCCAGGCGAGCGTCGGAGCGAACGTCCGACGAACTGCCCAGGAGCAGGTTAAATGCCCGATCGAAATTCTCCTTGGCAGCCTCAAGGTGCCCAGCCTGATAGTTCTCTTCGCCGATCTTGTATTCCTGCTCGACCTGCGCGATCAATTTGGGCACGGGATCAGGTTTAGCATTAACCTGAGTTTGGGCATTAGCGACGGTCGCTCCATCGGCGGTGGATTGAGGAGCAGGCGCAGGAGTCGGGTGGATAGCTGGTGCGGCCGATATTCCCGCAGGCAACAGCGTCGCTGGACGCTGCGCCGTCTGACAAGCGGTGCTGCCCAAAACCAAGGCAACGGACGCCGCCATCAGAAGATAGGGTTTCCAAATCTTCATATTTATCTACAACTTACCGCGCCACTCTGCGCTTTCCCGCAAGACCATTCAATGCTACTACCCTGGTTTTGATGGGTCAATCCGCAAGCGGGTTGGTCTGGGTTACTTTAGGAACAGGCGGGAATATTACTTCAGCGACCCCAACCGCTGCAACCATTTCTGTTGGGGCTCACTTTGGCCCCGGTCGATAACAGCATCCCAGTGTTGTTGTCTCGGACGAATCCAGAAATCTCGATTCTTCACCGCTCTTCTGAATCTCCCACTGCGTCACGGGAATCGAACTCAAAACATGAAAGCCATCCAGGTAAAGCAACCCGGCGGACCCGAAGTTCTGCAACTCGTGGATTTGCCAACCCCGCAACCTAAGCCCAACGAAGCCGTGGTGAAGATCGCAGCTTCCGGCGTGAACTTTATCGATGTTTACCAGCGCGAGGGCCGCTACAAAGTCGCAATGCCGTTTGTACTCGGGCAGGAAGGCGCGGGCACGGTCACCTCTGTTGGCTCGGAAGTGAAATCCATACAACCCGGAGACCACGTCGCCTGGACCAGCATCTTGGGTTCTTACGCAGAATATGCCGCGGTTCCGGCCGAGCGCTTGGTGCCGATCCCGCCCGGCGTGAGCGATCAACAAGCTGCCGCAGCCATGCTCCAAGGAATGACCGCGCACTATTTGTGTCACGACACGTTTCCGGTCAAGCGCGGCCAGAATGCGTTAGTTCATGCGGCAGCGGGCGGCGTAGGGCTGCTGCTGGTTCAAATGGCGCACCACATTGGAGCCCGCGTCATTGCCACCGTGTCAACCGACGAAAAGGCCAAGCTGGCGCGTGGGGCCGGCGCCGACGACGTGATCCTTTACACGCAGACCGACTTTGAGGCGGAGACCAAACGCCTGACCGGCAGCAACGGCGTCGACGTGGTCTTCGACGGAGTGGGCAAGACCACCTTCGAGAAAGGTTTGAACGTACTGCGGCCGCGCGGAATGATGGTGCTGTTCGGCGGATCAAGTGGGCCCGTCCCACCCTTCGACCTCATTCAACTCTCACAGAAGGGTTCGCTCTTCTTGACCCGTCCGACCCTGGTGCATTACACCGCCACGACGCAGGAGTTGCAGACACGCTCGAGCGCCGTATTCAAAATGATCGCAGACGGTACACTCAAGCTGCGGATCGAGCATACTTATCCGCTCGCCGAAACCGCCACCGCGCACAGGGACCTTGAAGGACGCAAGACGACGGGCAAGTTGTTGCTGATCCCGTAGCGAATCTAAACGATGCTCACTAGATCCCTGGATCAAAATTGCTGTTTCTTCCGCGTATAAGCCGCCGCATACCCCGGAGGCTTTACGCCGGGCATCAGTCGCGCATCATCAACCGGCTCGCCCGCCACCATCGTTAGCGGAATCACTCCCGCCCAGGTCGAAAACCCGTAATCTTCCTCATCATCCACTGGAGGCCCTTGCCGCACCTTCGCCGAGAACTCCTCAATCGGCAGCCGCATCACCAAAGTCGCCTTGAGCTCCTTTTCATTGGGCAGACGCGATTCCACCCAGCGCCCCGGCAGAATGTGCTCCGACAACAGACGCAACGCCTCGAGCTTCTCTTTCGCGTCATCCACCGCAACCGCCGTTCCCAGAATCACCACCGAGCGGTAGTTCATCGAGTGATTAAAAATCGACCGCGCCAGCACCAGCCCATCCAGCAGCGTGACCGTGACGCAGACCGCGATTCCCTCGTCAACCCGCCGCAGCATCCGGCTCGCTGCCGACCCGTGGATATACAAAGAATCCCCCACCCGGCCATAGCCTGTCGGAATCACAAAGGGTTGCCCATCCACCACAAATCCAACATGGCAGATGAAGCCTTCATCGAGAATTGTGTAGGCAGTGGCACGGTCGTACACCGCACGATCAGCTTCGCGGACCAGACGCGTCCGCGCACTCGGGGCATGGAATTCTGACATTCAGGAAAAGGCTCCGGCAATCGCCAAGAATCAAGAACCAAGAATCAGGAACAAAGATGGAATGAGTGTAGCAAACGAACCAGGTCAAAAGCCGCGGCTCAAACGCTCCCCAGCGGTTGATACTTGCGCTCAGGATACCGCCGGCTAAACAACACCGCTACAACCAGAAGCGCGATCGGCGTGAAAACGCTCGCTTCCGGCCCCACCGATCCTCCGGTCAGCCAGTTCGGTCCGAAGAATTCAGAGTTCAACAGATTGTGGTAAGGAGCCATCCCGCTGTCGTGCACACCGTAAAAGAAGGTCTGCCCCCAGTCCCATCCCGCGTGAAACCCAACCGCCCACCAAAGGTTGCCCGTACGCCGAAGAATCAGGCAAAACAACAAGCCGAACCAGACTACCGAAAGCAAACCAGTTTTTGTTTCGCCGGGATTGCCCAAGTGAGCCGCAGCAAAGAGAGCAGAAAACAAAACGGCCGAAGGCCAGAACCCAATGCCGGTAGTCAGGGTGAACTGTGTGTACCCTCGGAAAGCAAACTCCTCGGACAATCCAACCATCAGGAACGTGATACTCCAACTCACCACCGCTCCCGGAATTACAGCTCCGGGAATCGCCAGCCCGGTGATGTGAAAACCATGCAAGGCAAAAATCGTAAGCAGCGTGCCGCTGATCGCCAGAAAGCCCCACACCGTTCCTTCCCAGAAATGCTTCCCCATCCCCGATCGAAAAGGAAGGCCGTATTCCCCCAATTTGCGGTGTTCAATCCTGGCCATGATCGCCGTCGCGATGCAGGCGAACAGGAATATAGTTCCTTCCAGGACGAAGAGTTGAAAGGGCTCCAGGGTCGCCGCGTTTGGGGCCCGATTGACATGCAGCAAGCGAAGCGCTAACCCCAAGCAAACGTTAAGCACCGCCACGACAGCCAGGAAAATGAGCAACCGCCAGCCCGCGCGAATGCCGTTAGGCCCGACAAAGATCTTTCTTAATCCCGAACTCCCGCCAGACATTTGTGGAGAAGAGTTCGGCGCAGGCGGAACAGCCAACTCCGGTGGCAGCGCACCCGCATCATTGCTCATAATCTCAAACCTTCCCAATCAGCAGTTAGCAGTTAGTCCTTAGCACTTAGTCAAACCAAAATCCAAGCCAAGCGTTAATGACCAAGTGCTGAATGAGTGCTGACTGCTGAATGCTGCCCTTCTACCAATTCACCTTCATCGCGAACTGAAACTGCCTGGGATCATAAGCCGCCGTAGGCTGCCCGGCATTGGTCCACAGTTGATTGACGGAAGCTACGTTGAATTTGTTAGCAAGATTAAAAACATCCGCGATCAAGTCCAGATTGATCCGTTCGCCAAAGTAAATGCGCCGGGCGAGGCGGACGTCATTGAACACCGTCCAGGGTTGCACCCCGGCGTTGCGGGCGAGATCGCCATCCAGCGAAAGCAGCGTCGTGTTAGAAGTGGGCGTAAAGCAAGGCTCCTGGAAAAGCCCGGTCGGCGAATACTTGGACGCCACCACCGGACCGCAAGCAGGATTGCCCCCGCCCGTCACCACATTCGGACGCGCCGCAGTCGGGGCAAACTGGAAGTTCGTGTTATCCCCGGTAATAATCAGGAACGGACGCCCCGACGCAACCTCAACAATGGGCGCAAACGTCCAGTTGCTGAAAAATTTCTTCGCAAAACTGTCTCCGCCCAGCTTTCCCGACTGGTAAACCCCGCTGAATACCAGCCGATGACGCTGGTCAAATAACGACGTCGAGCGTTCCAGTTGCGGGAAGTAGCTGTCCTGCGGAGCCAGGGGCGACTGCAGGTCCGTCGAGTCGTCAATCGCATGCGAATAACTGTACGACGCCAGGAATTCATAGTGATTGCCAAAGCGCTTGCGCAGGTTGGTGGTGAAGCCGTTGTAAATCGAGCTGCCGTTGGAATAGTTGGCATCCATATCGCCGAAGGGCACGCAGTTTGCCAGCGTCGCGGCATTGCAGGCGGTGCTCAAGCCGTCGGCCTGCAGAATCTGCTGCGCCAGTTGCACACAAGGCGCGGCCGCGGTCGTCAACAAAGCCCCGGCAATCGAGGGATTCAGCCCCGAGGGCCGAAAGAAATTCACCAGCGCCGCCGAAACCCACGGCGCTCCTCTGGGATTGACCCCGCAAGGAGCCTGCCCCGTCCCGACCTCCAGCGGTCCCGCTGCCGCGTTGGATGTTGGATCGCTGAAAGCCGCCTGCCAGTTTTTTACCAGCAAGTCTCCGCGTACGGTGTTGGCATTGATCGGTTCAGGTGTCGGCCGCCATTGAAGTTGTATGCGAGGCTCCAGGCGAAGCCGCCACCCAAATCCTGCTCGAAACTCAGATTCGCCTGTTGCGAATACGCATAAACGAAATTCTTGGCCTGCGGATAGCCGAACGGCTGAAATGCCAGCGGGAAAAATGTCGAAGGATTCAGGTAGCTCTGGTTCACGAACAGAAACGGATTGGCCGGAGAATTTCCAGTGAACGGCGCAGGATTGAATCGCTGTCCGCCTGCCTGATATCCCGGAACCGTCGGCAGGCAATCGGGTGAGTTCAAGATGCCCTGAAAAATGTTGGTTCCGTTCAAGCTGCCGGGTCCGGGCACCACCCCCGGGCTGCACGGGCTTCCCCCCGGAAACAGCAACTGCCCGCTCTTCGATCCGTCTGAAGCATCGCCCAGGAAATAAAGCCCGAGCAAAGGATGGTCGTAAAATATGCCGTAAGAGGCGCGCAACACCGACTTTCCGTTACCCTTCGGGTCCCAGGCCAACCCAAGGCGCGGCTGCACATTGTTGGTATCGGTTTGAATTCCCTTCTGCAAGCCCAGCGAATTGTAAGCCGCCAGTGCCAACGGATCCGGCTGCGCAAACTGCGGCGGGAACTCCACGTCATAGCGCACTCCCAGATTCAACGTAAGGGTGGGCCATGCCCGCCATGAGTCCTGGAAATAAACCCCCAGCGGCTTGTTGGTGAACGTATCGTGAGGATTCCCGATCCCCTGAATAAAGTCCTGCGGGACCCCCAGGCCATACGATTGCAATCCGGATAGCCCAGGAATAATCTGCTGCAAGCTCGGCGGCAGGGAGCCGAAAATTGCGCTCGGGATTACCTCGCTTGCGGTGAGCGAGCCAAAATCATACACACCGCCGTAATTCACGGTGAACGTCGCCGTCACCGGAATATAGTTGAAGTCCACGCCAAACTTCATGCCATGCTGCCCCTTCGTCCACGAGAAGTTGTCGGTGAACTGGTAGCGCTGCTCTGTGCGCTGTATGAAAGAGTAAGGTTCGCGGCCAAAGTAAGCGTAGCCAGGAATATTTACAGCCACGTCCGACCCGCCGGGGGCGTTCGAGTAAAAGTAAGACAACCCGCGCCGCGCATACTGAAAGCGGAACTCATTGACCCGATCGTTGCCTATCGTCCAGGTGTCTTGAAAAATTCCGGCAGCGTCGCGATATGTCTGCTGCGAAGTTCTCGAATACGAATTCTGCCCGAAGGTCTGATTCTCGCCATTCACTTCGATGCCGGTCACGGTGCTGGGGCTGACATTCCCCCGCAGCGTGATCCGGTTGTTGCTGTTGATGTTGTGATCGATGCGCAGCGAATAAAGACTCGTGCCTTCAAAAATTGGAAAGTTTCCCAGCTGCGCGTTCAGCGTCTGAAACGACGAGGGCAACCCGTTGCATTGCGTATTGCCGGGGTTGCACGAACTCGGAAACTGAGTCAGCGGGCTGGTTCCGTTCGTGGGAGTCGGAATCACACCGAACTTCGCCAGCAACCCAAACGACTGCGGATACGATCCGTTCAAAGCAATGGCCGAAGAACCACCCGCCAGAAATGCGTATTGCTGCAAAAGAGGCGCGGGCAATCCCGGCGTACTCAGAAAGGCAGCCTGTTGCGGCGTGACTTGAATATTGAAAGTCCCCGGAGGCGCAAGTCCGGGAGCGAAGATGTTCGTCGCATCGAAAGGAACCAGTCCAAAATTGTCCTGGCCAATGCTGGCGAACCCTGTCTCATGTCGTCGCGTGACTTCGTATGCGAAATAATAATAAGTTTTATCCTTCTTGATCGGCCCGCCAAACGCTGTCCCAGCCTGCACCCGCGTGTAAGCCGGGTTGGAGACGTTGCTGAACGGATTCACTGCTTGGAAATCACGGTTTCGCAAATACCCATACACGTCGCCATGGAAATCATTCGACCCCGATCGGGTGATGATGTTGATCACGCCACCGGCGGCCTGCCCGTACTCCGCAGCGTAACTGTTTGTCACGATCTGGAATTCCTGCACCGCTTCCTGCGAGACCGTGGAGCGGACGCCATTGGTCGAGTTGTCAATCGCATTTGCACCATCCACATTCACCAGATTCGAGCGCGCCCGCTGCCCACTCATGTTCAGCCCCGACGTGGGAGCCGCTCCGATACTCGGAGCGTTGTCGCGCAGCACCTGCGAATCCGTCAATGCGAAGTTAATGTAGTTGCGGCCGTTGATGGGAAGGTTATCGATCCGCCGCTGCTCGATCGTGTCGGTCGTTGAAGTGCGGGTAGTTTCGATCAGCTCCGCCCCAGCACTCACATTGACCACTTCCTGCGCCCCCGCAAGCCCGAGCACGATTGGCAAATCCGCCGATTGCCCCACCGTGATGGCCACATTATCCACCTTTGCCTTCGCGAACCCCGCCGCCTCGACCGTCACCTGGTAAGTTCCCGGCGGCAGCAACAGGATGCCGTACTCGCCTTGGCCGTTCCCCGTACCGGCACGCTCCAACCCTTTCGCCAGATCGCGCACCGTAACCGTAGCGTCGGTCACCACGCTGCCCTTGGGATCTTTCACCGTGACGTGCAAGTCTCCGGTGGCCGCGCCTTGAGCAAAGCCGAAAGCGCTTAGCGCCAACATCAGGACGATCAGCGAGACGAGCTTCCGCATTGTCATAAAGTTTTTCTCCGGTACAGAGATAAAGAACGGGAAACAGCGGACAAAAGAGACGCGCGGTTTTTGTGGGCAGACGGCCACAGCCAGTCCGAATTCGTCGGCAGGCTTAGAAGCAAACATTTTCGAGAAGGCGCGTTCGGCTGCTTTGTACATCAAGCTGCAACCAGAAGCAAGCTGGATTACTCAAAGAGCATCGGGTTGGTTAGTGCAGTACAGGAATACCCACTTAGGCCGGACGCTTCGTCCGGGCGCGCACCGGTCGGGGATTCGCCCGGTAATCGTAGTTACCGCCCAGGTTACTTTCGTTTTGTGGCGCGGTGTAGGAAGGTGATGATTGTTTTGATAAATTGATCTTATCCGAGTGGCACGCGCTTGCGGGAGCAAGAGAACTCACCCTGATTATGGAGACGTTGATGTCACGGAAACGAAACGGATTTTCACTCATTGAGTTACTTATCGTGGTGGCGATTATTCTGATCATCGCCGCTATCGCCATCCCGAACCTTTTGCGGGCGCGTATTTCAGCTAATGAATCATCGGCAGCCAGCTCGGTTCGCACCGTAAACACAGCGCAAGTCAGCTTCTATTCCACCTACCCGGCACAAGGCTATTCTGCCAACGCGACCGCCATGGCTAACCTCGGACCGGGCGCCATCACCGGTTGTCCGGCTGGCGGACCTCTGGTCACCGCGGCTTGCCTGATTGACTGGAACCTTTCGCAAGCCACCACCATCGCTACCGCGAAGAGCGGCTTCTACTTCGGCGTGACCAGCACCTCGGCTGCCGCCCCTTACTTGCAGTACACCGTCAGCGGCGCAGCTGCTGCTTTCAACCAGACCGGGGTGCGCGGCTTTTGCTCGAACGAAGACGGCGTGATTCACTACAACGCGTCTTATAACGGCGCCCCCACGATCATAAAAACGGTTTGCGCCAGCGCAGTGTGGCCGCAGTTGCAGTAGCTTCGCGGTTCAACTACCTGAACGAGGCCCGCCAGAAATGGCGGGCTTTTCTTTATGGTTTCCGTAGGAATCTTCTGAAGTCCTGTGGGCTCAAGCGCTTCCATAGATGAACACCGGCAATATGTTCCACGTGGAACACTTCTTCACTCGTGCCGGCTTATGCCCGAGCTCTCTTCTTTCATGGTTTTCAATGCCCAAGCCATGCGGGGGGTGTTGTGGGCGATGCCGAAGCGCCCGCGGGCGTCTAGCAGAATCATTCCGCCATGTCCGTTCACGCGCGCATGCAGATAGTTGATCGCCTCTGCGGCCACCCACTCGGGCAAGTTCCCTGAGGCCACGCGGTCGGTGGCCCACTTTGCCAGGACCAGTTTCATGATGGGCTCGCCCCATCCTGTGGTCGAGCCGGCCGCGGTTTTGTTGTCGGCGTAGCATCCGCAGCCAATCAAAGATGAGTCTCCCAGACGACCGGGGGCTTTGTTGAGCGTGCCGCCGGTTGAGGTCGCGGCTGCGATGTTGCCTTTGTGGTCGAGGGCGACGGCGCCGACGGTGTCGTGCGAGAGGGTTGGAGCAAACAGATCGGGTTTCTGTTCCGCGGCATGCGCCTGAAATTCGCGCAGGCGCGCGACCTCGCGGGGAATGATGAGGTCTTCATTCTTGCACAGCTGGATGCCGTGCTCTTTCGCGAAGCGCTCTGCGCCTTCGGCTACGAAATATACATGCGGGCTCTCGCTCAGGATCTTGCGTGCGGCTCGTACTGGGTTGCGCAGGTGCTCGACGCAGCCGACGCCCCCGGCACGCAGCGTGGCGCCTTCCATGATGAGAGCGTCGAGTTGCACTTTGCCTTCGCGATTGAGGAAGCTACCGCGGCCGGCGTCGAAAGTGTCGTCGTCCTCCATGACCACGACGGCTTCCTCGACCGCGTCGAGGGCGGAGCCGCCGCGGTGCAGAGCTTGCCAGCCCGCGGCCATGGCGCTGCGCACTCCGTTGAGATGAGCTTCGACCATGCCGTCGGGAATGGCCCAGGCGCCGCCGTGGACGAGCAGAACGGGATCGATCGACACGGAAATCCTCCTGAAAATGACTGATCAGTCTAACACTGGCGCAGGGATTTTCGTGTAAGCATGGGCCATCCATAAGCGTGGCGGCTGAAGCCTTGGCTGATTCGCATTGCCGTGGCGCTGAAAGTGTGCGAGAGAAGCGGTCTTTCGCCCCGGTGGGGCTTATCAGCTTCTCACTCTTGACCCACGGCTTGCGCCGCAGGCTGCATTCTTACGCCGCTTCGCGGCTCGAGCCATTCCTGGTACGAGGCTGTTTTGTTCGGTGGCCGGCTTTTACGCTTTTTCTGACAGGAGCATTTGCTCGACTATTTCGGCCAGGACTCGGTAGCCGTCGGCGTCGATTGGGCCCTGGGTTGCAGCCTGAAATTTGCTGGTTCGCTCTTTTTGGTTCAGGTAATAGACGATGGCGGGAAGGACACGACGGACTTCGGCGCAGAGGGCGCGGAGGTGCATGAGGCCGTCCACGTCCAAATCGGACGACTGCAGTTGGGAAATCTCTCCGACCAACCGTTTGATCTCAGTCTTCCAGTGATCGAATTCGGTTTCATATTTCAAGAAAGACTCGGCGTCGCCGACGATCAGCAGTTCCAGGGTTTTCAGATCGGTCGGGGAGAGCGGCTTGCCTGACTTGAGTTTTGGCAGCAGCGAGCCGAAACCCATCGTGGACTGAAAGACTTCCCGCGCCTGGGCTTCGAGTTCTTCGACTTGATCGCCCAATAGCCCATAGTTGTCGCTGGTTTCAGCCTGGGTGCAGCGGGACGCCAGCGCCAGTGTTTTCTGAATGGTTTGGTTTACGGTTAGGGCATCGGCCATTGCAGTGCCTCTCTAATGTCGAAATAGTCTAGCATTTGGACAAGCGACCGCGGCCTGTTCCAAAACGGGAAGGCGTTACGGTGAACATTTTGCACGGGATTGATAAGGATTGCGAATAGAAAGTGCACAAGCGCGCATTTTGTTATTGACTCTCATTTTGGGCTGTACTAATCTCTGGCGCACTCCGGCTGCGCCACTCAGCCGTTGGTTTCTTTTTTTGCGTCCGCTTCGTCTGCTGTGCGCCACTGCGTCAGCAAAAGTTGCGTCGGGCGACCTCTGGGTTGAAGTCTAGAGGATTCCACCGGAGCTTGCATCCATGAACGGATGCGACTTCATGCGCTACTCGTGTGCCTGAAGCCGTCCACCGAAGAACCGTCCAGCCGCCGCGTTTTTGCGGGCCCACCTTTGTGGTCCGCGTGACGGAGAACTTCCCTGAAATTAAAACACCAGCTCCAGGCGCATTAAACCTGGCAGAGCCGGAGGTATAGGCAGCCAGGCGAAGGACACATTACGAAGGAGGAATCGTGATCAAAACAGCGAAACGTGCGACAGTTTTTGCGTTGGCGATGCTGTTCCTCGCGGGAATGGCATTGGCTCAAACCGATCCGGGAGTTCAGAGTGCGAGCCGCGGCACGGGCGCGACAATTATTACGACTGACCCGAACGGCTTCTTGCCGTTTTTTCAGGACGGTCAGAATCGCTTCAATGACATAGAATCAGTTTCCAACAGCCCGAGCAACAACAACGGCTTGGGACCGCGGTTCAACTCGAATCAGTGCAGTTCCTGTCACTCGCAACCTGCGGTGGGCGGTACGGGCGCTGCGGTCAACCCCCAATTCTCGTTTGCCGGCAGTCCAGTCGCGCCTAAGGACTCGACCCCGTATTTCATTACTGCCAATGGCCCTACCCGGGAGGCCCGGTTTCCGTTCTTCTTTAACGCGAACGGAGGGGTAAACACCGGCAATCCCAATGGCGGAGTGGAAGACCTGTTCACGGTCAGCGGCCGCTCTGATGCAGGCAGTTGCAGTCTGCAGCAGCCCAGTTTCAATGCTGCGGAGCAGGCGAACGACATCATCTTTCGCATTCCCACACCGGTGTTCGGCGCGGGCTTGATAGAGAACCTCGACGACTCAACCCTGCTGAAGAACCAGGTAAACAATCTCAACAACAACTTTGGCATTGCCGGTGCGTTCAACCATAACGGAAACGACGGCACCATCAGCCGTTTCGGCTGGAAGGCACAGAATAAATCGCTGCACATCTTTGCCGGTGAGGCCTACAACGTAGAGATGGGTGTCAGCAACGAGCTGTTCCCGCAGGATCGTCCACTGCCAGGCGAGGACGGCAATGGCGGTAGCGGGCTGACCGGGCTGCCGTCGAACTGCCTGAACCTCACTGGAACAGGGTACCCGGAAGACACGTCCAACCCAACGTCAACGCCGCAGGCGGCGGTTCTGGATGACGTCTCGGCGTTTGCCAACTTCATGCGGTTTCTGGCTCCCCCACCAACCGGAGGAGTGGTGCTGAACGGACAGCAAGTATCGGCCTCGACGATCGCGGCCGGCGCCTCGCTGTTCACCGCAATCGGCTGCGCGACCTGCCACAATTCGACGCCCGGCACGACGCAAGTATCGAACTTCGTTCCAGCGTTGAGCGGCGCCCCGGTGAATGCGTTCTCTGATATTGAGATCCATCATATGGGCACGGGTCTGGCGGACAACGTTTCGCAGGGCGGCGCCGGTGGCGACCAGTTCCGCACGGCTCCGTTGTGGGGTTTGGGACAGCGAATCTTCCTGCTCCACGATGGGCGCACCACGAATCTGAATGCGGCAATTGAAGCTCATCAGGGCCATGGCAGCGAAGCCACCAATGTCGAGGAGAACTTCGACAACCTGAGTCAACAACAACAGCAGGAAATTTTGGACTTCCTGCGGTCGTTGTAGTGGTGGGATTCTGGCGGGGCTCGAGGGGGTCTCGCCAGAGTTTTTTCGGGGGGCGCACGGGCGCGGACGCCCGCGTCTACATTTGAAGGGAGAAGTATGCGCTGTGTAGTTTTGCGTTTTTTAGGTCTTGGGTTGTTTGTATCTTTCCTGGCTTGGGGGCAAAGCGCGCAGAGGAACGGCGGGGACTTTTCCAACGACACTCACCCCGTGACGAAGGTGCCGACTGGGGTCATTCTGGTGAAGGGGGCGTGGTCGAGCGCGAGTGATTCCGTGACGCCCGTCCCGGAGGACGGAAGCGTGACCAACAACGTCTTCCGCGATCAGTATTTTGGAATGACCTATGCTCTGCCCAGGGACTGGACGGAGAAATATAAGGGGCCGCCGCCTTCGGACAGTGGCCGCTACGTGTTGGCGCAGATCACGCCCGGAGACTCATTCAAAGGACCGGCTCGCGCGAGCATTCTGATCACCGCACAGGACATGTTCTTTACGCCGCTGCCTGCGACCAACGCACTGGAACTGATCAACTATACGAAGAACAATTTGCAGGCCGACTACAAATTGGAGCTGCCGCCTACGCAGACCAGGATTGGCGGGCGGCCGTTTACGTTTTTTGCTTATTGGTCTCCGGTGGCGGAGCTGCATTGGTATGTGGCGGCCAGCGAAATCCGCTGCCACGCTGTGGAAATTGTGCTGAGCAGCCGGGACACGAAGCTGCTGGAGAGCCTGATGCTGGACATGAGCAAGATGGAAGTGCCGGCGGAAGCCAGTCCCACGGCCGGGACTGGCGGGGGCGATGTGCCGGTTTGCATCAAGGACTACGCGAGTGGCGAGAACGTGATTGCGCGGGTTGATCCGGTCTTCACCGAGCACAGGTTTAATCCGGTTCCGGTGCGGATCATCATCGATAAGGAAGGCAAGGTAAAGCACATCCACTTTCTTAGTGCATTTCCGGATCAGGCGAAAGCCATCACTGATGCCTTCAAACAATGGAAATTCAAGCCGTATCTGCGGGACCGGAAGCCGGTGGAAGTGGAAACCGGAATCATGTTTGGACGCGGGTTGCGTCCGGCGACGGGGAATGCTTCGGTTGAGTGATTTGGGTTCGGTTGGCGCTTGTAAAACGCTCTGAGCCATGAGTGAGGTTTCGGACGGGACTCGGAATTATTCTTTCGCCCCGCTGGGGCTTTCTGTTTCCCGCACTATTCCCCACGGCTCACGCCGTGGGCTGCATTCTGTCGCCGCTTCGCGGCTAACAGCAGGAGGTTTTGCTCTATCGTATTGCTCCCGACGTCGAGCAGACACGACTTTCTCGTTGGATATCAATTTCAAATTGGCAGTGCACAGGCGTGGACATCTGCGCTTCCATTCTAGTAGTCGATTCCCTTTAGAAAGTCTGGGGATTGTACGTATTGGAAGCGGCTGGGGTCGTTCTTGACCAGGGAATCGGCGTACTGGTTCCAGACGGTGCCGTGGGCTCCGGTGGTGTTGTCCTGCACCACAGTCTGGTCGAGAAGGTAGTTGGAGAAGTTCTGATTGCTTCGGGCCTGGGTATCCCAGCGGGCTTCGACGCTGGCATTGTGGGCGTCCTCGGCTGCGTGGGCGGCGTCGGCCTGGGCTTTGGCGTTGGCTCCGATCTGATGGATTCTGCCGATTTCGGCCTGCGTCTGGGATTGGATCACGGCGCCGTTCTGTCGCCAACTGTTGGCGATGGCGGTTATGGTGGGCCACTCTTGATCCGCGAGCTGCTTGGGCAAGATTCCCTGATTTATCGTTATGGCCCAACTGCCGCCGGTGATGGGCCGGAGTGCCGAGACCAGAAGGCTGGACGCCATGAGGCCCTTGCCGTCATGGGAATCGATGTCCGCCATCAGCAGAACGGCATCGGTGACTTGCGGCGGGGATGGTGGCATCCTTTTCGCGCTGATGATGTTGATGGTGGGAATGGGTTGGCCCTCCTTTTGATGAACTTGTTTCACGACGGCCAGGAACGCCTGCACCAGATCGCCGCCGGAGGGATAGGCGGTGTACTTCCCAGGCAAAGGCCGTCCACTCCTGAGCGCCATCTGAGTTTGCGGACTGCGCGGGTCCATGATGGGGAGATAGATTCCCAGGTGGATTGATTCTCCCTTGGGACCGGCTGCGTTGACGCCGCCTCGGGCGGCGCTGGTGATTTGCCAGCCTGTAGGGAGGTCGATGCTACCGCTGCCGTCGGGGAAGGGAGTTTGGCGCATGGGCGGGACGGCGGCAGACTGGGCTGGAGTCGCTGGCTGGGCGGAACTCGCGTGCCACACTTCATTGAGCTTTTTGAGCATGGGGTTGGCAGTCGTGCCGAATCGCTGGGCGTCGTCGAAGATTAGCGCCCCGGCTGGTTGGCTGCCGCTGGGCATAGAGACGATTGCCATGCCGGCGAGATGTTTTCCGGCTTGCGTTTTTGCGGTCACGGTGAAAAAGGTGGCTACCGAGTCTCGGCCGCCGGCCTGAAAGAATCTTCCGATCTGGGGACGTTCGCCGAAGCGGCTGTGGGCATTGCGCAGGATTGCGCCCATGGCACCTTGCATTGAGGTCTGGCCGGTAACGGGTCCGTAGACGATTTGGCCGCCGCCGGGATTGTCGATGGTCTTCAGGCCGTCTTGCGCGTAAGCTGCGGCGCAGAGCAAAAGTAAGGTGAGCTTCGCGAGGAGTTGGATTTTAGGGCGGGACATGCGCTCTCCTGATTGTGGTCTTCAAACAGATTGCGAGATTCTCGGACGGAGAATCTGGGGAGGGATGACCAGTCAAGAGTAGTCATTCGGAATGCGTTGTCAAGCGGAATTGCTCTGCGGATTGATTGGTAACGTCAAACAGCGGACAGGAGTGTCCGCTCTACACGGGCTTAGGCGGCCTGGCCTTTGGCGGCGGCGCGGTCTACCAGTTCGGTTCTCGTCCAGGTGTAGCGGATGCGGTGGATTACGGTGATGGTGGACAATACCGCGATGATCCACAGTACCGGGGCCATGCGGTTGAAGAGGGCTCCGATGATTACCAGCACCAGGCGTTCGGGGCGCTCCATGAAACCTACGCGGCAGGAGCCGATGAGCGATTCGGCGCGGGCGCGGCTGTAGCTGACCATGATGGCGCTGATCATGACGATCGCGGTGAGCACGACGTAGAAGAAGCGGTCGCCGCGAGCGTAAAAGACCAGCAGTCCGAGAAATTGGGAAGCGTCGCTGTAGCGATCGACTACGGAGTCGAAGAAGCCGCCGAAGCGGGTAACGCGATTGCTGGCTCGGGCTACGGCGCCGTCGACCAGGTCGAAGAAACCTGAGCCGATGATAACCAGCCCGGCGTAGCGGAACAGGCGAGCCTGATTGTCGCCGTTAGCGTATCCAAACAGAAACGCGGCGATGATGTTGACCACCAGACCCATGAAGGTGAGCACGTTTGGGTTGACGCGGGCGAGGGCAAGCCAGCGCACAATGGCATCCAGGAGGACGCCGCAGGCGCGTCCGAAGGCGCTGGTCCAGGTTCGGTAGGTCCGGGCTGACCCGGCCCGGGCGGCACCGGTTCTGCTGGCGTCGCTCACCCGGCTGCGGCCTCGTCGTGTATGGTGCTCAATTTCAGGATTTCCATTTCACGCTTGCCGTTGGGCGTGACTACGATGGCAGTGTCGCCGACTTTCTTGTTTAGAAGGGCGCGGCCGATCGGGGAGCTGGTCGAAATCTTTCCGGCGGGGAAATCGGCTTCTTCGCTGGTTACCAGTTTGTATTCGACTTCTTCGTTTTTGTCGTTATCGTGAACCCGGACGGTCGATCCCAGCCCCACCTTGTCGCGGGGAATGTTGTCCATGTTGATGAGGGAAAGGTCGGCAATGCGTTTGCCGAGTTGACGGAGACGGGCCTTGACGAATTCCTGGCGCTGCTTTGCCATGTGATATTCGGCGTTTTCGCTGAGGTCTCCCAGGGCCGCGGCTTTCTTGATTTCCTTGGGGAGTTCGTGGACCAGTTCGTGTTCGAGCTGGTTCATTTCGTCCTGCAGCTTGCGTTTGATTTGCTCCGTCATGCTGGGAGGGATTATAAACCTAGCGCGGGCGCTCGGCTCGGGCGCTTGGGGAAAGGCCGCATGCTAGAGGGAAGTCGAACGGGAAATTCAAAAGTGGAAGCCTTAGGCTTGGAATTCGGAAGCTTCGGGGAATCGCAGATTCGACTTGGACAAGGCTTTGGTGAGCAGCTCCTCGATGAGCGGCTCTTCGCAGTTCTTTGCCATGGCCAGTTCGCTGACCAGGAGGTAGCGGGCCCGTTCCAGCATTTTCTTCTCGCGGAAGGAAAGCGCTTTGGACTGGTTCAGCACCAGCAGGGCTTTTAGCACATTGGCGACTTCCAGCAACGAGCCGGTACGCATCCGCTCGGAATTTTCCTTGAAGCGGTATTTCCAGTCGGTGTTGTTGTCGCAGGCTCCATCTTCAAGAAAATCCACGATTTTCTGGATTTCGCCGTTCTTAACCACCCGCCGCAGACCCACGGTCAAAACGTTATGGAAGGGCACCATGACTTTCAGGCTGCTGGACTTGATCTTGAGCAGATAGAAGTTTTCCACGCTCTCGCCGATAGTGCGGCTGCTAATTTGCTCAATAATTCCGACGCCATGATTGGGGTAGACGACCTTGTCGCCTATGTGGAAATTGCCATCGCCATTCAGCATGAAAAATCACCCACGGACAGAGGAGGGAATGCGAGGAACAACACTGCATGAGTCTACCCGAATTGGGACGGAAAGGCAATCTGTCGCGGGTTCTGGTCGCTTCCTCTCGAATGAACTACATGAGGACTCGACGTGACAGAAACGCGATGTGCGTTGCACCGGTCGAAGAACCTTCGTAAGTTGTTCATTTTCCAAGTTGGTTGACTGCATTACTCCCCGAGCCACGCGCCGTAGGGTTTCAGCGACTCCACGTGGGCGAAGATAATCTTCATGGCGGCGGTAATCGGAATGGCGAGCAGGAGCCCCATTGCCCCCCACAGCGCGCCCCAGACCAAGAGACCCATGGTTACTGCTAAAGGATTCAGTTGCAGACGCTTACCGAGGAATCGAGGGTAGAGCAGATTGAGAGCGATGAGATGCAGGCCAAGCACCGTGGCGACGATGATCAGGACATCCTGGGAGTTGGCATGGCCGAGTCCTACAAAGATCGGCGGCACCAGGGCAAGCAGCATGCCCATATAAGGAACCAGACTCAGGAATCCGCTGACGAAACCGGCGAAATAGAAGAATGGAAGATGAAGCATCCAGAAGACGGCGGTGCTGACTGCCCCCACGAATAGCCCGATCAGCACATTTCCCACCATGAAACTACGAACCATGGCTGAAATCAGGCCGAGCGTGACATAGGCAGTATGGCGGTTTTCCAGAGGAAACAGCATGACGGTGGCCGAGCGCACGTGCTGTTGCCAGGTCAGCATGAAAAATACCAGAAAGGGCACGAACGAGACCGCCAGAATAGCTGCGCTTGCTGAGCCGAAGCCTCGGGTCAGAATGTCGGTCCAATCGGTTGCAGGTCGGACGCTCACAACGCCTTTTTCATGCTCCGGAGGCAACACCTCGAAGCGTTCCGCGTTCTTGCGGAATAGCAACGCCTCCTCGCGAACCTTGTTGGTGTATTTCGGGAGATCCTGCAGCAGCGTGGTCGCCTGATTGTAGGAATAATAAACAACTCCGCCAAGTGCCGCCAGCAACAGGAGGATCGCGATCGCCGCCGCCAAACTGCGCGGGAAACGAAGATATGTCAGCAGGTCGACGATCGGTGCCAGAATGAACGCCAGCAGCACGGAAATCAGCATTACCGCCAGCACCGATTCGCCGTAGTAGCAGAGCGCGAAGATTCCGGCAATTCCGATGATGTTCATCGACCAATGAGGACGCACCTTGGCCGCGGGCACGGCTAAAACCGGAACTGACGTCGTCGTGGCCTGCACTTCACCGGTCGCCATTCCAGCATCGTAATCTATTCTTTGGTTTTTCCGCTGGGACTTTATAATTTGCCCGTGCCCTCAGAACCAACCCACTCTCAGAACCCATCCCACCCGCGAGTACTTGGTTTGGACGTTGGCTCTAAGCGGATTGGCGTGGCCATCTCCGACCTGCTTGGCATTACGGCTCAGGGGATCGAAACCATCCACCGCCAAAACAAGCGGCTGGATTTCGGAGAACTGGAAAAGGTCATCCGCAAATACGAAGTGACGGAGGTCGTGGTGGGCTATCCGCTGCGCATGAGCGGAGCCGAAGGCATTCAGGCGGAGAAGATGCAACGCTTCGCCGAAGAACTGCGCCAGCGTTTTCCGCTGCCGGTGCATCTGTGGGACGAACGTCTGAGCTCCGCCCAGGCCAACCGCCTGCTGCGCGAGACGGACATGTCGATCAAGCGCCGCGGCCAGGTGGTGGACCAGATGGCTGCTGTCCTGATCCTGCAAAGTTGGATGGACGCGAGGAGCGGCACTTAGCAGTCGGCTGGGCAGTTTGGGCCTCGCTTATAAGGTGACCAACGGCTAACGACCATCGGCCAACGACGCATCCCCCCGCCTCATCTAAACTATTCCTAACGTGCGCTACGTTTTCACACTGATTCTCCTTGCTGCCCTCGGCTGCGGGGGATGGCTGGCTTGGACGCTGATGCAGCCGGTGACCCCGGCGGGGCAGACGTTTGTGCTTTTGCATCCGGGATACTCCACGCGACGGATCGCGGCCGAACTGCAATCCGCCGGCGTGATTCGCAGCGCCGATGCGTTTGTCGTGTGGCACTACCTTCGCCACAAGCATTCGTTGAAGGCTGGGGAATATCTTTTCGACAAACGTGCGACGTCGATTGATGTCCACAAACGGCTGGTGCATGGCGATGTTTATTTCCACACGGTCGTGATTCCTGAAGGCTTCAACATGTTCGACATTGCGCAGGCCATACAGAACGCCGGCCTGGGTTCGAGCGAGGAATTCCTTAAAGTCGCGACGTCCGATACCGCGCTGATTGCCGATCTCGCTCCAGACGCGAAAAGTCTGGAAGGATATCTGTTTCCGAATACCTACGAGTTCACCCGCATGCAAACCATGCAAGAGATAGCGGCGGCGATGGTGAAACAGTTCCGCCAGGTTGCGAAAGAGATTGGCTTGACCACGGATTTACAGGAGAACGCCGCGCAGCCGAACAATGTTCAGCCGAGCAGTGTCCAGCCGAACAATGTGCAGCAAGCCGTGATCGTGGCATCCATCATCGAGAAGGAAACATCTGCCCCGGAAGAACGGCCGTTGGTGGCGAGTGTGTATTACAACCGGATGGCGCGGCATGGCGCGTTGCAGGCTGATCCCAGCATTATTTATGCCGAACTGCTGCAGGGGAGCTACAGCGGCGCGCTTCATCATGCCGATATGCAGTTCAACTCTGCCTACAATACCTACACTCATGCGGGACTGCCCCCGGGGCCGATCGGCAATCCCGGAAAGACCTCGCTCGAAGCGGCGATGCACCCGGCGGATACGGATTACTTTTACTTTGTCAGCAACGGAAACGGACATCATCGCTTCGCCCACAGCCTGGAAGAGCATAACAAAAACGTGGCAGCATACCGGAAAGTGATGACTGGGAAGTAGTGGGGATAGGCTTCAGGCTCTAGGCGGCAGGTCTTCGGTTTCACGCTGCCGGGAGAGCGCGGAATGCCTTCATCAATCCGTTTAGCAGGCGACCTACTTCTGCCGACTGAGATAAAAGGTCTTCGCACTGCGGGCGAGTCAAGTAGCCCAAACCATCCGCAATCATGATCTGTGTTTCCACCCCAAAAAGAGACCCTTTTGCATTGCTCAGAAAGTGGAGCAGCTCTTTGTCTGAAGAACGGCCCTTGCCTTCGGCGATGTTGCTTGCGATCGAGACAGCTGCTTTTCTGAGTTGGCTGGTTAGGCCGTAAGTTTCTTCTCTGGGAAATTCACGGGTCAGACGGTATACATCCTGGACCAGACCCATTGCTTTCTGCCAAGCCTTCAAGTCTCGATAGGTACCACTCATGGACACCTCACTCGGTAACAATAAATAGCAATCTGTAGCTGAGCCTGTGATAGCCGTCACTTCAGCACAACGATAGCTCGTATATCATTCCCAACGTGGGCTACCTTGGAGGTTTTCAGCCGGGTAAGGACACAAGTGCCCCGGTTGTTCCTGACGCCTAAAGCCTAAAGCCTGACCTGGCACCCGACCCTGAATCCTCTGCTTCGGTATACTCATCTCTTTGACACCGAACCAAAGCCGTCTCATGTCTTTTTTCTATCGCCATCGAGTTGCGTTCATCTTCCTGATCATTCTGCCGCTGACGGGCTGTTTGTTCCGATCCCGCAAGGTTGAGCCGCCGTTTAACTCGGTCCAACTTAAAACCGCGAATCAGCAGGAACTTATCGACTACATCAATACGCAAGCCGCCGCCATTCAGTCTATGCAGGCCACGGTCGACATTGACACAACGGTGGGCGGGGTTAAGAAAGGCAAGGTCACGGATTACCAGGAAATCCGCGGGTACGTGCTGGCGCGCAAACCGGCGATGCTGCGGATGATCGGGTTGATGCCGATAGTGCGCAACAAAGCCTTCGACATGGTGAGCGACGGCCAAGGGTTCAAGCTCTGGATTCCTCCGAAGAACCGCTTCGTGGTAGGCCGCAACGATGTGGAAACCCACAATCCGGGGCAACCGCTGGAGAACTTGCGCCCGCAACATATTTACGACGCGATTTTGCTGCGGCGCGTCGATCCCGAGAACGAGATTGCGGTCCTTGAAAACGATACTGAGCTGGTAACTGAAATCAAGAGTCACAAAGTCTCGCGCGCAGACTACGTCATTGATGTCATCCACAAAGGGGAAAACGGATGGGCGCTTTCCCGTAAGATCATCTTCAGCCGTACTGACTTGCTGCCTCATCGCCAGTTGCTCTACGACGCTCAGGGGAATGTTACGACCAACGCTCTTTATGGCAACTATAAAGAGGACAATGGCGTCGAATTTCCCTGGCAAATCGAGATCGCGAGGCCGCAGGAGGAGTACGACATTACCCTGAATATCGTAAAACTGGACCTGAACCAATCGCTTCCGGATGACAAATTCACACTCGAGCAGCCCGAGGGGGCTGAGGTGATCCACCTGGACAAGCCAAAGGATCACGCGGCGTCGGGCGAAAAGTAAAATCAGCAGTCAGCACTCAGCCTTCAGGGCCACGGCAAAACGTCGTTGAATACTTAGTGCTGAATGCTGAATGCTGAATGCTGAATGCTGAGCGTTAGATGCTTCCTATGATGAACAAGATGATTGTCGCGAACCTGGTACATCGGCCGCTGCGTTCCCTGATCAGCATCGTGGCGATTGCGTTGGAGGTGACTCTCATTCTGCTGATCGTCGGACTATCGCTGGGGATGTTGAATGACTCCCGAGCGCGACAGGCGGGCATTGGCGCGGATGTGATTGTGATGCCTCCAGGCTCATCATTCATCGTGGGGCTGACCGGTGCGCCGATGTCGATCAAAGTTGGTGGCATTTTGGCGAAATTGCCCCACGTAGTAGCGGTGGCGCCCGTGGTGACCCATGTTTCCGCGAGCGGTGCGTTGGAGGTGATCGCGGGGATCGACTTGAAAAGTTATGAAAGCCTTTCCGGGCCGTTTCACTACCTGGACGGCGGGCCGTTTATAGGGCCGAACGACGTTCTGGTGGATGATCTGTTTGCCCGGTCCAAGCACGTGGGCGTCGGCGACACGATTGAGGTGCTCAACAATAATTTTCGCGTGGCCGGCATCGTGGAACAAGGAAAAGGAGCACGGAAGTTTTTGCAGATCGGGGTTCTGCAAGATCTGATTGGAGCCAAAGACAAGGCATCGATCTTCTACCTGAAGCTCGACGATCCCGGCAACGCCGATGCGGTGGTGGAGGAGATCAAGAAGGTTCCGGGGATGGAGAAATATGTTGCGACTTCGATGGCCTATTACTTGTCGATGATGACTCCGAGCAACTATCCGGGACTGTCGACTTTTATTAACGTGGTAATCGGCATCTCCGTGATCATCGGGTTCATTGTCATCTTTCAGGCAATGTATACGGCGGTGATGGAGCGCACGCGCGAGATCGGAATCTTGAAATCGATGGGCGCATCGAAACTTTATATTGTGAATGTGATCTTGCGGGAGACGGTGCTGCTGGCGATCGGGGGAATCGTCGTGGGGATCGTCTTCAGTCTGGTGGTGCGGCTGGGAATCGTTCATCGGCTGCCGACGCTGCCGGTGGTGGTGACGGGCGGTTGGATGTTGCGTTCCGCGATCATCGCCATTGTGGGGGCGATTGCCGGGGCGCTGTATCCGGCGTACAAGGCGGCGCAGAAAGATCCAATTGATGCGCTGGCTTATGAGTGATGGAGGCTGCAACGCAGTGACTTTACACTGAATCTGGCATCGTTCTTGACACCGCTCTGGCGGCAAGACCAACAGGTAGAACGACTTCGTTGACAATATCCTCCGCCGTACGTTATCTTTAAGACTTTGCAGGTCCTGCGGTTGCCCGCCTGATAGCCCTGCGCCTTCGGCGCTCACTGGGTGCTCAGCGGTCTTCTTTGCGTTTTTTTATTTCTAGGGAGATTTGCATGTCAACCTATTTCCCCAAAGCGGGGGAAATTGTGCGCAAGTGGTACGTCGTGGATGCGGACGGGCAGACGCTCGGCCGGCTTGCGTCACAGGTCGCCCGCATTTTGATGGGTAAGGAAAATCCACAGTACACGACCTTT
>Ga0116223_10001416_pt1 | contig 24728 bp, 22 predicted proteins | sample Sb_taG_3_FD_90092 | JGI IMG/M metagenome (GOLD analysis project Ga0116223, IMG submission 90092) | Peat soil microbial communities from Weissenstadt, Germany - Sb_50d_a_PC metaG | ecosystem: Environmental > Terrestrial > Soil > Wetlands > Peat | place: Germany: Weissenstadt | collected 2010-09-21 | reverse complement strand
TTCGGCCTCTCGAACCAGGATCTCAGCCACTGCCACTGGCTCATGCGCATTCCCACCGTGGACCCGGATCTTTCCATGAACCTGGGACAGGCGGTGGCGCTCTGCCTGTACGAGTTGGCGCGCGATCCGAAGGCCGTCCAGGCGCGCCCCGGAAAGATCCGGACAGCCGGCGCCGCTGAGAACGAGCAGATCACCACCATGCTGATAGAGGTGCTGCGCCGCAGCGGCTACGTGAACCCCGTAACCGCCGCGTCCACGGAAGAGAAGGTCCGGCGCCTGGTGCGCCGCCTCGACATCGCCGCGCGCGACGCCCCGGTGCTGCTTGGGATGTTGCGGCAGATTCTCTGGAAGATGGGCGGGTAGCACGCGACTCGGGTTTTGCGAATTCGACGAAATGGGAGGACGGCTTGTAAGGCACTGAAAATAACAGGGATATTGGGAGGGGTTCAGGGGCGGCGGGCGGTTGGTCAGTTTCGGAGGAGCGGGTTATCGGAAAAAGCCCCTGCTCCGAAGGCGTGCACTCGGTGGCGTTATTCTTGGCGGTTTTTGAGGAGCCTCGATTTCGGTACATTTAGGCCAGCCGCACTGTGATGCGCAGTATTGAAAAACGCCGTCGTGGCGATGGGTAATAGCACGAGGGCGTCTCGCACGATAGAATAGTCAACCATGGCCTCGGAGGGGATGCAGATGGCCGAGCAGCCTCCGGCCGGTGAAATTACGCGCTTGCTGGCGGAATGGACCGAGGGCCGTCGGGAGCGGGCGCCCGAGTTGTGGTCCATGGTTTATCGCGAACTGCGGCAAATCGCCGGCGCGTATATGCGCAACGAGCGGCCGGACCATACCTTGCAAACTACCGCCCTGGTCAATGAGGCGTATGTAAGGATCTTTCAAGGGAAACCGTTCCGCTGGGAGAATCGTAAACACTTCTTATGTACCATGGCGCAGATGATGCGCCGCATCCTGGTGGACCACGCCAGAGAGAACCGCGCACAAAAGCGCGGCGGCGAATGCGAAAAGCTGGCGCGCCCGGCGCCGGAGCGATCACATCCGCTGGGTCGCCATACACTTTCCAACGCCTGTCTCGCGAAGTACAGCTCTCTGAAACTCTATTTCTGATAATGGCGGCGCCAGAGGTGGGCAGGCAATGTCACTTACTTTGCGATTCTGCTTTTGTTGTGGGGCGGACCCCCTGGTCCGCGCGGGTCTCCCCGGACCCGCTTTCGGCAATAGAATCAAGATCCGGCCGAATGCGAGGAAGGCCGCCGAGGGCATCGGTCGCGGACCAGGGGTCCGCCCCACGGCCAAAGTAAGAGGCATTGTTGGCGCTTCCGCCTGCCAACCCCTTTTTCAAGCGTCTCCGGCCTGCCGGCAGGTCGTCAAAGAGCCGAGCAGTCCGGCGCCTCAATCCGTGCGCTGGTCATCCGGGCCATCGAGCAGGCATACGGCTAAGAGAAGCGCGGCGGTTATGTGACCGGGCTTCTCGTCGCGGGCCCAGGTAAACTCGGCCCTGCATCCCCCGAAGACGAGAACCCCCATGATCTCGTTCCTTCCTGAGCTGAGCGTCTGGCTCGCCCTGTCCGAGAACCAGCCTGCCATCGGCGAGCAGGTACTTACCGTGAGTAAGGCATGGGGCGTATACGACCCTTGGTTGAACGACCCACGATTGGAGTTCCATCCCGAACCGCGTGGTCTCGACGTGGGATTCTTGAAGCGACGGCGCGGTTTGCGGAGCGATGCCACCTTGGTCACCTTCGACAAAGCGTTATTCGATCTGGCCCGCAACGAAGGTCATGCGGCCGTCGTTCCGGCGTGAACAGCCCAGCCCCCAACCCCCGCGCTATATTCGAATTGGTGCGTTATTTCCTGTCCCGCCGGCTGCCGGACGCCGAATCCATCCTGTTGGTGGAAAGCGGCGCCCGGGGTTTGCTCGAACAACTGCTCCCCAAGCTGAGAGAGAGCTGGGGCGATAGCGTCCCCATCGACCTGGTGACGTGCTACGCCAGGATCCCGCAGGGGTTTCCACAGGAAAGCACGCGCGTGTACCGCGTCACCGGCTACCGCGAGCGGGAGGGCCGGCGCCGGCTCTACCGCGAGTTGGCTCGCAACCGCTATTCCCACGTGGGGATCGTCTGTTCCGGCGAACCAATCATGACGAAATGGAAGTGGGTGCTGGCCCTTCGCCTCCGCGCCAAGATTTTCATCGTCAACGAGAATTGCGACTATTTCTGGCTCGACCGCGGGCACCTTGCCCCCTTGCGCGAATTGGTATTGTTTCGCTCAGGTCTGGCGGGCGCAGGGGCTGTCCGGACGCTGGCACGTATATTTTCCCTCCCGTTTACGCTGGCCTATCTGTTACTCTATGCAACGGTTGTTCACGCCCGAAGGGCCTTCATCGCCGGAATACTCGGGCGCGGCAAGGTCGATCTATGAAATGCATTCAAGTCAAAGAAACCGGCGGTCCCGAAAACATGCGGTTGGTGGATGTCCCCACGCCCGCGCCGGGGCCCAAACAGGCCCTGGTCCGGATTGCCGCCACTGGCGTGAACTTCATCGACGTCTACTTCCGCATCGGTCTCTATAAGGCCGACCTGCCGGTGACGCTCGGCAACGAGGCCGCCGGCACGGTGGAAGCCGTGGGACCGGAGGTCGCCGAGGTGGCCGTGGGCGACCGTGTGGCGTATGCCATGACGCGCGGCTCGTACGCCGAATTCGCGGTGGTTCCCGCGATACAACTGGTCAAGATTCCCGATGACGTGGACTTCCAGACCGCCGCCGCCGCCATGCTCCAGGGCATGACCGCCCACTACCTGACGCACTCCACGTATCCGCTCAAGAAAGGCGACACCTGCCTGGTGCATGCCGCGGCCGGCGGAGCGGGCGGTCTGACCGTCCAGATGGCCAAAATGCTGGGCGCGCGTGTCTTCGGTACCGTCTCCACGGAGGAGAAGGCCCGCATCGCGCGCGACCACGGTGTGGACGAGGCGATCCTTTATACCCAGCAGGATTTCGAAGCCGAAGTGAAACGCCTCACCGGCGGGCGTGGCCTGGACGTGGTGTACGATTCCGTGGGCAAGACCACCTTCGACAAGAGCCTGAATTCTCTCCGGCCGCGCGGACTGCTGGCGCTCTTCGGGCAATCGAGCGGCCCGGTGCCGCCCTTCGACCCCTCCATTCTCAACGCCAAAGGCTCCCTGTTTCTCACCCGGCCGAGCCTGGGCCATCATGTCCTGACGCGCCAGGAACTGCTCTGGCGTGCGGGCGACGTCCTGAGCTGGGTAGCCTCCGGGAAGCTCAAAATCCGCATTGATGGCACCTACCCGCTGGCGGAAGCCGCCGCGGCCCACCGCGATCTGGAAGCCCGCAAGACCGCGGGGAAATTGCTGCTCACCATTTCATGAGCTCAAGAGCTAAGTTCACGGTTTGGCAAACACGTTTGCGTGTTCTTGGAGCCTCCGGGCACCGCTCCCTGCGGTCGCGGCTCGGTAGGAGTCCTTTCCGAGCCGCGACCGTAGGGAGCGATCCCGCCGGAATATGAACTTACAGGCCAAGCTGACGCTCTGGTACGTAGTGCTGGCCGTGGTGATCGTGGGCTCCATTTCCGGCGTGGATCTCGTCAACAACATGCAGCAGCAGTTCGACTCCACGCTGTCGCGCGCCGAGACGCTCAAGCTGGTAGCCGGCAAATTCGTCAGCAAGACGCTGAACTCGCAGCGCACCAAGCCGCTTCGCGATGCGCTGCGCGATCCGGTGTTGCGGAACGATCTGCTGGATCTGTTGGGGAAGAACGCCATCCTCGAAATTGCCGTGGTCGATCCCCATACCAATGAAGTCCTAGCGGACAGCATTCCCGAACGGTTGGGTGAGCAGGCCGGACCTTACCCCGACTTTCGCGACTTGGTCAACCGCGCACCCTGGTACGAGAAATGGCAGGTGCTGAGGAGAAGCGGAAGCGATCGGCAGCTTTACCAGCTCGAGCAGGCGCTCGGCACTCCTCCCAACCTCACCCTGCTGGCGGTGCGGGTGATCATCCTTCCCGCGCTCATCAGCCGCGATATCAGCCCCACCATGACCCAGAACGCCAAGGTCGCGGTGCTCTCGGTAATCGGGGCCATCACCATCACGTTTCTGGTCTCCGCCGTGGCGTTCCGTCCCCTGGGCCACCTGCGTCACCAGCTCGACCTCATCGCCCGCGGCGAATACGAACCGGAAAAGCCCGCCGCCGAAAAGCCAGCCACCGACGAGCTTTCGGTCATTGCCTCCAAGGTGAGCATGCTGGGCCAGCGGCTGCGCGGCGCGCAGTACGAAGTGTCCGATCTGCGCGGCAATATCGACCGCCTGCTGCAGGACCTGGAAGACGCCGTCTTCATTTTCAACCGCGAGAGAAGACTGGTTTTCGCTTCCGGCTCGGTCGAGAAATTCCTGGGCAAGCAGCGCAGCGACCTTCCCGACCAGTCCGTCTCCGACGTGTTTCCGCCCGCCGCCACGTTGGGGCTGCTGATCGCCCAGGCCGCGCAAACCGGCAGGCCCATTCGCCACCGCCGGGTTCCCTTGCGTTCGCCCGGAGAAACGGCGTCCGGCCTGTCCATGGTGCTGCTCTCGGTGGACCTGCTGGAGACCTTGCCCGGCGGCGCCAATGCCGGCTCGGGCATGCTGGTGCGGCTCCGCGACCCCGAGGCGCAGCGAAAACTCGGCCGCGAGCTCCAGACCGCCGACCGCTTGGCCGCCATCAGCCGCGTTTCGAGCGGCGTCGCGCACGAAGTGAAGAACCCGCTCAACGCCATCCTGCTGCACGTGGAGGTGGCCAAGTCCAAGCTGGCTCATGGCGACACCGAAATCGAGCCGCAGATGGAGATCATCTCCCGCGAGATTCTGCGGCTGGATCGTGTGGTAAAGACGTTTCTGGATTTCACGCGCCCGGTGGAGCTGAAACTGGCTACCGTTCCCTTGCAGGACCTGGTGGGCGAGATCGTCGAGCTGGCGCGGCCGCAGGCCGAGGCTTCCAGAATTCGCGTAAGCGTGGAGCAGCAGGCCGAGGGCACCGAAGTGCGGGTGGATCGCGACCTTCTTAAGCAGGCCGTGTTGAACGTGGTGGTGAATGCCATGCAGGCCATGCCGGAAGGCGGCGACCTTCGCTTTGAAGCCACGGCGGACGAAGATACCGCCGAAATCCGCATCTCCGATACCGGCGCGGGCATTCCGCCGGAGCTGCGGGAAAAGATCTTCCGCCTGTACTTCACGACGCGCCCGGAAGGTTCCGGCATCGGCCTGGCGATGACGTTTCGAATCGTACAATTGCACGATGGTACAATCGATTTCACGAGCGAGTTGGGGAAGGGCACGACCTTCTTGATCCGCCTTCCGATTGCGGTCTGACCATGAGATATATTGCAGCAATCCTGGCCGCTGCCATGGCGATATCGCTCACCGGCTGCATACTCAAGGGCAAGCCGAAGACCACTAGCGCCATGCCTGTGGCGCCCAAGCCCGCGGCGGCTCCCGCGCCTCCGCCCCTGCCGCCGGCGCCCCTTTCCATTCCCCAGATGCACCCGGAACTGCCTCCGCCGCAGCCCCTGAGCGCGGAGGCTCTGGCGACTACCGAGGCTCCCGGTGAGCCACCCGCGCCGCCGCCCCCACCGCCGCGGGTGTCTAAGAAGAATACATCGCCGCCGCGGCCCAGGCCTGAGACGACTCCCCCCAATCCACCGGCGGCGCCTCCGGCCGAGCCCGACACGCGCCCGCCCATTCAGGAAATCGTCCCGCCCGAGGATTTGAATCGCCTCAAGGCCAGCGCGGATGCTCACAAGGCGGAGATCGAAAAGCTGCTCGCTCAGATTCCGCTGCGCGGGCTGACCAAGGAGCAAAAGGACGCGGTCGATACCATCCGGTCCTTCGTGAGGCTTTCCGACGAGGCCGAGCGCGGCGGTGACATGCGCAAAGCCAATGAACTGGCCGAGAGGGGCTTTGTCCTGGCGCAGGGCTTACCGGGTGCGAAATAACGTGGCGGATAACGAATTCGAGGCGAGGCTCCGCACCGTCTCGTCCGGCCTCGCCGAACGCAAGCTGGACAGCCTGCTGGTTTTGTTCGGTCCCAACCTCCGCTACCTCTCGGGATTTACCGGCAGCAACGGAAATCTCCTGGTTCTGCCTGGCAGAGCCATCCTCTTCACCGACCCCCGCTACTTGATTCAGGCCCGGCAGGAAGTCACGTGCCAGGTCCGGATTGCGAAGGGTCCGCTGGTGGTGGACGTGCTGGCCGCCATCGCCCGGCTGGGACTGCGGCGCATCGGTTACGAGCCGGCGCGGATGACCTGCGACACCTTCGAATCGCTGAAATCGAAGCTGCCCATGAAGGCATCGCTCGAGGCGGTGACGGGCTGGGTGGAGGAACTGCGCATGGTGAAGTCGGCGGCCGAAATCGCGCGCATCCGCCGCTCGGTGGAGACCAATTCGCGGGCCTTCGAACAGGCGGTGTCACGGGTGCGGCCGGGCATGAAGGAGCAGGACCTGGCAGCCGAGTTGGAGTACCGCATGCGCCGGCTGGGCGCCGAGAAGCCGTCGTTCGAAACCATCGTGGCGGGCGGGGTTCGATCGGCGCTGCCGCACGCCCAGCCGACTGACGCGCCGCTCCATTCCGGCGACCTGGTGGTGGTCGACATGGGAGCCGTCCAGGACGGTTATTGCAGCGACATGACCCGCATGCTGTTCCTCGGCTCGCCCACGGCCAGGGTGAAGCGCACTTATCGAGCCGTGCTCGAAGCGCAATTGGCGGGCATCGACGCCGTGCGTGCCGGCGCCTCCACCAAGCGTGTGGACGCTGCCGCGCGCCAAGTGCTTAAGGGCTACGGGCTGGACCGTGCATTCGTCCATTCCACGGGTCACGGGCTGGGCCTCGAGATCCACGAACCGCCGCGCATCGGCAAGCGCGACAAGAGCAAGTTACGGGCAGGCATGGCCATCACCATCGAACCCGGAGTTTACCTGGAGGGATTCGGCGGGATTCGCATCGAGGATACCGTGGTGGTGACGGAGAATGGCTGCGAGATCCTGACACCTACCGGCAAAGAGCTGCGCGCGATCTGACGTGTGGCACAGGCCCGAGAACTTCTTCACTTGGCCGCACTAGCGGCGTGGAAATCCAGCTTCCCGTCCCAGTACGCATAAAAGGTGCAGCGCGTTTTCGAGACACACGAGAGCCGCTGCACTTCACGCGCCGGCAGGAACGCGAAGCCGCCGGATCGAGAAACCGTTCGGTGTCGCCCTGCTTCAGGGACAATCGGCCCTCCAGCAGGACGATGCGTTCGTTGACGCTGTGCCAGTGGGGCGCGAACACGTGGCCGGCCGGATAGCGCGCCAGCAGCTCCATGGCCCCGGTTTGCGGGTCCTCGCGCAGCGTCACGCTTTCCGACCCGCCTGTTTCGTGAGTCCATTTGGCGTCGGCCAGGTTGGTGATGATGGCGGCACTGGGTCCGGTCTGAGAGCACAGCAGGCTCACACCCGCCAGCACGGAGAATAGCAGCTTCGATTTCATGGCATTCAGTCCACCCGGATGCCGAAGCTGCTGTCTTGTAAAAATCCGACACGGCGGGGTCGCGCACGAAATGCTTCGCCAGGTCGGCGTCGGCGAGCAGAACAGACGGCGCCTTACCGGAGAAGTCCCGGAAATCGCGGATCAGGTGTGCCTGGTCGTAGTATCCGCACTCCACCGCGGCGTTCACCCAGTTCGGACAGCCGTCTTCGATCACCTGAAACACATGCTGAAAGCGCTGGATGCGGCAAAAGAGCTTGGGAGGCATGCCCACGCCACGCTGGAAGCGCCGTTCGAGCCGGCGCGAACCGATGCCCAGTCGGCGGGCGAGCTGCGCGAGGTCACAAGCGCCTCGCGCCCACACGATTTGCCGCACGGCCTCGGCGACGAGAAGATCCTGTTCGCCGCAGACCCGGGCGAGCGCTGATTCGATCCGCACGAACGAGGCGGACTCGCGCGCGTTCTCGAGCCCGCCCGCCAGCGCCCGCGACAGATCCGCAATCGGCACCATCCGGCCGGTCAGCTCGTGCATGGGTACGCCGAAAACCTGTCCGGCGCCTTGTGGCAGGAAACGGGCGCCCAATATCTTCGCCGGACCGCTGGGCCGAAGCAGCAGCGGGCCCGTGATCTGGCCGGCTACGAAGCATGCGGGCTGAATCCGCCATTGGCCGTCCTGGAACGACTCGAATGGTTCAGCCAGGTTGAATATCAGCTCCGCCCGGCCATCCGGCACAACTCTCTGCACGCTGGCTTCCGAGGCGTCGCATTCCATCGTCCAACAGCAGTCGATGAAACCTCGAGCTTCGCCACCAGGAGTGATCTCGCGGTATTCGAGCATGGGCGGAAGCCTGCACCATACCGCGTGTGGCCGCCCCTCGTCACCGCGGAATCTCGTAGCGCTTGATCTTTTCGTACAGCGTGGACCGGTCGATCCCCAATACCGCCGCCGACTCTTTGATGTTGCCCCCGGTCCGTTCGAGCGTGGCCACAATCAGCAGCTTCTCCATATCGGAGAGCGTCATGCCTGCCGGCGCGCTCCAGCTCTTCTGGGCGCCGTTCTGCGCCAGGAACGCGAAGTCGTCGGCGGTGAGCTCCGGACCGCGGCAGGTCACCATGGCCCGCTCCACGGCGTTTTCCAGCTCGCGTACGTTGCCCGGCCAGTTGTAGTCCATCAGCATCTTCAGCGCGTTTTCGGAAATCTCCCCGATGTCCTTGCCCAACTCGTGCGAGAGACGCTCCATGAAGTGCCGCGCCAGCAGCGGCACGTCCTCCCGCCGCTCGCGAAGCGGTGGAATGCGGATTTCAATTACGTTCAGCCGGTAGAACAGGTCGTCGCGGAATTTGCCGTCGGCCACGGCCTGCTGCAGGTTCACGTGCGTCGCCGCAATCACCCGGACGTCCACGCGCACCTCCTCCGATCCGCCTACGCGGTAAAAGCAGCGCTCCTGCAAAACCCGCAGCAGATCCACCTGCAGCTTGGGCGAGATGTCGCCGATCTCATCCAGGAAAATCGTGCCGCCATCCGCCATTTCGAACTTGCCGCGTTTCTGCTGGCTGGCGCCCGTGAAAGCGCCTTTTTCGTGCCCGAACAGCTCGGATTCCAGCAGCGTCTCCGCCAACGCCGCGCAAGAGACCGCCACGAAGGGCTTGGACGCCCGTTCGCCCGAGTTGTGGATGGCCCGCGCCACCATCTCCTTGCCGGTGCCGCTTTCCCCCTGAATCAGCACGGTGCTGCGGAGGCTGGATATCTCGTGGGCCAATTCCAGGATCTCGTGCATGCGCGGATTCTTGCTGATCACGTCGTGGACCGAGTATTGCCGCGTCAGCTTCTTCCGTAGTATGGTGTTCTCCCGCTGCAGGTTCTTGACCTTGATAATGCGGTTCACCAGCAGCGAAATCTCTTCGGGATTGCACGGCTTGACGATGTACTCCTGCGCTCCTTCCTTCATCGCGGTGATGGCGGTGTCCACCGTGGCGTAAGCCGTAATGATGATGATCGACGCCTCCGGGTGCAGGCGGCGGACCTGCATCATGGTCTCAATGCCGTCCATGCCGCCGGGCATCTTGAGGTCCACGAAATAGATGGCATAATCCCGGTCGCGCGCCTTCTCCACCGCCTCGCGCCCCGAAGCGGCGGTATCCACCAGGTACCCGTCCTCGCGGAGCCAGGCTGCTAGCGATTCGCACATCACCTCTTCGTCGTCTACCACCAGAATCTGCCAGTGGGTCTTCATGTGGCTACTCCCTCGGCCTTCGCCGCAACTCGGCCGCGCACGAAGCGCAGAACGCGGCGCGCTTCAGATCGATCTGCCGGATGTTGGTCGCCAGGGCCATGGCGCAGCTCCGGTCCGCGCAATGCACCAATCCGAACGTGTGGCCGGCCTCGTGCAGCGCTTCCTTCGACGCCCGCTCGAGAAAAACCTCCCGATCGGGCGCCAGGCCATAAAACTCCTGGCGCAGCCGGGCCAGCGACATCACGCCCACGCGGCCTCCCAGTTGCGCCTGCCCGTAAACAAACGTCAGAACGGGGATGAACAGGTCCCGCCGGGTTACCGCCAGCAGCTTCAGCGCATCGGCCGGACACGCGCGGGCCAGCATCTCCAGCACCGGAATCGAGCCGAACTGGCCGCGGCCCGCGTCGAATGCGAATTCAATCCCCGGAAGCCCCAGCTCCCGAACCGGTGCGCCAAACTCTTCCGCCACGCGTTCGCGGACCATCATAAGCGCCTCCCGATCGTCCCCGGCATCGAGCTCGGACGTCGCGCCCACGTACAGGTACTTCATCCTTTCCCGGACATCTCGAACAGCGCAGCCTCGCCGGGTTGCGGAGGCTGCTCGAGCGGCAGAAACACGGTAAACGTAGTTCCCTCGCCCACCTTGCTCTTCACTTCGATATCGCCGCCATGGGCGTGAATGATGCCGTAGGACACCGCCAGCCCAAGTCCCACGCCCTTGCCTTCCGATTTGGTGGTGAAGAACGGATCGAAGATCCGGGCGAGGTTCTCCGGCTGGATGCCTTCGCCATTGTCGGACACCGCCAGCCACACCGTACCCTCGCCGGCCGCCGTCGTGATCGTCACGCGCCGCTCATTCCTCGTCTGTGTGGCCTCGGCGGCGTTCAACAGGAGATTCAGCACCACCTGTTGGATCTGCGATGCGTCGCATTGGGCCGCCGGCAGATCCTGGCGCAGGTCGGTCTCCACCGCCACGTTGCTCAGCTTCATCTTGTGCTGAACCAGCGACAGCGTCATCTTCACAATCCGGTTCAGGTCGGCGGCCGTGCGCTGCGGCTTCGAGCGCCGCGAAAATGCCAGCAGGTCGGAAACGATGCGCCCCACCCGCGCCGTTTCGTTGGTCACCTGGGACAGGTACTTCCGGAATTCCTCGATCCGGTTCGGAGGAATGCCGTCGTCCTTCAACATGCGCTGCAGCAGCATCGACAGGTTCAGCACTCCCGAGATGGGATTGTTGATTTCGTGCGCCACGCTGGCCGAGAGCTGCCCCAGCGAAGCCAGCCGGTCGCTCTGCAGCAGCTTCTTCTGCGCGGCCTTGAGCTGCGCGCTGCGCTCTTCCACTTTCGTCTCGAGGTTCTGCGTGAACTGGTTGATTTCCGCCAGCGCCGTGCGCAGCCGGCCGCGCATCACGTCGAAGGAGCGCGCCAGCTCGTCCAGCTCCTCGCTGCTGTCCACGATGTCCAGCGGCGTGTCGAGCTCCATCTGGCTGACGGACTTGAAGCCTCCGATCAGTTTCTCGATAGGTCGTCCCAGAAACCGGCGGGTAAAGTAGATGATGAACAGGCTGATCAGCGTGATTTCGACACCCGTGACCAGGAGCACGCGGAACTTCATGCTGGCGACTTCCTGGTCCACCGTCTCCAGGTTGAGCGCGAGATCCAGGACGCCGAGCACCTTCACGCCGGCGGGATGCGCGTGACACTCTGCCTGGCTGCACGAGCGTTCGTTGTAAATCGGGGTGAGCATTTCGAGCCGGCGGCTTCCTTCCCGCCCCTGAATCCGCACTCGGGTCCCCAGATCCACCGGGAATCCCGTGGATGACGGATGGTCCTCCCGATTGGTGGAGAACATCGTCTGGCCCGCGCGGTTAAACATGCGGATGCGGTCGATCCCCTGGTGGAGAGCGATGGTCCGCATCACCTCGTACGCCGCCTCGCGATGGTCGTCGAGCATGGCGTGCCATATGGCGCTGGCGATCCCCTTGGAGAGCTGGTCCGCGCCCAGGATCATCGTGTTGAGGAGCTGCTGCTCCTCGGTTTTGACATTGACCAACCCGGAAACCGCCGCCACGATGATGACGATCACCGTGATCGAAAGCATCAACTTCCGGCCGAGTCGCCTTGGCATAAAAGAGTCTTATGTCCGAAATCTATTGTAACATCGGGCGTTGCGCTACGTTATTAAGAATGGTCCTCGACATCGGATGCGGCAGCCGCAAAATCGAGCCCGGCGCCATTGGCATCGACATCTCCCCCGATTCGGCCGCCGACCACATCTGGAACCTGGACCGGTTTCCCTGGCCGCTCGCGGACAGCCAGTTCACCCGTATCCACATGTCGCACGTGATCGAGCATCTCGACGACCCCGTGCGAGCCATGGCGGAGGTGTACCGCGTGGCCATGGATGGCGCCGACGTTTTCATTACAACGCCGCACTTCAGCTCGCACAATTCCTATACCGATCCCACCCACAAGCGCCACCTGGCCGCGCGCAGCTTCGAGTACTTCACGGGCAAGGATTTTCCCACCTTTGCCGGGCCACCGTATCGCTTCGACATCGTACAGGTCGAGCTGACGTTTGGAGGGAATTTCCTGCTGGACAACACGGGCCGCTTCCTGGCGAAGCGCTCCCTCAACTGGTACGAGCGCCACGCCGCGTGGATCTTTCCGGCGCTGGACATCCGCTGTCATATGCGCGCGCGGAAGTAAGGGTACACTGAAAACATGGCGACGCTTGCAATCGTTCCCGTCGAAGAATACCTGCGGACGACTTACGAGCCGGACATGGAGTATGTCAATGGACAACTGGTGGAGCGTCACGTGGGTGAATATTACCATAGCCGCATGCAATTTCTGACAAGCGCGGCTCTCGACGCGCGGGAGCAAGAGCGGGGGTTCCGCGGCTTCACGGAGCAACGGGTTCAGGTCAACGACGAACCTCGCTACCGCATCCCGGACCTTTGCGTGAAAGCGCTGCCACACGAGCCCACTCCGGTTCTGGTGAAGCCGGACCTAGCCATCGAGATTGTGTCGCCCGACGATTCGATTCCCGAAATGCTCGCCAAGATCGGCGAATACCTGGCTGCGGGCATCCCGCACATTTGGGTGATCGATCCGTACCAGCGCACGGTGGTCGAAGCCGATTGCAATGGAATCCGGCGCTGCACCTCGGGAGTCGCGGAAACGGATCTGGTGGGAGCCGTCGATTTCAATGGGTTATTTTCCCGGCTCGGTCCCCGGAAGTAAGGTAAATTGAAAGACATGGCGACGCTTGCAATCGTTCCCGTCGAAGAATACCTGCGGACGACTTACGAGCCGGACATGGAGTATGTCGACGGACAATTGGTGGAGCGTCACGTGGGTGAATATTTCCATAGCTTGTCGCAAGGCCTGATCGTATCGGTTTTGAACGCCCGCCGGATCGAGCGGAGATACCGGGCGTTCACCGAGCAGAGAGTGCAAACCAGCGACGAACCCCGCTACCGTGTCCCCGATATCTGCGTGAAAGCGCTCCCCCACGAAGTCACACCGGTGCTCGTCAGGCCGGATCTCGTGATCGAAATCGTGTCGCCCGACGACACGATCCCGGAAATGCTGACCAAGGTCGGCGACTATCTGGCGGCGGGCATTCCTCACATCTGGGTCGTCGATCCATATCGGCGCACGGTGGTAGAAGCCGATCGCGAGGGAATCCGGCGTTGCACCACCGGAGTTGCGGAAACAGATATCGTGGGCGCGGTCGACTTCAACTCACTGTTCGCTCAGCTCGACGAACCCGCCAGCTAATCCCCCTCCAACTTCACCTTCCCCCGCACCACCGCCAGCATCAACACCGCCACATGCAGCGCGTGATCGAACTCTCCCTCGGCCATGGCCCGCGCCAACTCGGGGGGCGAATAACTCAGCACCTCGATCTCACTTTCCGGCGCGCGTCCCTCCACCGGCCGCACGCCGGTAGCCACGCACGTCCAGATTCGGTTTCCCAGCCGGCCCGTGTCCGGCAGCATCGGTCCGAGCACCTCCAGGCCGCCCGCCTGGTAGCCCGTCTCCTCCAGCAACTCGCGCCGCGCCGCCGCCTCCGGAGTCTCGCCCGCATCCACCAGGCCCGCCGGCAGCTCGATGGTGTACCGCTCCACCGCCGGCCGGTATTGCCGCACCGCCAGCACGCGATGCTCCTCCGTGATCGCCACCACCGCCGTGTAGTCCGGCAATCGCAGCGAGTAATACGGAGCCTCGCCCGGCTTCATGGTTTTGGCCAGCAGGTCGAACCACGGCGTCGTAAACGCCACTTCCGTTTTCAGAGGCCTCACAGGTTTACGGGGACCACTTCTTCGAAAATATTGTGCTGGAGCTGGATCCCGCTCACGCGCAGCCGTTCCAGGATCTTCGGCATGATTCCCGTGCCCCGGAAGCGGCCTTGCACCTTGCCCGCATCCGTCACGCCCACGCGCTCGAACATGAAGATCTCCTGCAACTGGACCTTCTCGTCGCGCACGCCCAACACTTCCGAAATGCTCAGGATCTTGCGCGTGCCGTCTTGCAGCCGCGATACCTGGACCACCAGCTTGATCGCGCTGGTGAGCTGCTGCAGAATCACCCGCGTGGGGATTTCCAAGTCGGCCATCATCACCATCGTTTCGAGACGCGAAAAGGCGTCGCGCGGCGTGTTGGCGTGCACCGTGCTCATGGACCCCTCGACGCCCGTGTTCATGGCCTGCAGCATGTCCAGCGCTTCGGCGCCGCGGCACTCGCCCACTATAATGCGGTCCGGCCGCATGCGGAGCGCCGTCCGCAGCAACTGCCGCTGGTTGATGCCGCCCTCCTTGTTCAGGCTCGGCGGCCGCGTTTCGAACTTCACCACGTGCCGCTGCTGGAGCTGCAATTCCGCCGTGTCCTCGATGGTGATGATCCGCTCCTCCTCGGGAATGAACCGCGAGAGCGCGTTGAGCATGGTGGTCTTGCCCGAACCTGTTCCTCCCGAAATCAGGACCGTCGTCTTGGACTGCACGCACGCCGCCAGAAACCGCAGCATCCCCGGAGTGATCGTCTTGTATTGCAGCATCTCCTCCTGCGTGATCACGTGCCGGCCGAACCGGCGAATGCTCAGGCACGGGCCATCCAGCGCCAGCGGAGGGATGATCGCGTTCACGCGCGATCCGTCCTGTAGGCGCGCGTCCACTATGGGCTGCGCTTCATCGATGCGGCGCCCCACCTGCGAGACGATCTTCTCGATGATGTGCAGCAGGTGGGCGTCGTCTTTGAAGCGCACCGTGGTTTCCGAAAGCTTGCCGTTCCGCTCGATGAAGACTTTGTTGTAGCGGTTCACAAGGATATCGGATATGGTCGCCTCTTTGAGCAGCGTCTCCAGGGGCCCCAGCCCCAGCACCTCGTCGAGCACCTCCTCCACGATCTTGGTCTGCTCGGCCGTGGTCATGGGGACGCGCTCTTCGTCGAGCAACCGCTCCACTACCCGTCCGATCTCGGCGCGCACGCGGTCCTTGGGGATCGACGACACTCGATCCGGGTTCAGCACCCCGATCAGCTTGCGGTGAATCTGCGACTTCAGCTCGAAATAACGATCGGCGCTGCGCGTGGCCACCGGCGGCGCGCCGCGCATGGGTAGAGGACGATTACTCGATCCCAATCGGTGCTCCTGAGTATGCGATAACAATTATATCCCGAGGCAAAATCATGACGAAAAACTTGTTAACGATGCTGGCCCTGTCGCTTCCCGCGCTTGCCCAGACCACGGTCAAGGACGCGCTCGTGAAACACTGGAAAGTCACCAGCGATTTCACCATCGCCGTCGCCGAAAAGATGCCGGCCGACGGTTACAGCTTTAAACCCGTTCCCGAAGAGCTGAGTTTCGGCCAATTGATGGTCCAGATCGCCGGCGCCAACATGAGCGCCTGCGCCAACGCCAGTGGCATGCCGCGCCCCGCCGTGCCTCCCGCCATTGCCGCGTCGCTCAAGGACGAAAGTGGCAACGTGGACAAGGCTGCCGCCATCCGGTTCCTCCACACCACCTTCGACTTCTGCAACCAGGCGGTCGCCGGGCTGACACCCGAGAAGTTGGACGCCGTGGTCGGTCCGCAAAACCGCAAGATGACCGCCTTCGAGTGGCTCTGGGCCTATTTCACTCATACCGCGCACCACCGCGGCCAGGCCGAGGTGTACCTGCGGGTGAAAGGCATCAAGCCGCCGGATTACACGTTTTGAGGGGCTCGGGGGTTGGGCGCGTTCCTCACGAGCGTCTAGAATAAGGATCAAATGATTCGGATCATCCGGCTCTCCGTGCTCCTGGCGGGATTTCTCGCTCCAGTTACCCCTTCCTCGGCGGAGCCGCTCGATGGCGTGTGGCGGAGCCAGGGGTACGGTTACGTCTTCCAGATACAGGGCGCCGCCTGGAAGGCGTTCGAAGTGACCTCCACAACGTGCGTACCGGCTTCACCGCCAGGCGAGCCGCCGTCCCAACTCCCGGCCAGGAGGCGACCTTCATGATGAATGGCGAAGGCGCTCCCGGAAGAAGCTTGCGAAGTTGGGCGAAGCGTTGCGGATTGAAGCCTAAATGCCAGATGGCCAAGACCTTCCATTTCCCGCTGATGGCATTGATGGTTCCTTGCACGGGACAACCGTAATGATTTTTCAAGCAGCCTCCAGACTTACAAAAATGTGCGTTCTTCCGGTGGGCACGAGATCGTTATACCATTCGGGGAGGTCGAGAAAATCTGGCGCAACCCGGAATCCGCGGCGATCCCGGCGTGCCCGTCCGAGGAGGAGGGGAAAATGATTTTGATTACTGGGGCAAGTGGGACTGTCGGCAGAACAGTGCTGGTGGAAGTGGCGCGAGGCGGGGAGAAGCATCGGGCAATGTACCGTTCCAAACAGGAGGCGGCAAAGGCTCCGGCGGGAACAGAGGCCGTGATCGCGGATTTTTCGGATAAGGCAAGTCTTCGGCCGGCACTGCGCGGTGTGGAGAGTGTTTATCTGGTGTGTTCTCCAATTCCGGAGTTGGTGCAACTCGAAGGAAACGCCGTCGAGGCGTGCGAGGAGGCAGGTGTACGGCGAATCGTGCTGAATTCAGCTCTGGGCGCGGGAGATTACGGGAAATCGTTTCCGAGTTGGCACCGGAAGGTGGAAGACAAGCTGAAGGCGGCGAAGATAGCGCACTGTATTCTTCGCCCGAACAGTTTTCTGCAGAACGTGCTGACGTACTATGCGCCGAGCATTCGCTCGCAGGGAGCGTTTTACGGCGCGATGGGGAATGCGCGCATCAGCTACCTGGATGTGCGGGACATTGCGGCCGTGGCCGCAGAAGCGCTGCGAAGTAGCGAGCATGACGGCAAGACGTATGAACTGAACGGGCCGGAAGCGCTGACGTGCGCGGAGGTCGCGGAGAGAATTTCACGGCACGCGGGAATTCGAGCGCAGTACGTGGACATCCCAGCCGAGGCGCAGCGCAAGGCGATGATGGATCAGGGAATGCCGGAGTGGCAGGTGACGGCGCTGCTCGAACTACAGGCGTACTACACCGGCGGGAGGGGCGGAACGCTGGACGGAGTGCTCCAGGGGTTGCTCGGACGGCCTCCGATCACGATGGATCGATTCCTGGAAGAATTTGCGGGAGAGTTTCGCCGTCAGTCGGCGAGTGCCTGATGGGGAGATACACCCTGGAACCGATCAACGCGAAAACCGGAATGACGCTTATGCCCCTGGCCCCCGGCCCCCAATAGCAGTACAATACGTTTACCAAGGGAGGGGACGGAAATGCGTGCCGCATGGCCCGCTGGCATAATCGCCGCATTGGTGTGCATGAGCGGCGGGCTCTTGGACGCCGAGCCAAGCTACTATCGCGACGTTCGGCCCGTACTACAGCGCCAGTGCCAGGGTTGTCACCAGCCCAACCTCAAGTCGTCCGATCTGGACCTGACCACTTACGAAGGATTCGCCAAGGGAGGCAAGCACGGTCCGGGAACGGGCTTCATCGTGAAGTACATCACGGGCGAGATGAAGCCGCAGATGCCTTTGGGGCAGCCGCCTTTGCCCGCCGGGCAAATCGAGTTGTTGCGGAGTTGGGTGGCCGCGGGAGCCCAAGACGACACGCCGGCCGAAGCGCGTGAAGCGGTTTCGCTCGACAAGCCCGTGGTCTATCTGCTGCCTCCGGTGGTGACCGCGCTGGCGTTTTCGCCCGACGGTAAGACGCTGGCGGTGTCGGGCAACCGCGAGGTGCTCATTCATTCGCTGGATGGCCGCGCGCCGCCCCAGCGGTTGCCGGGTTTGTCGGAACGGATTCTCTCCCTGGCATTTTCGAAGGACGGATCGACGTTGCTGGCGGGCGGCGGCACCCCGGCTCGATTCGGCGAGATCCAGTTGTGGGACGTGGCGGCGGGGAAACTCCGTCGCTCCGTGACGTTATCGGGCGATACGGTCTTCGGGGCGTCGCTCTCGCCGGATGGCACCCGAGTGGCGGCGGGGTGCTTCGACAACACCGTGCGCATCGTGGACGCGGCCAGCGGCAAGGAACTCTACAAGATGGGCGCTCACGAGAACTGGGTGCTGGGGACGGTCTTCGGCGTGGATGGAAAGCGCATCGTCTCGGTGGGGCGCGACCGCGCGGCGAAATTGACCGACGCGGCGTCGGGAGCCTTCCTGGAGAACGTGAACCTGCTGCGCGGGGAACTGGCGGCCATCGCGCGGCATCCGTCGAAGGAGATCGTGGTCATCGGCGGCGATGAGCGCGTCCCCTACATATACATGATGGATCGCCCCAAGAACATGAAGATCGCCGACGATACGACGCTGATCCGCAAGCTGGATCGGCAGGATGGCGCGATCGCGGCGCTAGCCTGGTCGCCGGACGGCCGGAAGATTGCCGTGGGAGGTGCGGCAGCCGAGGTGAACGTGTACGACGCGGAGACGGGCGCTCGGGTGTCGCAGTGCAAAGGGCACACGGCGGGAATTTACACGGTGACCTTCAGTCCGGACAGCGCCGTGCTGGCCGCCGCGGGGTTCGACGGCATGGTGCGGTTGTATGACGCCGCCACGGGAGAGATGAAGAAGTCCTTCGTGCCGGTGCCGCTGGAGCAGACGGCGGGGGAAACGCGAGGTTCCAGATGAAGGGAGAACTCCAAGAGTGTAGGCCCTACAGGCAATTCGGTTCCGGGGCGAAACCGCTCCTACAGAGCCGCGACCGTGAGGGAGCGATTCCCCGACCCATTAGAGCTGCGTGCTTGCTGTTGCTGGCGGCTCAGGCAGCCCTGGCCGCATCCCCTGTGATCACCGAGCTCAAACCGCGGGGCGCCGAGATCGGGCGGCCGTTCACGCTGACGCTCCTGGGCCGCAACATCGGCGAAGGTGTGCGCGTGATCTCGACGCTGGCGGCATCGTTCACCCTGGTAGTGCCATCGCAGAAGCCGGGAACCATGGCGGCGCCGGGGCGCGCGGTCGAGTTTCTGGTAGAGCCGAAGGCGGATGCCGCGCCGGGGGTTTATCCCATCCGCATCCAGACACCCGCGGGAATCTCGAACATCCTGCTGTTCACCCTGGGCACGTTTCCCGAGGTGACCGAGGAAGAGTCGCAGCCCAATGCGCCGCCCAACAGCAACGACTCTATCGAGACGGCCGAGCCCGTTCGCGCGACGCCGGTGGTGGTCAACGGCACGCTGCGCGGTCCGGAGCGCGATGTGTACCGTATCTCCGGCAAGGCGGGAGAGCGGCGCGTGTTCGAGGTGGAGGCGCGGCGGTGCGGATCGGCCATCGACCCGGTGCTGCGCATTCTGGATGGCTCGGGGAAGCAACTGGCGCGTAGCGACGACAGCCTCGGCGTGGGGTTGGACGCACGGATCGACTTTCCGTTTCCCAAGGAAGGCACGTATTACGTGGAGGTCACCGACGCGCGGTTCAGCACGCAGGTGCAGAATTTCTATCGGCTCAAAATGGGCGCCTACCGTTATGCCGACGGGATCTTTCCGCTAGGCGGGAGGCGCGGCGAGCGGGTGCCGGTGACTTTTTCGGGAGGACGCGTGGGCGCGGGAGTGGAGTCCACGGTGGATCTGCGCTGGGCAGCGAAGCAGGACGCATTTGCCGCCGCCTCTCTGCCGGATTCCCCGGCGCTGCCTTTCCTGTTCGCGGTGAGCGACCTGCCGGAGCTGATGGAACCGGTGGAGGGCGCGGTGCCGGTGCCCAGCGTGGTGAACGGCCGGATCGCGAAAGAAGGCGAGCGGGATCGCTACCGGCTCGCCGTACAGCCGGGCGAGAAACTGCTGCTCGAATTGCAGGCTCGCGAGCTGGGTACGTCGCGGCTGGAAGGCATTTTGACGGTCTACGATGCGAGCGGCAAGAAGCTCGACTCGGCTGGCGACAAGCCGCTGCCGGAGGACGTGTTCGCGATCCAGGGAACCAGCCGCACGAGCAGCGATCCGTTTCTCAACTTGACCGTGCCGCCGGACGCGCACCAGATCGTGGTTACGGTGGAAGATCTGGCACTCCGAGGTGGGCCTTACTACGGCTACCGGCTGATCGCGCGGCAGCAGGCCGAGGATTTCAAGCTGTCGATCGGTTCGCCTTACGTCAACGTTCCGGCTGGCGGCACGGTGGCGATCTCGGTGTCGGCCGACCGGCGGGGTTACGACGGTGCCATTCAACTGACCATTCCGAATCTGCCCGGAGGCGTGCGCGCGGAAGGCGGCATCATCCCGCGCGAATACGTGGATGCCAACAACGCCCGCACGTTGAACCGGCGCGGGATTCTGATGCTGACGGCGGAGCCTGGAGTGGCGCTGCCGGTGGATGAACTGCAGGTGTGGGGCGAAGGCGTGCTCGCCGATGGCACTGTCTTGCGGAGGCAGGCGCGCGGTCCGGGCATGGTGGTGGACGTGGCGGGCGCTACCGAGCAGGGAGTGGTGGACCGGCAGCGTCCAGTGACGGCGCCGTGGCTGGGGCTGAGCTTGCCGGTGGCGTTGGCGGAGCCGCCCGAGGCGACCCTCGAAGTGCGGCAGACGAACCTCAAACCGATGGACGAGGGCGTGCGGTACGAGTACCAATACAAGTGGACAGTGCGCGGGCGCGGCACTCCGCCGAAGGAAGTGGGAGTGGATGTGATCGGAGCCAAGGACATCCGCGTGATCGATATGAAGGCACAGGGCACGATGCAAGGCACGTTTGCGGTCACCACCACGAAGGCTACCGACCCGGGGCGGTACGACCTGTACATCAACGGCCGGTTGCGGTTGGAGGATGGCGAGACCGAATCGATTGTTTCGCGGCCGATCGCGTTCGAAGTGAGCGGAGGGAGTGCAAATGGCGATAAGTAAGGTGGCACAGGTATTCCTGCCTGCGTGGATTTTGACTTCTTTGTCCGCGGCCGAAGTTCCCAAGGTGACCTTTCTGCGCGATGTCGCGCCCATCCTGAACAAGGTTGGATGCACTTCGGGCACGTGCCACGGCGCGGCCAAGGGCAAGAATGGGTTCAAGCTTTCGCTGCGCGGGTACGATCCGCAGTTGGATTACGAGGCGCTGCTCTACGACCTCTCGGGGCGGCGATTCAATCGGGCCGATCCCGCGCGCAGCCTGATGCTGGCCAAGCCCACCCAGCAGGTGGCGCACGGCGGCGGTCTGCGTTTCGAGATCTCGTCCGACTACTACAAGACGATCTACAACTGGATCGCGCAGGGCGTGCCGTTTGGCGACCCGGCGAGCGACACCGTGAAGCGGCTGGCGCTCGAGCCTGCGGAAATCCTCATGAAAGCGCCGGGCGAGACTGCGGGCGTGAAGGTGACCGCGACCTACGGCGATGGCGCCTCGCGCGACGTCACGCGCGAGACGATCATGGACAGCAACCTGCCGGACGTGGCGACGGTTGCGGACTCGTCGGTCAAAGGCGCGCGGGTGGGCGAGGCCACGCTGCTGGTGCGCTACCAGGGAAATTTCGCCACGCTGCCGGTAACGGTGCTGAATCCCAAACCGGGTTTCGCGTGGAAGCAACTGCCGCAGAACAATTATGTCGACCGGATGATCGATGCCAAGCTGCAGCGGTTGAAGATCCAGCCCTCGGGCGTAGTGGACGATGCGGGATTTCTGCGGCGCGTCTCGCTCGACCTCACCGGGCAACTGCCGGCTCCCGAGGAGGTGCGGGCGTTTGTGGCGGACGCCTCGAAGAACAAGCGCGCCGCGATCGTCGACAAGTTGATCTCAAGTCCCGCATACGTGGACCACTGGACGCTCAAGTGGGGCGACCTGCTGCAAAACAACCGCAAGTACCTGGGCGAGAAGGGCGCGTTCGAGTTCCGTGAATGGATCCGCGAATCCATCGCCGAAAACCGGCCGTACGACCGCATGGTCCGGGAGATGCTGACCGCTCGCGGCAGCTCTTACGACAATCCGGCGGCCAACTTCTACCGCGTGACGCGCGACCCCAAGCCCACCATGGAAAAGACCACGCAGGTATTCCTGGGCGTGCGCATGGTGTGCACGCAGTGCCACGACCATCCGTTCGAGCGCTGGACGCAAAATCAGTATTACGAGATGTCGGCGTTCTTCTCGGCGGTGGGAATCCGGCCGGGGTACGAAGTGGGCGAAGAGATCGTCTACGACCAGCGGCAGGACTTCGACATGAAGCATCCCAAGGACGGGCGCGTCATGAACCCGAAGTTCATCGTGGGACAGGCCCTTCGGCCGGTCTCCTACGCTGTCCCGGGCGACCGCCGCACGGCCTACGCCGAGTGGCTCACCTCCAAGGACAATCCGTTCTTCGCGAAATCCACCGTGAACCGCGTGTGGAGCTACTTCTTCGGGCGCGGCATCATCGACCCGGTGGACGATATTCGCGCGTCGAATCCGCCGGCCAACCCAGCGCTCCTCGATGCGCTGACGAAGGATTTCGTGGAGCACGAGTTCGACCTGCGTCAGCTTATGCGGACGATCGCCGGCTCGCGCACCTACCAGGCCAGCATCGCGACCAACGAATGGAACGAGAACGACACGGAGAACTTCTCGCATGCCGTGCCGCGGCGGCTGAGCGCGGAAGAACTGATGGACGCGCTGGCGCTGGCCACAGGGGTGCGGCCGTCGTTTCCCGAGACGCCGCCGGATACCAATGCGGAGCAGTTGACGGATCCGCATATCGGTAAGGACGGATTCCTGGATCTGTTCGGGAGGCCGTCGCGGGAGTCGTCCTGCGAGTGCGAGCGGCGCAGCGACCTGAGCCTGCCGCAGGCGCTCAACCTGGTGAACGGCAGAACCATCTCGGATGCGGTGGCGGACAGCAACGGGCGCGTCGCCCGGGCGGTGCTGAGCGGCCGGCCCGATCGCGATGTGGTGGAAGAGCTGTACCTGGCGTCGTTGAGCCGGCCGCCCACTCCCTCGGAACTCGAAAGCGGCCTGAAGTTCTTGCGTTCGGGCACGGGGCTCGCCACTCGGGCCCAGGACTTGCTCTGGGCCTTAGTCAACAGCAAAGCATTTCTGTACAACCGGTAACGCCGGCGGTCTATGCCGCCGGCTCTTGAAAGGAGTCCTCATGCTTGTCATCCCAGGCCGCCGCTGTCACACCTGCGAAGGCCCCACGCGGCGCGAACTGCTGCGCGCCGGCTCGATCGCCCTCTTCGGTTTGAATCTCGCCGACGTACTCGCCTTCCAGAAGAACGCGGCGGCTGCCACGAAGTTCGATGGTGCCCGCGGGTTCGCCAGCGCGAACTCGGTGATCATGATCTTCCTGCAGGGCGGGCCCAGCCACATCGACATCTGGGATCCCAAGCCCGACGCGCCGGCCAACATCCGCGGCGATTTCAAGCCGATTCCCACAAAGATCACGGGAACGCACATCGGCGAGCATATGCCGATGATGGCCAACGCGCTCGACAAGGCCACGCTCATCCGCTCCATGAGCTACACGCCCAACGGCCTGTTCAACCACACGGCGGCGATTTACCAGATGCTAACGGGCTATCCGCCGGACCGCGTGTCGCCCTCGGGCCAACTGGAGCCGCCGAGCCCGGCGGACTTTCCGACGGCGGGCAGCCACGTGTCGAAGATCAGGCCGCCCAAGGAGGCAGTGCTGCCGTTCGTGGAGTTGCCGCGGCCGCTGCAGGAATCGGGCGTCATCGGCAAGGGCGGCGCGGCGGGGTTCCTGGGCAAGGCGTACGATCCATACCGCCTCTATCAGGATCCGGCCAAGCCCATCAAGACCGAAGACCTGACGTTGCGCAAAGAGGTGCCGCCGGAGCGATTGCAGGAGCGCTTCGAGCTGCTCAAAGGCATCAACGGCTCCATGCCCGACTTGGAGAAGGCGCTGAAAAGTTACGCCATCGACGAGTATTACGGCAAGGCCTTCGACCTGGTGCTCTCGGGCAAAGCGCGCGATGCCTTCGACCTGACCAAGGAGACGGACAAGGTTCGCGAGCGTTACGGGCTGACGACGTTCGGGCAGGGGCTGCTGCTTTCGCGCCGCCTGATCGAGGCCGGGACGCGCTTCGTGCAGATGAACTGGCCGGCCGTGGCCAACGGCAATCCGGAAGTGGATTCGTGGGACACGCACGCCGCCAATTTCGCTCCCCTGAAGAACCTGCACTGCCCCAAGCTGGACCGCGGGCTTTCGGCGCTGCTGGAGGACATGGACGAGCGCGGCATGCTGAAGGAGACGCTGGTGGTCGCGATCGGCGAGCGCACGGGTCTTGTCGGGGCGCTCAGCCTCGATGCGGCCGCGCAACTGTTGCGCGCCCGCGACATCGACGGGCTTGTGGTCGGCGACGGCTTTGGCCGGCGAATGGTGGAATCGTTCATCGACGAGATCTCGTCGGATCCGCGTTTTCGCGACCTTCCCGTCGCCGTCGTCGAAGGCGTCGCCGGTCACGTCGACGCCGAAAGGCTTCCCCACCTCATCCGTGTCGCCAGCGATCCGCGGGCGGTGGCCGATCAACTGCTTCCCTTGGTGCGCCTGAAGGCCTTCACGGCTCGCCTGCGGCGGTTCATGGCTGC
>Ga0116223_10001411_pt1 | contig 24780 bp, 15 predicted proteins | sample Sb_taG_3_FD_90092 | JGI IMG/M metagenome (GOLD analysis project Ga0116223, IMG submission 90092) | Peat soil microbial communities from Weissenstadt, Germany - Sb_50d_a_PC metaG | ecosystem: Environmental > Terrestrial > Soil > Wetlands > Peat | place: Germany: Weissenstadt | collected 2010-09-21 | reverse complement strand
GCACTCAGCAAGGCTTGCCAGTACGCGATCACGCTTTAGAAAAAGCTCACCCGCTTCTTGGAGTATCCCGAATTAGAGCTAAGTGCCAATCTGGCGGAGAATTCCATGCGTCCCGTGGCTCTGGGCCGGAAGAACTGGATCCACATCGGCAGTCCACAGGCGGGACCCAAGGTTGCGGCGATTCTCTCGGTCGTGGAAAGCTGCCGCAGGTGAAACTCCGAGTGCGGGACTACTTGGCCGCAGTTCTACCTGGGTTTGCGATCTCCCGATCCATCGCCTCCCAGACCTTAATCCCGCTGCTTGGGTGCCCGGCATTCATAAACTCAAGCGACCGGTTTTTCGGGAGTGAAGGTGATTTTGCGACAACAACCGCTTAGCTTCCTGTTTCCGACTACACGGAAGTCGAGCTTTGGGCGGCGTCAGTGACCGTAAACGACAGGCAAGCCAGCCGGAAACCTTGATTGCTTTCGCAAGTCATATTCCGTTTACGCCCCAATCCCAGCGCAATCTTCGGAACTGCGTTTTTGCGCAACCTGCTAGAACCCATCGGAAGACTTAAACAGGATGTCGCCTTTCAGTTTGATCTCCACGGGGACGAGATAGCGGCGAATGGCTTGTGGATCCAGTTCAATTCCCAGGCCGGGTAAGCTGGGCAGAGCAACGTAGCCCTCCTTGTCACGCTCCAAACGGTTGGAGGTGACCTCCCGCGCCAAGGGCTTGGGAGCGAAAGGATACTCGCAGATTTCGTGGGAGCGCAAACCTGCATAGGGCTGCAGCGAGGCACTGAGCGCCAGGTGCGACGTAAAGGTATGGTTCACAAACGTCACGCCTTTGGAGACTGCATAATCCGCCACACGTTTAGCCGGGCCGATGCCGCCGATGCGTCCGCAATCCACTTGAATGTTGCCGACGCCGCCGTAGTCAATGAGATGTCGTGCCATGTAAAAATTGTGCGCACCTTCTCCTCCCGCCAGCTTGACCCTGCCTCTGCGAGAGAGGGATGAATAAGCATCCAGCGCACTGGTATGAAATGGCTCTTCGAGCCATATCGCGCCAACCTGCTCCAGCATCGGAAGGCGCGCGGCGGCAGCCTCGACGTTGTTGCCGAAGATCTGTCCAACGTCCACCATCAGAAGAGAACCTTTGCCCAATCCTTCCCGCGCGGCGGCGAAATGTTCGAGGTCGGTTTTGAGGTCGCCCCTGCCGATCGGTCCCCATCCAAACTTTACCGCGCGGAAATTCTGGCGGCACGCTTCGGTGCCTCGTTGATACGTGTGCGCCGGTGTGTCGCCGAACAGTTGCGACGCGTACGGGAGTTTGCGGAACGATTCACGGTATCCGAGCAGCTTCCAGACCGGCTCCTCGCGGACCTTGCCCAGCAAATCCCAAAGGGCAATCTCCACGCCGGACCAGGTATGTGGCGCTTGCAAAAGGTCCATGCTGTCAAGTTCGATCTGCGAAGCGATGCGGTAGATGTCATCGGGGCTCTCCAGTCGCTGCCCCAAGACCGAAGCACCGACCGGACGGCAAGCGCCATGAGACATCGGGCACACAAAGGCCGCGATTGAGACGAGCGGAGATGCCTCACACTCGCCCCATCCCACCACGTCTCCGGCTGCGACCCGCACCAGCAGTGCATCCTGGCTGCCATCGCCCTCAGTTGTCACTACCGGCATAGACAGATAAAAGAAATCGACCGCTTCGATCTTTCTCATCAGGAAGCTCCGCACCCCAAAATCACCTCTTTTATACCTGTTTGCAGAGCAGAGGTGGCTTGTAACCCGGTTAAAAAGATCACTAATCCAATGTTCCAGGAAAAACAGCTGGCTTATACTTTCTGGGCTATGCGTGCTTTGGTTTATACCGCTCCCGGCAAGGTTGAAATGCAAGAACGTCCCCGGCCCGATCCTCAGAAGGGGGAAGAGGAAATTGCAGTGGAAGTTGCGGGGGTCTGTGGTTCCGACATTTCTGGATTTCTCGGCCATAGCGCCTTGCGGCGGCCCCCTCTAGTGCTGGGCCACGAGTTGGTGGGCCGGCTCCGCGATGGGCGGCGCGTCGTGGCCAATCCTCTGGTGAGTTGCGGCCGCTGCGGCGCCTGCCTCTCGGGCGCACAGAATCTGTGCGACTCTTGGACCTTGCTCGGCCTCGGGACTACCTCGGGGACATTCACCGAGTTTGTGGCCTTGCCCGGGGCCCAGGTCTACGAGATTCCAGACTCGCTCACGGCAGAGCAGGCGATCTTGGCTGAGCCCCTTGCCAACATCGTGCACATGTTCCGGATCGTCTCGCCTCCGGCTTTTTTTCGCCTGGCGATTGTCGGCGCGGGTACGATGGGGGTGCTAACACTGCTGGCGGGGCTCCGCATTGGAGCGCGGGACGTGCTGGCCGCGGATGTGAACGACCAGCGCATTGAAACCATGCTTAAGTTGGGAGCCTCGTCTACCGTAAACGCCACGAAGTCGGAGTCCCTAGCGGATGTGCTCCGTATGGCCGGCCGCGGATATGACGTGGTCATTGACGCCAGCGGCAGCGCCGCGGCGCGACAGATGGCCTTCGATTTTTGCCGTCCGGGCGGCCAGGTCGTCCTGCTGGGAATGGGAATCCAGCGCAGCGAAATCAATTTTGTCCCCAGCATCCGCAAGGAACATCGTGTGGTGATGTCGTTTGCCTACACACCCGTTGATTTCCGGCGATCGCTTGACCTACTGATCGCGGGCGAGGTGAGTCTGACCCCCTGGACGGTCAAGATGCCGCTGGAGAGCGGCCAGGAAGCGCTCGATCGCATGAGCCATAATCCGGGCGTTGCGCTGAAGATGATGCTTGAAGTGGCGGCCCATTGAATCGTCGTGGGGGCTCTGCACAAATGGGTATCCGCCCCTCTTTGCAGTTAAGTGCAGGAAGTATCAGAATATCGTTCCTTTCATGCTGCTGAGCGGCTTGCGATCTCATCCTGCCGCAGGTATGCTCGTGATCCTTACTTCCGCCGATGTCTGAACCAGTCACCACTTCCCGTGCGTCCTTGCCTCGGATTCTGGGATTGCCTCGATGGTTGGCATTTTCGCTACTGACGATTCTGCTGTGGGGCGTATGGGGCGCGGTGTCGAAGGTCGCGTCGGACGGAGTGGACGCCAACACAAATCAGATCTTCTTCACCTTCGGACTCTTGCCTCTCATTCTTATTGTGTGGCGTTCGCCGCGGAATGCGGGCGGAGGAGAAAGAAGACGCACAGGGCTTGCCTGGGCATTTCTTACCGGCATCCTCGGCGGGACGGGGAATATTGCCTTCTTTCGCGCGCTGGCGATGGGCGGCAAAGCCTCGATTGTTTCACCCGTGACTGCGCTGTTTCCTCTGGTTACCGTGATTCTTGCCGTAACGTTGTTGCACGAACGCGTGGGCACCGCACAAAAGATAGGGTTGGCGCTGGCGCTGACGGCAATCTACCTGTTGAGCATGTAATTCGGAACCTTATGACTTTCTTGCCTGCATGGTTGTGGTTTGCCGCGATCGCACTGGTGTTCTGGGGCATCACGGGCGTAACCCAAAAACTGGCCACGAACCGGATTTCGAGCGAACTCTCGTTTATCTGGTTTGCGTACGCCATGATCGCGATTTCCGTGACCCTGGCGGTGTTCGTGCCGCTTCACTGGCATGTGCGACCTCTCATTTTCTGGGCAGCCGTGGTCGGGGGAACGCTGAACGGTTTAGGAGCGCTTACCAGCTTCACCGCCCTGGAGTCGGGTGGGAAGGCTTCCGTTGTGATCTCACTGATCTCCCTCTACCCTCTGGTCACGGTCGCATTGGCCGTGACAATCCTGCACGAACGGCTGACCTCGGGCCAGGCGGTCGGGGTGGGGTTCGCGATCGTGGCGGCTATTTTGCTCTCGCTGGAGCCGAAACCGCCGGGCGGCCCAGCCTAGCGTTTCTCGAGCCGATTTTGTATCTCACGCTTCGGTTATGTTTCCTGAAGCATCTACAGATCCCACCGAGCGCAGTCCTTCCTGAACAAAGAATCGAACGTCAGTCTGGAGAGTCTCGCCGGGCGCGAGACTCCTGTGGTGTCCCGCCGCTTTCATGGCTTCGAAATTGAGCGGATAACCTGTACAGGGCTCAAGAACGGCGACGTTGTAGTTGCGCCAGCCTCCGTAGGTAGCGAAGAGCCAGCAGCAGCGGAAAACCTCCGGATCAAACTGCAGCCCACACGCTAGGCCGGTTGCCGTGTTGGTGAGAGCACACCAGTTTCCTTTCAAGTGTGTGCCATAGAAGAAGTACAACCGGCGGGCGTCTTGGTGCGTGACCCTCCGGAGATCAACCTCGCCGGTGAGAGTCTGAATGATCGGCCATTGTGCTTCGGGGCCCCCCCCCAGAGTGCCGGGAAACGCCGGTTCGAGGACGACCTGCATGGGCGGAAAATCAATGCGATGTTGCGGCGAAACCGCCATCGCAGGATGAAGCTTCCACAGAAACGGGAAGGCGGTTCGTCCCCGGTTGGTGAAGCAATGATGAAAGTCGATGTGAGCTTGTTCGCGCCGCAGACGAATCGTCTTCTCTACTTCGATCGCACTGATCGGAGTTACGTAGTGCAGCCGCACGCCTACCTCTTCAGAGTTTGAAAACGGCTCCGCTGCCCATTCCCCGGTCCAGAGTTCCCCGTGATCCGGGTAGCCTTCGCCCTCAATTACTGAAATCTCATCGTTTGGAAACAGCTCATCCCAGCCTCCGCTCCAGACGTCGTCGTAGCGGGAGTTGGATGGCAAGCGGGAGGGAGCAATCCGCGGATTATTCCAGAGCAGATTCGCATCGAGAGGCTTGTAGGTGATCTGCCAGATCTTGGCGCCAGCCTCAGGAAGAATCACCAGGCGAAGCCGCTGGTTTTCCAGCACAACGGTGCGTAGGCCGCGGTATGACCAGTCCATACTCAAACTAAGTGTCATGGGCTAATTTCCTTCCCAAAATCCTCCACCGGAAGTAAGGGCGCCGTCTTCACGGTTGCGTGGCCCGATCGTCGAATGTATTTCGGTGAAGTCACAGAATTACGAATTACGGCGGTGGAATCGTCGGCCGCCATGACTCCGCAGTCGAACTGCACGCGATCAAAAGTGGCTTGGCTGTGACCGTTCAAGCGCACCTGGCTGGTTGCCAAATCTGGACGCGTCTTGGCAAGGCGCTGGGCCCCGACGGTGGAGCGATCCACGAGTAATTGGGCATCGCCGCTTAATGAAAGCCAGTCAGCATAGATTTCGGAATTGCGGACCGTCAGCTTTGCGTGGCCGTCGGCCGTCAGTTCGTCAATCAAGCTGTCAGTGAAGGTGAGGTTGGCTTTCCCTCCTGCGTAGACATCCCAAGTGTCTGCGTTAACGTCTTCCAGCCGGAGGCGGAACCGACAGTCTGAAGCACCCGGCTTCGGAATCACCACGGGTCGCTTGGCCGAGCCAACCCGCCCGTGAGGCAATTTGAGTTTCCCCCGGCATGATGGCGCAATCGCCAGCTGGGCCCGCCCAATCCGGCTCAGGCTGACATCGCTTTGGCCGTGAACATACAGAAGAAAAAGCTGCGCTAACGTGTCCGTCAGATCAGCCGAGGCGAACGATCCCATGCGTAGTTTCTGGGAGATCGGCCGGTCAGCCGGAATATCAGCAAAGTCAATCTTGTCGCTGTCCCCTGTGTGGGTCGAAAGAAACACCAGCCGGAGATGGCGACCAACGACATGGCTTGAGTGGGAAATCTCGAGTTCGAAGATCGCGAAGTTCTCAAGTTCAGCCTGGACGTGATCCAGATGGAATTCCGAGTTTGTAGTCTGGAAGTCGTCCACTGTGAGCTCACCCTGTAACCACCAAATCGGGTGCGCACTTCCTACGGCAGTCATGGTTGATCGGTAGATTTTGATTTTGGCCGGTCCCTCGCAGTGAAGCCCGCTCGTGCCGTTTGCCGAAGCTGGCGGGTCTGACACTCTGATGTTCACATCCTCCAGGTCAAGTACCGCTCCGGCGGCCAGCGAAACCGGTCCTCGAAGGTCAAGGGAAATTCCTTTGAGTCTAACTCGGCCGACAATGCGCAACGGCCCGTCGTGCCGGAATTCCGCTTTTGTGTCGATGACGGTACCGTCCTCTAACGCCGGGAGAGATTGTTGTCCTGTCGCGGGAAGTGCCGGAATCAGGTATAGGAACAACAAAGCGGATTTCATATTTCCCTTTGCCCTGGACAACCAAGCCTGGGGCAGCATATCCGATAAGCATGCTCCGGCTGAATGTTTATCCGACATTCCTTCACAAATTCAATTCCCACGAATCCACCGATAGTCCTGGTGCACCAAAAGAAAAACTTCAGAATTCCGCTTTCGAGGCAACTTCGTGTCATTCGTGGTTCATGAATCTCAGAACTCCACCAATTCACGGACTGGTTGCCGAGTATCTAAGGTGCGTCGTATGCTGACGCAATAGGGTGACTGAATGTGGCGCCTCAGGCCGGACAAGAGCAATGGGCTTCGAATCTTCGCTCTCATTGCGGTTCTTGGCGGTTGTTCCATTGCGTCTACAGAACCAGATCTCAAGTCTCTTGTCGAGCGAGCTTTCGACTTTCACCAGAAGGGACAGTTCGCTGAAGCGCTGCCCTTCCTGCGCCGTGCCTATGCTCTCGACCCAAACGATTACTTCGTCAATCTGCTGCTCGGCATCGATTCGTTGCGTACGGGACAACCGAAAACCGCCGTCCCTTATCTGAAGAAAGCATCCCGCCTGCGTCCCAAGGAAGAATTTCCCCTCGATTATCTGGGAGAAGCTTATGCCCGCCAGGGTGCCTACGGAGAAGCAGCAGAGGCCTACATCAAAGTTGTGCGTGTGGCCCCGGGATCCTCGGAGTCGGCGGTTGCCTTCGTAGATTTTGCTCTGTCGCGTTTCGCCAGCATGTCCGCGTTGCTGCGCAGCTCGAAAAAGGGGCTCGCGGCTGAATATCGTCTGCGCGCCATAGCCTTGGGTGACAGCGACGCATCGCGTTCTTCTCTGCTTCAACGCGCCGCAGACCTGGACCCGACAGCTTCAGGGATCTGGTCTGATCTCGCCCGTGTTGCCCTCGCCTCCGGTGATTTCACCTCTGCGGAGGCCTACTCCCGCCAGGCTCTGGAGGCTGATCCTGACGATCTCTCGGCGTGGATCGCGGATGCGCAACTGGCAGCACGAGAGCACGACTGGAAGGGCGCCATCCAACGTCTCAACGCAGTGGCACAACGTTCGCCGGGAATGCTCTCCCATGCCGTGGTCCAATGGCCTTCGCCACTCCTCCCTCCGCCGACCTCAACAGGTTCGGGCGTGGCGGCGAGATTCTTTTCTTGCGTGCGCGAAGCGGTCAAGTCCTGCGATCTGGCTTCAGCGGGCAAGGCTTCTTTGGAGAGCTCCGCGACTCTGTTTGGCGAACAGAGATGGGAACAGATGACGAACCTCCCAGCCCCTCAGCCAAATCAGACCGGGGCGTGGTTGCGGCGTGGAATCGCCTTCGCGCGTCTCGAAGACTGCGAGGAGGCGATCCTCCCATTGGAGCGGGGTTTACTGAAATCGGCTCCGGACACTTATGGGATGTTTCTGCTGTCCTGGTGCTACTCACGGGAAGCAGGCCGAACCGCGGATCAGGTGCGGCAGTCTGGCAGCGATGAAGCTCCCGTGCATGTTATGCGTGGGGACATCCTGCTGCGTTTGCAGGCAAAAGCCGAGATGGCGGGAGCCGAGTACCAGCTGGCGCTCGCCAGGGCGCCCAACGACCCGGCAGTGCTGGAGCGGCTTGCGGAAGCGCAATTCGGTTCGGGAAAGCCCGAAGCAGCGCGTGAGACCGCCCAGGCCACGCTCAAAATTGACCCTCTCCGGCTTGGGGCAAAACGGACCCTGGCGAAGATCGAGATGCAGGACCGCGATTACTCCACAGCCTTGCCATATCTCAGGGAACTCGTAGCTCGTGATCCGCAAGACATAGGGACGCGCGTCGAACTGGGAAGGGCTTGCGCCCAGATCGGAGCCCTGGATGAAGCCCGGAAGAACCTTGCGCCCGCGCTGGAGCGTGGCTATCCTGACGAGAAGGGAAGCCTGCACTACCTGCTTGGGGGAGTGCTCAAGAAAATGGGACGCACCGCCGAGGCGGACCAGGCGTTAGCCACTGCAGCGCAGCTGTCAGAGGCATTCCAGCAAAAGTCTTATCGGGACCAGGACCCTGATGCGCAGCCGTAGGGATGCACTCACACGCCGCGAATTCGCTCAACTGCTGGGGAGCGGAGCCCTTGCGCTTTCTTTTCCCCGGGCGTTTGCTGAGGCCGCCGCGCGCGGTGCGATCTTGTTTCAAAACGCCGCTCCCGCTAGCGGTCTCGATTTTATTCTGCGCAACGATGCCAAGGGCCGCAAATACCAGGTCGAGACGGTGCTGGGCGGACTGGGTGTGATTGATTTCGATCAGGATGGCTGGCCCGATCTCTATTGCGTTAACGGCGGGTCGTTGCCCTCCCTGCAGAAATCCGATCCCAGCTTCTTTAACCGCCTGTATCGCAACAACCGGGACGGCACGTTCACCGACGTCACGATAAAGGCCGGAGTGCAGGGACTCGGTTATGAGATGGGCGTCGCAGTAGGCGACTACAACAACGACGGCCTCGATGATCTCTACGTGGTCGGCGTACACGGCAACATCCTGTACCGCAACAACGGCGACGGTACCTTCACGGACGTCACCCGATCCGCGGGCGTGAGCGGCATAAGCGCACAAGGCCGCAAGGTGTGGTCGGTGGCTGCCGCCTGGCTCGATTACGACAACGACGGCCATCTAGACCTCATCGTCTCGAACTACTGCGACTGGACCCCGGGTGACGATCCGATCTGCGGCGGTCTCAATGCCGGCGACCGGGCTTACTGTCATCCCGACATGTACCGCGCCGAAGCCATGCTGCTTTACCACAACAATGGCGACGGGACTTTCACGGAGATGTCCGCTCAAGCTGCTTTAGGCAAGATGCTTGGCAAGGGCATGGGCATCGCCGTAGCTGACTATGACGGCGATGGCTTTCCAGACATCTTCATCGCTAACGACAATGACCGTAACTTGCTGATTCACAATCTGGGAGGTGGTAAGTTGAAGGAAGTCGGAATGGAGGCGGGCGTTGCCTACAACGGCGACGGCCGGCAGATTTCCGGCATGGGGACCGACTTCCGAGATTTCGATGGCGACGGACTGCCCGATATTCTGATGACCGGCCTGCGTGGAGAGACTTTTGAGCTATTCCGCAATACCGGAACAGGCACCTTCGAGGACGCCAGTGCGAGTAGCGGTTTGCTCAATCTGAGCCGGCCCTGGAATGGCTGGGGCTGCGGTTTCGTGGATTTTGACAACGACGGCTGGCTGGACGTGTTCGTCGCCTGTGGCGGACTAGACACGAACGAGCCTCAACCCAACCGGGTGCTCCGCAATCAGGGGGGCCGATTTTCCGATGCCTCCGGTGAAGCCGGACCTGACTTTGCTGTGTCCCGCCTTCACCGCGGCGTGGCCTTTGCCGATTTCGACAACGATGGGCGAATGGATGCCGTCGTCACCTCGCTTAACGAGCCCATTGAACTGTGGATGAACCGCAGTCGAATGCAGCATTGGCTGCAGCTCAAGCTCAAAGGAACGCGCAGCAACGCGTCGGCCCTGGGTGCGAAGATCATCTGCCGTAGCGTCCAGCGCACGCAAGTTACGTTTGTGGCCAACAGCGTAGGTTATGCTTCCGCCAGCGATTTGCGGGTTCATTTCGGACTGGGGGAGGACCGCAAGGCCTCGCTGGAGATCCATTGGCCCTCGGGCTTGGTGCAGGAACTGAAGGATGTTTCCGCCGATCAACGCCTTCAGATTGAGGAACCCCATCCCGCCCCGACCGAAAAACACCCTGGCTAGTCTGCCGCTTAAACGATAGAAAAAACACTCTCTGGGATAGGTGTCTGCAACGTTGTCATTCGACACTGGAGAAACGATTGTACGTGTGCCAGTCTCTGTGGATTGCTACAGTCTGGGTTCCGAAGCGACGTGGGGAGGGCAGGACAATGCATCGAGCAGCAAGCGTTAGCGAAATCTCCGTGAAGAGGTTTTTGAGTTTGGTGGTGCTCATGGTTCTGACGGCTGCGAGCCAGAGCATGCTCGCGCAGTCGTCCAACGGGCAAATTTCCGGTCTCGTGACGGACTCAACCGGTGCCGCCGTAGAAGGCGCGAGCATTAGCGCCACCAATACAGCCACCGGCGTAGCGTATAACGGTTCGACCAACGGGTCGGGCGTGTATGTGCTGCCGCAACTCGTGCCCGGACCGTACAAAGTCTCTTTGACCAAGCAAGGGTTTGCCACCGTCGAACGCCCCGAACTGATCGTACGCACCGGGGACCATCTTTCAGTGGACTTCAGCCTGAAGCCGGCTACGGCGAAAGAAGTCGTGACCGTCAACGAATCCGCACCGTTGTTGCAGTCCGACCAGTCCAGTTCGTCCACGGTTCTGGACAACCAGATGATCACCGAGTTGCCGCAGCTCAACCGCAACTCCTTGGATCTAACACAGGTCACTCCACAGGTCCAAGGCAAAGGGCCTCTTAGCGACCAAATTTCCACCTTGGGGAACGCCACTTATTTGATAGCCAACAACGGCAACTCCTACGCGGTCGCTGGCGGGCAAGTGAACGGCACTAGCATCTCTGTGGACGGCAACCAACTGCAGGACTCCGAATTCAACGCCGTCAACCGCGCCATCCCCACTCCTGACAGCATCGGAGAGTTTCGTGTTGAGAGTGGTGTTCTCACCGCGGATCACGGCCGCTATTCCGGGGGCATTATCACCATGAACACCAAGAGCGGCACCAACCACTTGCATGGCCGGCTTTTCGAATATTTCCGCAACCAGATCCTCAACAGCAACGGCTGGCAGAACAATGACATTGGTCAGTCCCGGCTGGCGTTTCATCAGAACAATTACGGACTTTCCCTCGGTGGACCGCTTTCGATTCCCCACGTCTACAATGGCTCAGGCCGCACATTCTTCTTCTTCGGATGGGAGGGAGAACGCTACAACACCGGAGCGGCCGTGCAGACAACGGTCCCGACTCTGCTTCAGGAGCAGGGCGATTTTTCCCAGACCATCATTGATTTTCCCAATGGAAGCAGTGGCACTCCCGACTACGCCGCTATCTTTGACCCGTACCACATTTCCGGTGGCGTGCGGCCCCAGTATGCGTCCGTTCCTGGCGCGCCAGTCGGCGCCAACGGACTGTCCGGCGGGAAAATATGCTCGCAAGCCGATGTCACTGGCGGCACTTGCCCCGCCGGCAACCAGAACCTTTCCCTGCAAAGCACTCTTTTCGCTCACTACATGGCGCTGTTTCCCCAACCGAACCACACACCGGGCAATAACGGGTATAGCAACGACCGCCTTGATACCATTGCGGTCACTCGCCCGACGGATCGTTTCTTCCTGCGCCTGGACGAAAACCTGTCCAACAGCCAGCGCGTCAACCTCAGCATCAGCCGGACGCACATGACGAACAATATTCCGGCTCCCTGGCTGCACGCTGCGCGTTCCTATACCTATGACCACGATGTGACTGGAAGCTTGCAGTACAACTGGGTGGTATCGCCGACATCAATCCTGGATGTGCATCTGGGATTCGGGGTAGCCAAACTCTACAGCGACGGCGTTTCGGGAGACGGGTCGCAACCAGACCCAAGTATCGACACCACCACGTGGGGTTTTGATCCCCTGATTGTCAATAACCCCTCGCGCACCACCAGCCATATTGCTCCGGTTTTGAACATTAACAACTACTCCAACGTGGGCGGCTCACAATTTGACACCTTCATCAACCAGACAGAAAATGGCACCGTTTCTTTTACTAAGGTGGTGGGTCGACACACCTTCAAGGTCGGCTATGAGCAGTACTACTATCGCTTCAACGAGAACGGCGGAGATCACACGGGAGTCGCTTGGATTAACAACGGCGGCGGTTCCGTACAGAATTGGGCGAACACGAACGACGTTACGACAGGCTTCCCGTTAGCCGAACTCATGATGGGGTCTTCCCACGTTTTCCAGTGGGGCAACTGGAACATTTCCCCGTACGGCTTCAACGAAGCCGCCTATGCCATGGATGACTGGAAGGTCAACCGCAAACTGACGGTCCAGATAGGACTGCGCTGGGACCATGATGGCCCGCGTACACCGAAGAGTTTTGCCCCGGGTCAGGCCTCCCCGCTCATGTATGACATCAAGGCGAAGAATGTCCTCACGCCTAATTCCAACTGGAACTGGGGGCAGGTCACGTCATCGATTCCGGGCTTAGCCGCCCTTTCTCAGCCCGCCTGGATCACGCAAGGCGCGACAGGCCGCGACGTGCTACTCAACACACCCGACTATCCGCAGAAGAACCTGTACACCACCGACTCGAAAAACTTCGAACCGCGGCTCGGGATCGCCTACGCTTTTGACGACAAAACCGTGGTGCATGCCAGCGCCGGCATCATTGATCAGGGATTGAACGGGCTTTCCACGGACTGGTTCAGCTTCTACTACAACACGATCACCATGAACCAGATTTCCAGTCTGGACGGCCAGAACTGGATCAGCGAACTCGGCCCCGATCACGGCCTGGGAACCTTCCCCTCACAGTCTTCTTCGGGAGCGAACCTGGGATACTATCCGGCGATCCGGACGAATAAAGACTACGGCTACCAGACCTTCGGACAATCGGCCAACCCGGACCAGGGCGGCGCATCCACCATCAACCATTTCCAAACTCCGCAAGACTACACCTGGGACACCAGCGTGCAACGGCAGATCGGGAGGAGTTGGGTTGCTTCGGTTGACTACACGGGTGTGCGAGGGATCCATCTGCTCATGCCTTTGTGGGGGTGGAGCCTCAATAACGTTCCGCTCCAGTATTATTCGTTGGGGCAATCTTACGAGACCGCTAACCCCGGCTCAAACGTATTCTCCGCGCAAGTGCCCAATCCGTTCGTTGGACAGTCCCAGACCTTTGCCAGCCAGCCGACGGTTTCTCTTGGTCAGTTGCTCGGCCTTTCGCCCCAGTACGCGAGCGTGACGCCGGGGCAGGCGACATGGGGACGGTCTTTTGCCAACTTCCTCAACATGCAGATCCAGAGCCGCGGATATCACGGGCTGACCCTGCTGGCTTCTTTCAATATCCGCAAGACGCTGACCAACACATGGGGTAAGGACATACAACACGGTGGCCCAGCCGGCAGCGGATATCTGCAGGACCCGCACAACATAATGGAAGCCTACGGTGTAGCCGGCTACGAAGTTCCGCGCTCGTTGTTGTTGAATTATTCCTACGAGCTTCCTTTTGGGCGTGGCCGTCAGTTCATGGGACATGGCGAAGGCTTCGGCTACAAGGTTCTGGATCAAGTCATCGGCGGATGGAACGTTGCGGGCGTCACGACGTGGAACCCCAAAGGCACGCCGGTGCTCGTGCCCGATGTCGCCGGCGGTCTCACCGCACCGGGCGCAGCTTTGCGTTATTCGCTGGTGTCGGGAGCAAAGGTGGTGCAATCCACCAACTATTCCGCTGCCCTTGTAGACCCGAACCTGGGGCAATTCTTTAACAGCAGCTCCGTGAAGGTTCTGAATCAGAGCGCTTTCGCCAAGACTCCGGACTTTACGCTCGCCAACTCGCCTTTCATCTTCCCCAACGTGCGCAATCCCGGGAGTTTCTTCACCGACGCCACATTGCTGAAGAAGTTCCCGATCTCCGCGGAAGGGGCGCGGTACTTTGAACTTCGTCTGGAGGCGCAGAACATCTTCAACCACGCCAACTACAACAGTATCGACAACAATCTGAATGATGCGACCTTCGGCGGAGTCATGGGCAAGACCGGCCAGCGCATCATGCAGATCGGCGCTCGCTTTTTCTTCTAAATTGGGCGCTGAGCCAGGCTAGCCTTATCGCCTGGCTCCGCCCTCCCCCGGAGTCTTCCCTTATGTTTTGCGCAAGCCGTGTCGGCTTTTCCGGTCTGCTGTTCTTCTCGTTGAGCCTCGCCGCGCTCGGCCAGACGAGCGCCCGACTGAAGACGTCTGACACGGAACTTTCCCTCGAAGCAGGCCCGAGCGCCCCGCGACTAACGAGTCTCGTGGTTCCTGGGCAGCCCAAGTGGGAAAACCGTGCTTCCGAGACCCTCATCCCATTCGCTGAAGTCTCGGACAAGCAGGTGCCCCTGAGTTGGAGATTCAATGGCGCGGCCAGCCAGACTGGGGACGGGCGGGTTGCCTTCGTCTACGACTCCGATTCACCTCACCTGCGACTTACCTGGGAGTGGCGCGTTCGGCAAGCTTACGGCCCGGTCGAACATCAGACTCGCATCGAGAACCTCGAGGCTCAGAGAATCTGGATTCCCTTGCAGGACAGCCTTGCCTTCAACTGGCAGATTGATCCGCAGTTTCCACTTGAGCACTTGTTTGTTGAAAAAGGGGCGAACACACCGTCGCCTGTAGGCACTCATCAGGTGCCCCTTACCGAAGGCTATCGCTGGACCGGAACGTCCAGCACCTACGGGGATAAGCGCGACGAGGAACCACGCGAAATTATTCCCTGGTCCTTGGTACAGAGGAAAGACGCAGCACTGACTGGATGGTACGTAGGAATAGAATTCAGCGGTCGGACCCGTATCTCACTCACGCGGGGAAAAGACTCTCTTAAAGGTGCAGTGGGCTTGGATCCAGATCCCGGGCCATTTCGTACGCGGCTCTTGCCGGGTGAAGTGTTCGAATCACCGTTGGTCTTCCTGGGCGGCTTCAGCCATGGAGCGGACGCCGCGGGAAACATCCTCCGGCGATGGGTGCGCGCTGTCCTTGGCAATCCGCAGACCTGGAAGGACCCCAACTATCCGCTGGTGGTCAACAACAGTTGGGGCGGCGGCATGGACGTCAATGAAGAGATCGCCCTGCGCATGATTCGCGATTCCGCCGAACTGGGCGTGGACATGTTTCACGTGGATGCCGGCTGGTTTCGCAGCGTAGGCGATTGGTATCCCCATCCGCAGAAATTTCCTCACGGTCTTGCAGTCATCGCCGACGATGCCCACAAGCACGGATTGAAATTCGGCCTCTGGGTGGACTGGACGCAAGCAGGCTTGTCCACCGAACCCGGAGCCCTGAATGCGCGCGACCCTAAAGTTCGCGACTGGATGGTGACCGATCTGCCCGCCGACTGGAAGCCGGAGCCTTTCAAAGGGCAAACTATTGATCTTGGACTACCCGAGGCGAAGCAGTGGGCGCAGCAGGAAGTCGAGCGCATCGTCACGGATTACCATCTCGACATGCTGGAGCACGACGGCTACCTGGTGGCGCACGGATGCGATCGCACCGATCATCCTCACGCCGCTCCCGATCCGTTGAACAAGTGCATTTACAAATCCTGGGGCGCCTACTGGGTGGACAGTTCGAATTCCACGGATGTCAGTTACCACGCGGTGCGCGCCTACTACGATATTTATTCCAAGATGCGCCAGGATCATCCCGGGCTCCTGTTTGAAGTATGCAACGACGGCGGCAGGATGGTCGACTTCGGTAGCGCCTCTCATGGCGACTATTTTTCGATCACCGACACTTACGACCCTTTGTCGAACCGGCGGGCATTTTACGACACCAGTCACGTCCTGCCCGCTGCCATGCTGGAAAGTTACGTCGAAAAATGGCCGACGCCGCACATTGAAAACTTCCGCTATATGCTGCGCAGCGGCATGATGGGATGGCTGACCATCATGACCGACACGAATGCGTGGTCGCCCGAACAACACGCAGAGACCAAAAAAGAAATCGATCTCTACAAGAAAGAACTTCGCTCGTTCATTCGCGGTGCCAACCTGTATCATGTTTCGCCTCGGCCCGACGGCGTTCATTGGGACGGGATCGAATACTGGGACTTGGATCGCCAACGCGGCGTGGTCTATGCCTTTCGGGGCACGACCGAAGCAGAGAAGACGCATTCATACGCACTCGAAGGACTTCAGCCTTCGGTCCGCTATCTGCTTAAGTTTTACGATCACAGCGCTCCCGATCGCACCGTCACCGGCAGGGAACTCATGACCCGGGGCCTGAAGGTGGCGCTTCCCTTGGCAAACAGTTCGGAACTGATCTTCATCGAGGCGGTCGCACACTAGCAGACGCGGGGATTGCCGCAGAAAAATTGAAACTATGCCCACCATGAACGACTCGAAATCCTCGCACCGGCTGGCCGGCCGTGTCGCCCTGATCAGCGGCGGCGCCCAAGGCATTGGGCGCGCGATTGCCGCTCTCTTCCAGCGCCAGGGCGCGTGCGTCTTCATTCTCGACTGCGACGCGGGAAGCGGACAGCAAACCGCCGCCGAACTCACTGCGGAGAATCCGGCTTTGCCGGTGAAATATCTTCTGGCCGACCTGCGGGAGCCCACTGCGATTCGAAACGCGGTGGATGTGCTGCGGAAACTTCACGACCGGCTGGACGTTCTTGTCAATAATGCCGGAGTCGAACTGGAAAAATCCCTCGAAAAGTTGACCATGGCGGACTGGGATCTAGTGCTGGATGTGAATCTGCGCGGCGCGTTCCTACTGACGCAAGCCGTGGTTCCACTGTTTGCCGAATCCGGGGGCGCGATTGTGAACATCAGCTCCATCCATGCCAGCCATGCTTTCCCCGACTCCATTCCCTACGCCTGCTCCAAGGCTGGGCTGGTCGCACTGACGCGGAATCTGGCTTTGGAGTTGGCCAGCCGACACATTCGCGTAAACTGCATTTGCCCGGGATATATTGACACGCGCCTCTGGGAAGAATATCTGCGCAACTCTGCCAACCCGAAGGTGCTGGCCGAGCTGACGACCGCGCTTCATCCCCTCGGACGTCGTGGAGTGCCTGCTGATGTCAGCGAAGCCGCATTGTTCCTCGCTTCGGACAGTTCCGCTTTCATCACCGGCACGGATCTGATCGTGGACGGAGGGCTTACCTTGCGGGCCCACGGTTGAGGCAAATATCCACTGGTTGAATCATTTAAGCGATAGCTTCCTTCGTTTTAACGATGTCCTCGGCTGTATATCTGTAATACAATCCCCCCTTATCTGGGGGCCTTCGACGTGAAAAAGCAACATACTTTTCTTAGCGAAGCCTTGCGGCGGGAGTTCCGAAAGGATTTGGAACTCTTCAAGCACTTCCTTCTTCTGCTCAACAACACCAGCCCGATTCGCAACGTTGAACTCATGTGGCATGAGGAGCAGGAAGAACTGGATCCTCTGAAGGCGAAGTTCAAGAGCCGAGTCGGAACCGGGGATGCTCTCGTGCAGCTTCAGCCCGCGGGAGCCCCGGAGGCGAATCGCAACTCTCCCAGCGCTCTGTTCTGCGATCTCGTTCACGGTTTCGGAGCTCACGAAGAAGAAACTTGCGCTCGTTCCGACGTTCCGGCAAAGCAGCGGTGCCGCGCCACGGGTTGCACGCAGGTCTATGGCTGTCACGTAGGCCTCACGGACATCGCTGTACCCGTCATTTGCGACGGCCAATATCTGGGTACGCTCTTCTCCGGACAGGTCCTGACGTCGCCGCCTACCCGGGAAGGATTTCGCTTGGTTCAGCAGAGTCTGGCCGGGCAGCCGCACATCAACTTCAAGAATCTGGAAGCTGCTTACTACCAGGTGCCAGTTGTTAATCAGGCACAAGTTGCCGAGACGGTGCGAATTTTGGAGCTTTTCGCGAGGTACATCTCGAATTCCTGGAAACGCCTGCAACTTATCAGCGAATTTCAAAGAACCCACGACCGGGAACTGAGCCTGGATCGCAAGGAGCTGGCTTCGATTCTGCTGTCGGGCGAAGTGGGGGAACTTCCTGAACTGAAGGCTCTCGCCAATCGGGCTGGATTGCAACGCCTGCCGGAGTTGGTGATGGTCCTGCAGATTGAACATCTGCGCGCAGATTCCGGGGTGCTAGGCGGCGGCGCGGCCCTTACGCTGAATCGCCTATCCCACGTGGTGGAAGACTTCTGCCAGAGTTTGCCAAATACGCTGGCCATGGTAGTACGGCCCGGAGAAATCTGTGTCTTTACCAGCCAAGGGGCGCGCAACCGAAGTCATCAGCGTCTCTCCTTGGAGGAAATGGCGGAGAGCATTCTGGCCAAAGTGCGTTCGCAGACGAATGCAACGGCGCGCATCGGTATCAGCGAAGAGCACTGTCAACCCGCCGAGTTGCTCAAGGCCTACCAGGAAGCGTGTGCTGCGCTGGATACGGGCGTCACTCTGGTTTCATTTTTCAGCGATCCGAAACCGCAAAAGGTTCAGCCTTCGGAAGTCATGGCGCGATTGGTCAAGGCATTTCATCATGGCACCAACGTCTCGAGTGTCATGCGGGAATTCCTCGCTCTCGTCATGCCATCGGACCATTCCCCGGCTGAGAGGCAGCAGTCGCGAGCCTTGCTTACTTGGGCCGTCGAACACTTGGCGCTGGAGATCGTCGGCATCGGCGTAGACCCCAGCCAAGTTAACGCGGCCAAGGAGAAAGCGACTGCCAGCGTTCTACACGCTCCCAGCCCTTTCGGGGCCTGCGAGGCGTTCCGGAAATTCGCGGAAGTGGTTTCCCACCAAATGGCGTCCGCTTTCAGCCAGCGCGAACACAAAATTGTGTTGGCCGTGACCCAACTGGTCGAGGAACGCGGCGCGGCCCACATTACGATTCAACAACTCGCGGACGCGGTTCATCTCTCTTGCGGCCATTTAAGCCGGGTCTTCCGGCGGACGACCGGGATGACTCTGGAACAGTTTTTGATCCGGCAGCGCGTGGACCTGGCTAAGCGCGCGCTTCTAGATCCCCGGTTCAACGTCGCGGAAGTGGCTGAGCGTTGCGGTTTCTGCAATCCAGCCTATTTCGCCTCAGTCTTTAAGAAACATGTGAAGTGCACCCCCCGTGAATTTGCCTGCCAACCGCACCGCTGGGAGCCTCTGTCGGCTGATCCGCTCTGGCCTTGGCTGACCAGCAACGCTTCTTCCGCCTGAGGAGTGTTCTTACGGAAGATGAGTAGAGTGGCGTAGCTGAGGCGTACTAAATCACATGATTCCGCAGCACGCCCAGCCCTTCGATATCGACTTCCATCACGTCGCCGGACTTCAGGAATACTGGAGGCTTGCGAAATACTCCCACTCCATCTGGCGTGCCAGTCGCAATAATGTCGCCGGGTTCGAGCGTAATGGCAGCAGAAATAAACGCAATCAGCGCTGGGATGCGAAAGATGAGGTTCGAAGTATTGGAATTCTGCACTACATTACCGTTCACCCGCATGCGGATGGATAGCGCATGCGGGTCGGGCACCGCGTCGCGCGTGGTAAGCCACGGTCCCGTGGGGCAGAAGGTGTCGCAGGACTTGCCCCGCACCCATTGCTTATCAGCGAACTGCCAACGGCGCGCTGACACGTCGTTCAACGGCATGTATCCCGCCACGCACGCCAGTGCCTCGGCCTCTGAAACTGCCTTTGTCTTGCGGCCGATGACGACGGCCAACTCGGCCTCATAATCGCCCTGGGGATCGTCCGCGGGGAGCACGACGGGAGCTTCTGGCCCGTTGATGCTAGAGGGGAACTTGGCGAAAATGATCGGCACCGTCGGGATCTCCTGCCTGGTTTCGATGGCGTGGTCGCGATAGTTCAGTCCCACCGCAATGATTTTTCCCGGGCGGGTCACGGGAGCCCAGAGAACCACATCCCGGAGGCCGTGCTCGGAATGCGGGGTGGACTCGCCCCGACCAATTTTCTCTGCTTCGGTCATTGCCGCACTTCCCGCCACCAGAAAACGGGTCATGTCGGGATAGATGGAGCGGTCGAGAGAAAAGATCCGATCACCGACAGCAACACCCACGTGAGGTGTTCCACCCGCTGCTTGGAAGGTTACGAGGCGCATAGGGAAATCCTAAAACGTGGAGCAGTTCGCCACTTACGGATTAACGATGAAACCAGCGCACGTACGGGCTGGCCAATCTGGGAGGTTGATCCAGACAACTCGCCATCAGATCCAAGCCGTCTTGAAGCTCTTCTGGTGCCGAAATTTGCTGAAAGACTAGAACCGGTCTCATAAATGGTGGGTGAACCTACTTAGCTATTCTCTGTGCGCAGGAATGCGGGCAGAAGGAGGGCATGCGAGGACGATGGGAACTCAGCGATGCCCAGTGGCAACTGATCGAACCGATCTTGCGACCGAAGCGACGCTCAGATGGTCGAGGTCGTCCGTGGCAGGACACGCGAACGGTGCTCAACGGGATTTTGTGGGTCTTGGGGACCGGGGCGCAGTGGCGCGAACTGCCCCACCGGTATCCTCCGTACCAAACCTGCCATCGCCGCTTCCAGCAATGGGTACGAGAGGGCAAACTGGAGCGCATCTTGCGTGCCCTGGCGGAGGAGTTGCAGGCCCGCGGAAAATTGCAACTGGAGGAGGCTTCCATCGACGCCTCCTTCACCGGGGCAAAAAAGGGGGCTTCGCGGTCGGGGCCACGAAACATGGCAAAGGGACGAAAATCATCGCTCTCGCCGATGATCACAGTCTTCCTCTCGCCGTTAGTATCGAAAGCGCTTCGCCGCATGAAAGTCAGCTCGTCGAAGGTGTCCTCGGGCACAGCTTCCTCGATACTCTCCCCGCACGATTGATCGGCGACAAAGCATACGACAGTGACCGCCTGGACCGCAATCTGGCCGAGCGCTATGGCATCGAGATGATCGCACCGCATCGCGGATCGCGTCGGGAACCCACTCAGGATGGGCGTCCCTTGCGGCGTTATTGCAGGCGTTGGCGAGTGGAACGGCTTTTTGCTTGGCTGCATCACTTTCGCCGCTTGGTCATCCGATGGGAGTACCACGTCGAAAACTTCTTTGGCATGGTGCGCCTAGGTTGCATGCAAATCTTGCTGAGGCATTTATGAGCGTCTATTCGCAGCGCAGCGCCACCATTGGATCGACTTTGGCGGCACGACGTGCAGGGATATAGCAAGCCAGCAGTGCCACGGCAGCCAGGATCGCGGAAACGGCGACGAACGTCACCGGATCAGTGGGACGGACTTCAAACAGCAAGCTTGACAAAAAGCGCGTGACGGCTAGCCCGCCGGCACAACCCACTGCCACGCCGAACGCCGCGAGCATTAAACCGTGCCGGACCACCAGCGCCGTCACATTTCGGCCGTTCGCGCCCAAAGCCATCCGAATCCCGATCTCATGCGTCCTCTGCGTCACCGCATAGGAGATGACGCTGTAGATTCCTACCGAAGCGAGCACGAGGGCCAGAGCGGCAAACGTTCCCAGCAACAACATGACGGTCTGCCCCTGAAGAATTGGCCCCGCGACAATCTCCTTCATCGTGCTGATGTCGGCGAGAGGCAGATCCTTGTCCAGGGCCGTAACTTCACGGCGGACGGCACCGAAGACCGCGGTGGGGTCCGAGTTGGTTCGGATCATAATGTTGCGGGGATCGAGCTGCCATGGGTACTGCGTGTAGGGAACGTAGAGCTCTGCCTTGGCGCCTTCATATTGACCTCTGCTCATTACGTTTCCCGCGACTCCGACCACGGAAAGCCATGGAGCTTTTGGATTGTCAGTATCTGTTTTCAGTCGCTTTCCGATGGGATCTTTTCCCGGCCAGTACTCGTGTGCCAGTTCCTCGCTAACGATGACAACCGGCTGCGAGCTGGTCGTATCGGCATCCGTAAAGACTCGTCCCTCTCGCAACGGAATGCCCATATTGTGAAAGTAGTGAGGGGCGACTACCACGTAGTTCGCGTCGGGTATTTCGCCAGCCGGCGGATTGGGCTGATCAGCAGTTACGAAACCCATGCCAGCCCAGTCATTCATAGGCACGCCACGGGAGACGCTCGCCGCCTCCACTCCCGGGAGCGACTCGATCCTAGCCAACAGCTGCTGAAAGAACTCCGCCTGCCGGCTCTGGTCTTTATATCGGGGATCTTCCAGCGGCACTCTCAGGGTCAGGAGGTTGTCCGCATTGAATCCAACGTCGACACGGCGAAGATTCACGAGCGTCTTAATCATCAGACCAGCTCCCACCAGTAGCGCCAGTGCGAATGCAAATTCGGAAACCACAAGCGCATCGCGCAGCCGCCGGCTTCGAGTGCTCCTGGTGGGCCCTCTGCCGGCCTCCTTCAGCGCATCGTTAACATTGGGCTTTGAGGCGCTCAACGCCGGGACCAAGCCGAACCCAATGCCAGTTCCCAGCGCGACGAGAAAACAAAAGAACAGCACTACGCCGTTGATTCCGCCGCCTTCAATGTTTGGCGTTCCCGGCGGAGACACTTTCATCAATATCTCCGAGCCCCAGTAAGCGAGTGGGAGGCCCACCCCCGCACCCAGAAGCGAAAGTAGCGTGCTCTCGACAAGGAGCTGGCGCGCAATCCCGAGCCGAGTTGCGCCGAGTGCACTGCGAACGGCAATTTCTCTTTGACGGCCAGCCGCCCGCACCAGTTGCAGATTGGCCATGTTGGCGCACGCGATCAACAGCACGAGGGCCACGGCGCCAAACAGAACCAATAGGGCCGGCCGCGTGTACTCCACCACCTGGTCGTGCAAACCGACCACTGCTACTCCCCAACCTTTTGACTCGGGGAATTGCTGCTCGATACCCTTGGCGATCATATACATTTCCGCCTGTGCCTGGGCCAGCGTTACTCCGGGTTTAAGACGAGCCACGACATGATACGCATGACGAGTGCGTTCCGCTGGCTGAAGATCCAATCCTGACGCCCATACCCGGACGTTCGTCGTGTACGGCGCGGCGTAATCGTCAGAGAAACTTGCCGGCATGATGCCGACGACTGTGTAGCTCTCTCCGTTCAGCGAAATCTGCTTTCCCACCAGTGCGGGATCGCCTCCATAGTGTTGCTGCCAAAGTCCGTAACTCAATACAGCTACCGGAGAGCTCCCGGGCTTGTCTTCCTCGGGCAAGAAAACGCGCCCTCGCAGCGGCTGTACACCGAGTACTGAGAACAAACTGCTGGTGACTCGCTGAGCGGGAATCTCCTGGGGTGTTCCGCTTCCAGCGAGGCTGAAGGAGATGGCGTCGAATGCTGCCAGATCACTGAACACATGGTTCTGCTGGCGCCAGTCGAGATAGTTGGCCACGGAGACTATGTTCTCGAACCAGCCGCGGTGCGGATTCTGCTCCCACACCATCACCAGGCGGTTCGCGTCCTTATAGGGAAGCGGTTTCAAGAGGACGGCGTCGATCGCGCTGAAGACCGTTGTGTTGGCTCCAATGCCCAACGCCAGGGTAACCAGGGCGACGGCGGTGAAGCCAAGGTTCTTGCGCAGTTGTCTTAGTGCGTAGCGAACGTCTTGGAGGAGTCCGGTCATCTCAGTTTCGCTCCCTATACTCATACCGCAGCGCTACCGCTAGCGCCGATACCTAAAGCGAAAGGTATCACCGCACCCCCAGTGAGGCCAGAACCGACGCCATTAGAGGAAAGGCGTACGTCAGATCGTACGGCAGACTCTCCATAAACTCTCATACGCGGGCCGACCCGTAGCCTAGAGTGACTCTGTTGAGGCAAGAGTCTAACCAATCTACCTTCAGAAGATAACCCCTTAATTGGAAAGGGAATAGCGAATACCGTTGCGGAAGCAGAGTGGACCTTTCTGCCCGCCTACGGACAGTCGATGTCCGGAAGCGAACAGAGACAATCGGTAGTGGCTCAGTTTGAACTGAGCCACTACCAGACAATCCGTCTCCTGGGTTTATGAGACCGGTTCTAGCTAGTTCCCGCGCCGGCAAATGCCAATATAGCTTTGCCATGCCGGTAGACTGGGCGGGATGCGGATGGGTGCCGAGCTGCCGAACACGGCGAGTTCCGGCTGGTACCAAATCTGGGCAAAAAGCAGGTCTCCCGGTCGCAAGCCTCGCGATCCCGATCGTTCGATGACTTCGGTTTCTCCGCCAATCAGAACGTCGCGCACTGGCACGCGCTCGCCGGGTTCGTTCCAAACAACCTCATAAAAACTCAACGGCTGCGTGGTGGCTGGCGTCGTGCCACGGCAGTATTCCACCGGGGGAAAGCAGAAGATGTGTTCGGCATCAGAAGATACTGCGTGCCAATCCGCGCTATCGAGCCTTCGATAGCTGCCGCGCTCCCCGTTCTCTGGCAAATCTCCCGCACCTGCGCTGGCTGCTGGATCGGCTGTGGCAGGAGTGGAAGCAGACGGAGACCGACATCAAGTCCATTACGGACGAGATTGAGCGCATTAGTAATGAGGATGCGGGTTGCCAGCGTCTACGCCAGATCCCCGGCGTGGCAACATCTATTTGCGTCGCATGCTGATCCACGGTGCCCGCGCGGTCCTACTTCACGTTAAGTACGACACAGCAGGATTCGGGCAGTGGGTGCACCGGCTGGCTCAGCGTGCTCCGCGCAACAAAGTCGTTGTCGCCATCGCCAACAAACTGGCTCGCATCGCCTGGGTCGTGTTGTCCAGCGGCCGGGACTATCGACATCAGCCGCTGCCGCCAGCGGCAGCTTGATGGCCGTGGAAAAGACGCTGCGCTTGGAAAGCAGAGAACGCTTTCCACTTTCCCACCGCCACGACGACGAAGATTGAACAACGTTCCACCAAGGTCTGCTGAGGAGAGAAGGAGACGAAAGAACAGTCCAACGGCGTGCCGGAAAACCTGGACACTCAAATGCGTACCTGGTGACCGAGGGATTTAAAAGGACCGGCACGTGCGGATCATCATCAAGTGCCCGGAGAGCGATTCTCCACTAAGAGGCCGGATACATTTACGCAGACTGTCCT
>Ga0116223_10001410_pt1 | contig 24783 bp, 28 predicted proteins | sample Sb_taG_3_FD_90092 | JGI IMG/M metagenome (GOLD analysis project Ga0116223, IMG submission 90092) | Peat soil microbial communities from Weissenstadt, Germany - Sb_50d_a_PC metaG | ecosystem: Environmental > Terrestrial > Soil > Wetlands > Peat | place: Germany: Weissenstadt | collected 2010-09-21 | reverse complement strand
TGGGGAGCCACTCCACCAGGGCCGTTGTCGATGGCGAGATACGGTCCGCTGTAGTTGCCGCTGTTTGCTTCTTTGGCGAATAAGATCATGTTGTTGGTGGTGTAGCCGGTCTTCGCCCAGATCATCATTGTCAATGGGTGATACCAATCCAGAGCAAAGAGTTGATTTGAGGCCGTCGTTGGCATGCTGATGTACTGATCCTCAGCGATGTTGAACACAGCAGCCTGTTCAGTGGGATCTTCGATCGGTGGTCCACCGCCTGGACCGGTGAAGGTCACGCCGTTTGTGAGCGTGCCAATGTTGCCTTGGCCGGTTGCGTCATTAGCGTTGCCGTCCAACCGCCAGTAGCCCAGCGGGTTGAGCGCCAGCACATCATTCACGTACTTGCTCTGGGCCATGCCCAAGGGCGCCACAAGCCCCATGGCTAAAATCAGCTTTGAAGGGTTCATGGGTCTCTCCCGTTGCGATTGACTCAATCACCACTCGCAGCGGGTACGGTAGTCGACTAACTTGTTCCGCGGCTGGAGGGTCACCCGATCGTCCGTCGTGATGGCCAGCGCGGTAGCCGTCCAGCTTCGGCTCGTATGGCCAGTTCCCGCCCTCGGGCAGGTGGGGGCGGGCAGGAGTAGCATCGGCTCCATGAATGTCGCTTTGATCCTCTGGACGGGCACCGTCGTAGTTTACGGCATTAAAACGCGCATGGGCATCACTGTTTTATGGTTGTGCCATAATCAATCCCGGAATGGGAACGGCTGTTCAACAAGCGTCCTTGCCCGCGCCACACCCAAATGAATCGGCGTTGATTGAGATCGTGGAGCGCGCGATTCACGCCTCGCCTTCTGAATGGCTGTTCTTTCGTGAGCTGCGTGTCGGAACCGGCCGGCAGAACGGTGGAGCACAGCGCCTCGATGCATTCGCACTTAGGACGATGACACCCAAGACTCCTGCGGTCTGGCCCGCCAAATCGGCTTCAGCGTTCTCGCCGAACACTCCCGCCCACCCGCAATCGCGTGGACTAAGCTCCACTAAGCCACCCTTGCGGTTGGCGTGGCCATGAAAAGGAAATTACTGGTTGTGTTCTCCGGAACACTGTTAGTCCTCGCGGCGCTTGCGACTTACGGCAGCATGCAGGTCCGCGCGACTCCTAGCGAGCAGGCCCGGACTCTTCCCGGAGACGGCCTGATTCCCCAGCCCATCGGCTCGGTCAATCACGCGGTCACCATTCGTCGCCCTCCTCATGACGTCTGGCCCTGGCTTGTCCAGATGGGATCTGGCCGAGCTGGGTGGTACGCTTACGACTTCATCGATAATGGCGGCCACCGCAGTGCGGATCGCATCCTGCCTGAGTTTCAAAACATCGAGGCGGGCAGTGTGTTCCCCGCGCTCCCGGGGGTAACCGACGTATTTACGGTCGTGCAGGATGAGCCCGAGCATAGCCTCGTTCTCTCATGGCGCTCGCCTAGCGGCAGGTATTTGACGACCTGGGCGTTCATACTTGAACGGCTGCAGCCGAACTGTACTCGCCTGATTGTGCGCGGGCACGTAGCCCCTGACTATCATCCCTACGGTCTGCCACAATGGATCGCCCTACTACTTGCTCGACCGGCGCATTTCATCATGGAGCGTAAGCAGTTGCTCGGTATCGCTCGGCGCGCAGAATCTCTTCCATAGTCTCGCTTCGCGAAAAGATCGAATAACTATCCGACAAATGAGCGTGCGAAGACGGCTGGGACCGCGCGCCAATCTTGAATCGAAATATCCATCTTCTTTCTTTTCTTCATTGGTTTTTCTCCGTAAGTGGAGACTAGAAATCCCAACTCATAGCGGTTGGTCGCGCACTACCGTTTCATGCGCGGCCATCAGCCACTTGCCGTTCCCTTTCCTCAGCACTATTAGGATGCGCCCATCGACCGTCACACCGCCGTTGGTCGCCTGGTAGGTGCCCGCACAATAGGCGAGGTCGCCGGTGTAGTAGAGCGTCAGCGGCTTGATGAAATCGATGTGCCCGCCCGCCTTGATACCGCGTTCCCAATAAGCCTCGATCGCCTGCCTCCCATGTGCCAGGATGTGTGCCGAGAGATAATAGCCGTCGTCGGTGTACAAAGCCGCGACCTTCGCCGCGCCCCCAGCGTTATAGAACCTGATCCAGTCTTCCGAGACCTGCCGGATGGCCGCCTCGTCGGCGCTCATCTGCTCGCGCCCTTCAGGCTTTGGTGAGGCCGTTTGCGGAGCGGCAAAGGGCAAGGCGATGCACAATGCAAGAAACAATACGAAGGCTCTTTTCATGGTCCGCACGATAGCACACAAAACCAGAAGCCTTTTTGGGGGGCGTGGGACCTTCGGGATAGATGCTGAGTAAAGGCTCACTATTTTACGGGTCCGCTGGTCTGTTAGCGGTTCGGCCACTCGGAAACAATCCACATGAGCGTAAAGTCGGCAAACCGCTGATTGAATGAAGAAGATATTGGTTGGTGGTCGGACGCTGCTTCGGCTACGTCGCCCGTCCGGCCCGCTTCCGCCTCGCAGCCTGCCTGTCCCGCTTCACGCCCTCCCGCGAGAGCCTCTTCGCGGTCCGAACCTCCGCCGCTGCCAGGGATGCTTTCTTCGCGCGCGCGGAGCGTTCCTCCGGCGTCATGTGCCTCGCAGACGCTTTGCCGCCTTGCCGGCCGAACATGCGCGCGATCTCGGTCACGACCGGGCGCCACCTGGACCTGCGCGCCGGACTGCCTTGCGCCGCGTCCCAACCTGAACTAACATTTTGCGGGAGGTTCTCCAATGCCCAAGATCAACTGGAATCGTGTGGTTCTCGGCGGTTTGGTGGCCGGCCTGATTATCGACGCGGCAGAGTATCTGGTGAATGGGGTGATTCTCCAGGCGCGGTGGGCCGCCGTGATGAAAGGACTTGGCAAGCCTGAGATGATGAGTGGCGCTCAAATCGCTGCTTTCAACATCTGGGGCCTGCTAGTTGGCATGTTCACGGTTTGGCTTTACGCCGCAATTCGGCCACGCTACGGAGTCGGTCCCAAAACAGCAGTCTGCGCCGGGGCGGCGGTATGGGCGCTGGGCTACCTGTTGGCAAGCGTCGCGCCAATGGTGCTCCATATACTTCCGCGGCATTTGATGGCGATTGGAATTGCGGCGGGGTTGATCGAAATGATCGTCGCAGCGCTGATGGGAGCATGGCTTTACAAGGAAGAGGGTGCCAGCAGCTAAAGAAGAGGCGGCGACAATTTCGGGAGCGCATTCATTTCCGAGAGCGCCAGTTGCTCGGCGGCGGCCGACGCGGCTGACGGGCCAAGTACGCATATGGCACGCCTGCGGATCCTTCGCCCGGCGTGCTGCCTGATCCCTCATCAGGCTCGCCCGGTTTCTTCTTGAGTCTTCCGGCGGGCAAGCGCTCGCGACGCCTACCCCTGCCCCGTGCGAGACGTTCCAGTGACATGACCCCTTCCTCGATCTGCTCGCGCTCCTGCGTGAGTGACGCGAGTATTTTCGGAAACATCCACGGGACTCGATGGCTGCGGCGTTCCTGCCGACGCGCCTCTAAGTATGCCTCCAAGGAGTGGCCATGGCCTTTCGTCTTTTGAACTGCCCTGGCAATGCTACCTTACTACCTAACACCGTACAGCATCCGGATCATTGTCATGCTATTTAGCGCAGAGGTTTATAACCGCGCTCCTACTAACCGCCATTCCAAATTCCAGTCTCGGATGCTGCAGTATAGTTCGTGTGAGCAGGCTATAGAGTCACCCGCGACGAGGTATCTTCCCTCTGTTTCATCGCCGGCAAGCTCCTGAACCAGCTCCGTAACGGGTAGCTTGATTTGGACGAGTTTGAAGGATTCGGCGTCCAGCAGCAGAATATCGAATTCACCCGTGACAAACCGTGTCATGTTTCCAGATACCATTTGACGGACCGGATGATCCACGGCACCCTTAACCACACGCGTCGCGCTTATGGAGAACTTGTAATACAGCTTCCTATCGTGCCATTTGAGCCAAAGGAAGGCGTGAGCATTGTCAAAGGACGGCCCCATGTTGATCTCGCGCCAAATTGCGGGGACCTCACACGGCGGCAGGTCGGAATTCGCGAAATGATTGACGAGGTTCCTGCCATCATTGCAGCCAGCTAAGAAAGCCGCACCCAGCAACAGTGGCGCAACAGTTAGCGAAATCCGTTTTGAGTAGGGTGCTTCCAACTGACCTCCAACACAGCTGCTAAACGACGTTCAGCGAAATACTTCTCGCGTCAGGTTCGCGTTCATCGTGAACTTGCCATAGTTCGCCACCGAGTGCGTGACCCACGGCACGTAGCCATCTTCCCTAACCGCTAGTTCAAACTTCGTTCCCTTCACGAGGGGCACGGTTACCGGCGTTGTCCCAACCGATACGCCGTTGATTTCCACGGACGCGCCGCTCGGATCTGAGGTGACGGTGAGTAGAGGCTTGGCCTCGGGGTCCATCGGCTGCGTTTCAGCTGCCGCGGGCACCGGAACAGGCGCCGGCTGCGACGGCGGTGTCGTCAGCGCCGCAGGCCTCCTCGGTGTGGGGGCTACGTTGGCGGAAGCGGGCACAACTGCTGGAGGCAAGTTAGTCGCGGATTGCACAGGCGCCGGTACTGGGGTGATTGCTGGCGCGGCAGTCTGAGTCGACGCCACCGACGGCAAAGGCCGAATGTCCATGATGCGGAATTTCGCACGAGCCTCTTTACCCATGTTGCCGCCCTTCCGGCCAATGATCCACATGGTCGTGTCCTTCACTTCGGCCGAGAAGGTATCGCCGGGGATCAGCCCGCTACACGCACTTCCGACCCAGCTTGCGGTACACCGAATCGTGTAGCCCATGCCGTTCGCTTCCACGAGGTTGTACACCTCCATAGTTCGGCGGGTATGGGAGTATTCGTGCGGAGGCGTGGTGACCGTCTGGCAGTTCGTGTGAGTGTTGACATTGATGGTGGTCATGTAGCCCCAGTCAGTGGCCGTGCCATTCCCGCTCCCGTAACAGCTGGAATTGCTGTACCCCGGTGTGGTGTAAGAGGTCGTGCGTTCGTGAGGGATGAGCCGGTAAGCCACGGCGCGAATGGTCAGCGTCGCTGCCTGCTGATCGCTGGCGAGGGCCGGAAAGCCAAGGGAGGCGAGGAGCGCGATCAACGCCAGTGACGCCGTTCTGGGCGCTTTAGTATCTACGTAAAACATGTCTATTTAACGCATGTAGACCGCGCCAGTATCCTAACCCGAAACTCAGGAGCGTGCAAGATCAACCAGAGATAGCATTGCAAAGGGCCCTGGGAGAGCGGATTCGAGAGCTGCGTAAGAAAGCCGGATATTCCCAGGAGGGCTTTGCGGATGCCGCTGGCGTTCATCGCACATACATGGGCACGCTGGAGCGGGGTGAGGCAAACGTGAGCCTCGGCAATCTGCAGAAGATGTCCAAGGCGCTGGGAATTACGCTCTCGGATTTGTTTAAGACGGTTGAGAAGCGGGCTGAAGGTTTACGGAAGAGCTTAACGAAGCGGGCGGAGAGGCGGCCACCCACGCCTTCCAGCTAGGCCACAATTTGCGGCGCCACGAGGCCGGAGGTTGCCAAGCTCGCTTACAGATCGAGAGCTGTCAGAGAGCGACCTGCTTCTGCATGGAGCGCGACTTCACAGGACCGATCACGAAGAAGATCTTCTCGGAGGCATTCTCCAAGTGGTCGACCGCCCAGAACGGCAGGGCACTTCACTGACAGGGCGTTCCGTACAACTGCCGTTTGACTTGTGCGATCACCAGCGTCTTGGGGATATCACATCCTCTATCGTGCCGCGGTGCGCGCAACCGCTGCGTCGGGATCTTGACCGGGCCGGATCGGTACTGGCAGCGTGCTGAACCGCCGAGTTAAGGCGCTCGCGATCATGTCGAGTTCTGCCCACCGTTAACAGCCGAAATAGATCTGTCAGAACCACCCTTCCGGGATCGACTACCTTGGGTGTGAGGCAAGACGTGACCGAATCGGTCGGTGGTTGCGGTCCGGACGAGTTGTATGAGGAGGCGGCCGCCAACTATAGCGCTCCGCTCGAGCGGCTCGCACGGGCTTACGAGGCGGACCCGGAAGCCCGTCGCGACCTGCTGCAGGAAATTCACCTGGCCCTGTGGCGGAGCTTCGCGAGTTTCGACCACCGCTGTTCGCTGCGCACTTGGGTCTACCAAGTGGCGCACAATACGGCGGCGTCGCACATCATCAGGCAGCGCCGCAGCCGTGCGGGCCTGGTGAGCCTAGAAGAAATCGAGGCCATGCCGCTCCGCGAGGAGGACCGGTTTGCCGTGGACCGCCGCACTGCGGTCGAGGATCTTCTGCGTCTGATTCAACGGCTCGACCCGGTGGACCGGCAGGTCATCCTGTCCTATCTCGAAGGTATGGACGCCACATCGATCGGCGAGATCACCGGGCTCAAGTCGGCCAACGTGGCGCAGAAAATTCACCGCATCAAGCAGATTCTCGCCCGGCGCTCGCGGCGCGGAGGTATCCATGGCGAATGAACTCAAACCGGACGACATGCAGGATGTCTGGCACAGCCAGCCAGCGGACCCGGTCCGAATACCGGCCGACGAACTGAGGCGCAGAAGCGTGCTGTGTGAAGGCAACAAGCGGAGGGCGTTCTGGGCCGGCGCTTCGCTGTCCATCCTTTCCGCGGCGCTGTGCGCCTGGTTCTTCTACCGGCTGCCGTACACGCTGCCGCGCATTGGCTTGGTCCTGACGTTCATCGGCGAGGTAGTCTTTCTTTACCAGTGGCGTTCATTGCGCCGCGGCGCAAAGGAGCAGGCCGGGTCGACCGCAGTGGCGTACCGCTCGCAACTGGTGCGGCAGCGCGAGCTGGTCCTGAGCATTTGGAAGAGGTTCCTGCTGCCGTTTGTTCCCGGTCCAGCGGTGATCTTGTTGGGCTTTCTCATTCCGCAGTTGGGAGTTGTTCCTTCGGTGGCGCTGACCTCGGCCTATCTGGCTTCGCCTTTCGCGGTGGTGATTCCGTTGGCGCGGAGCAGGGCGCGCCGGATCGAACGCGAAATCGCGGGACTGGATACCCAGATCCGCTAAGAGGCACGCTCGCAACAGCCGTCGTGCGACTGCCGAAGGGCACGCGCTAGCTCGTTCAGCTGCAGCGTCCGCCGACCCTTGCTGGCGGCCAATGCGCACACATGCTCTGTCCCGTTTACGCGGTAACCGGAGAATGGTGTGCATTCGTCGGCCTCCGTACGAGTCGCCGACGGCAGGGGCGGGTGCATTAGGTGAAGAGAATGCCTGAAGAGGTGCCCTCCCGACCCTCCGAGAAACCTGATCGGATGGAGTGGTTGTCGGGTGACAAGAGGGTCAGCGCATTAGAAGCGCAACCAAGGCGACGAGCAGACTGAGTACGGGGATCAGCGTGCGCGCGATGCGCTCCGCGAATGTCCAACGTGCGTTGTGGATGGCGCGGCGCACGTTCGTAATGCTCTGCTCGTTGGCTTCGCCTTGATCGATCAGCTTTGAGCAGTCCACGTCCCAACGTTCGGCAAGGCATTCGAGCCGTGGGCGCTCCTTCGTCGCGACGAGGAAACGAGATTGGACCCGGCGCAAGGCGTGCTTCTCGTAGATCGCTCCGATCTTCGCCGGCGAATCGTCAATCATTGCCTGTTCGCAGACCTCGTTCAGCTCGTCGATCTCAATTTGTTCGAGGTTGCGGCGGTGACGGCGCTTCATCCGCCACAGGTCGTAGCTCTCCCGGAAGTTCACCGGCACGAGGTAGGACCAGTGCCAGCGAACAAGCTCTTTTGATGCTGGCGTGGGGCGCCTATACATGATCGGGAGCCGGTCAGACCAATCTGGTCGGTCCAGGCGCAACTGATTCAGGTTAAGAAGCTTCCCGCGCGCGAATAGATCACGAGCTTCCATAGACACATTTTAACAGTCGCTGATGTTGGGTGTCTGCGGTCACGCCTGTGCGCGGACATGCCCAGCCGATTTCAAACCCGGACGGGCTTCCTCCGCCGGCTCCACTGCCTCACGACGACCACCGCATCGCCGGTCATCCGTCATCCAACCGGTGTGGAACTACGCCATCTGCGCGGCTTCGTTGCCGTTGTGCAGTCGCTATTATCAGAAGCTGCCCGGACGACAATGCACAGCTCCCGGCCCCGCAGACTTGGGCTCTGAGCGTATTACGCGGCACTCTTCCAAAACAAATTGCGAACTTTACCTCTGGCGGAGCGTATCAGGCTTATAGCACGCTCGGCTTCGCCCTGCGTTGGAGGGCCATATATCGTGAGCGGCTTTGGAACTCAGCTCAAACACGTCTTGCGCAGGCTGATGCGCTCGCCCATGTTCACGGTGGTGACGCTGTTCACGATCGCGGTCGCAGTCGGCGCCAATAGCGCGATCTTCAGCGTCGTCAACGGCATTCTGCTCAAACCTCTTCCGTATCCGGATCCCGAGAGACTGGTGAGCGTTTGGCAAACGGCGCCAGGCATCGGCATCAAGGATGTCCAGTGCTCGCCTTCCGACTACTTCACGTTTCTGGAGGAGAATCGGACCTTTCAACACTTCGGGATTTGGACCGGAGACGGCGTCAGCGTTACCGGCCTAGGAGCACCCGAGCGGGTCTCGGCTGTTGACGTTACTTCCGGCACACTTGCGGCCCTGGGTGTTCAGCCGATTCTCGGCAGGTGGTTCACGTTGAAGGATGAGGCCCACGGCAATCCGGAAACAGTGATCCTGACCCACGCCTATTGGCAGCGCAAATTCGGCGGCGATGCGTCAGTGCTCGGCCGCCGCATTATGGCGGATGGAACGGCCAGAGAGATCATCGGCGTTATGCCCTCAAGCTTCCGGTTCTTTGAGGAGAAACCGGATCTGATCTTCCCCTTTCAGTTCGAACGCGCCAAAGTATTTCTCGGAAACTTCAGCTACTACGGTGTTGCCAGGCTCAAGCCAGGTGTTACCCTGACGCAGGCGAACGCCGATGTCGCGCGAATGATCCCGATGGTGGGCATGAAATTCCCGCCGCCACCTGGTTTCAGCCCTAAGATATTCGAGGACGCTCACATCCAGGCCACGTTGCGGTCGCTGAAGCAGGACGTGATCGGCGATTTGGGAAAAGTGCTGTGGGTACTGATGGCAAGTATCGGCGTGGTGCTGCTGATCGCGTGCGCGAATGTTGCCAACTTGCTTCTGGTCCGCGCCGAAGGACGCCAGCAAGAACTTGCCATTCGGACTGCTCTGGGTGCCGGTTCGGCCCAGATCGCCAGGGAGTTCCTGGTTGAGAGCGTGTTTCTGGCGATGCTCGGTGGAATCATCGGACTGGGGCTTGCGTATGCAGCGCTGCGCCTTCTAGTCACGCTTGCACCGGCCTTCCTTCCTCGTCTCGAAAACATCACCATCGATCCTGTGGTCCTGCTGTTCACGCTTGCCGTCTCACTAGTCGCCGGAGTCCTTTTCGGCCTGATGCCCGTGGTCAAATTCGCAGCGCCTAGCGTGACGGCTGCGCTTCGCGCTGGCGGGCGAACATTAAGTCAGAGCAAAGAAACACATCGCACGCGGAATACGCTGGTGGTGGTACAGGTGGCGCTAGCGATGGTCCTGTTAATTGGCTCCGGCCTGATGATCCGGACGTTTCTCGCGCTGCGGCATGTCCAGCCCGGATTCACGAGCCCACGCGAGTTGCAGACCCTCGCTGTTTTCGTTCCTGAGAGTCAGGTGAAGGAGCCGGAGCGCGTGGTGCGCATGCAGCAGGAGATGCTGAGAAGGATCTCGGCCATCCCAGGTGTTTCCTCAGCCGCCTTTGCAAACTCCGTTCCCACCGACGGAAACAACAGCACCGATTTACTATACGCCGAGGACCGGACGTACGCCGAGGGACAAATGCCGCCGCTGCGCCGGTTCAAGTTCGTTGGGCCTGGCTTTTTTCAGACCATGGGCACCCGGCTGATAGCCGGACGAGATCTCACGTGGACCGACATCTATGACCAACGGCCGGTCGTCATGATCTCGGAGAATATGGCGCGTGAGCTTTGGCAACAACCTCGGGCGGCCATCGGTAAACGCATTCGCGAGGGTATGAAAGATCCTTGGCGCGAGATTGTCGGCGTCGTGGGAGACATCCGCAGCGATGGCGCCGATCAGAAGGCGCCAACGACCGTGTACTGGCCGGTCATGATGAAGAACTTTTGGGGCAATGAGGTCTTCATACAGCGTCGCGCGGTTTTCGCCATTCGCAGCACTCGCGCCGGCTCTGAAAGTTTTCTCAAAGAGGTCCGCCAAGCCGTGTGGTCGATCAATCCTGATGTCCCGCTGGCCAGTATCCACACCCTGGAGGAGGTCTATCGCGATTCGATGGCACGGAGTTCGTTTACGCTCGTCATGCTCGCCATCGCAGGAGGTATGGCGCTGCTACTCGGTGTCGTAGGGATCTACGGCGTGATCTCGTACTCGGTATCGCAGCGGACGCGGGAGATGGGCATTCGCATCGCTCTCGGCGCCGAGCAAAACGCGTTAACAGCAATGGTCGTTCGCCATGGCCTCCTGCTCACCGCGATCGGCGTGGCCATGGGCCTGGTCGCGGCTGCGGCAGTGACGCGGATTATGTCTTCGATGCTGTTCAAGATCCGGCCGGTCGATCCGCTTACCTATGCGATGGTATCGGTCGGCCTGCTCGTTGCTGCAGCGGTCGCGAGCTATATTCCAGCGCACCGAGCATCTGTCGTAAATCCTGTTGAGGCCTTACGAGCTGAGTAGATCGCGACTGAGGCTCTGTTCTCGGCCCAGACTGGAGTTTCTAGTGACCGCGCAGACTCGATGTTGGTCCGTTTGCCAGGACTCACTCAGCCAGCTTCAAAGATTTGAGAACGTGGACCAGATTCGGAACCGCCGTCATAGCGAGATCCAGACTGACTTGGCCGCCTTCCTTCTCCGCTCGTTCCGGGTGACTGCGGGCGTGGAGTTCACGCAATATGCTGAACAAATGGTAGTCGAGCGAGCTGAGGAGAGGAACTGGTGGCCGTTCGGCGCCTGAGCCTGGACTATTCTTTCGTTCAAGCGTTGTCTTGACCTCCCCGAGCAGGTCGTCCAAGGTTCGCTTCTTCGTTGAGCCTACGGGCTTCGGCAACCGGTCAGCAAGAATGGCCTCCGCGACGTTCTTGGCACTAGTCACCGCGGCATGATGCTGCGACTGTACCAGATTGACTTCGAGGGCTGCCCAGTTTCGCTTGGCTTCCTCGCGCAAGATTGGATTCGAAATCGCCTCAAATTTTGGTTGTGGGAGACCGCTTGCCAGGCGCCTCGGCGTCAGCGTGAAGACGAGTCGGTTCGCAGAATCCGTATCAGGGTTTCTGGCGATGCGCCACAATTCAGGGGCGTTGAGTGAACCTCCGACGAAGTTGCCTGGCTGGCCCCTGCGCAAGTCCGATATCCAGCTGAAATCATGGCTCCGAGCGGTCGCGGCCAAAAAGCACTCTGCTGGTGGGGGATCGAATCTACGCTCTCGATAGAACAGAATGCCAGCACGATGCGGTGGCCCGTCAGGACAAGGCACCATTTGCAGGAGCATTTCTCGACCGTCCAGCCGATGAGACGCCAGGCGGAGTCCTTCATCGGAGACATCGTGGTCGGAAAGATACACGACATTCAAGAACAGTGAATCTTGCCCGAGCGGCGAGAAATTGCCCTCAGTATCCTGGATCAGAATTTGGCCGAAGTTCTGTTGGAAGTGAACGTACACGCGAAGCGGTATCGTCATGTGCTTCATTCTAGAGCCGAGCCAGCCAGTGAACGGGTCCCGAAAACCCCGTCGATTCTCGGGATGCGCGGGGCGGCCCGTCAACATCAGTCGAGAGCGTGCGCTACAACGTCGTTCCAATCTTTTTGGGCCGCTCTTTTAGTTGGATCCGCTAGTGTGCGATTCGTCCTGTTTGGGTTTGGGGAGGTGGAAGCAGAGCATTGCAATGTGGAATGTTTGTTCCGGGTCGTCGGGAAGGCGGAAAGTAAAGTCGAATCGTGATTCGCCGCGTGTGCTATCGGGTGCCACAAAGCACGAATGCTCTGCTGTACACTCCTGAATTGCGCGAAGGGGTGCGGTCACGTCGCGAGTGTCCAGAAAGTAGATGATCGCTGTCTTGGTGTCTCGCCACGTGAGGTACTTGATCAGCTGGTCAATCGTTGCAAGGTGTTGCTGGCGTCCGCGCCAGAATTTGCACTCTGCGACAAACAGGTTTTCCTGGTAATACCGCATCAAAATGTCGGTCTTTCCTGCCTTGTTGAATGTTTCGCCGGTGGTTGACGCCCAGCCAAACTGTGACGCGAGCTGGACGATCAGCTCATCTCGAAGCGCATCCTCCCCCTTGCCCGCGTAAGCGCGAGGCAATCGTTCCCAGGATCGTCCTCTGTTTTGGATTGCCTGGAGTATTTCTTCATAGGTGTTCTCGTCGAGCGTCCACGCGTGTCGATATGGCGTCGAGCCCGGCGCTGGCTTGGGTGCAGGTAACGTTTTTCGTACAACAGGAACTGACAAGCTCGCGGGTACGGCATCCGCCTCTTTCAGTGGGAGGTCCAGCGTTTCGAGGATGCCGAGGCGCTCCTGTAGTTCCCCTCGACGACGATCAACGAAGCTCTTCGCCAGCTCGGGCAACGACTGGTTGAAGCGGGCAATCTCCTGGTTGAGATATCTTGCGTTCTCGCTGAGGCATGCCAACATGCGCTTCACCTCTCCTTTGATATCCGCCGACGGGTGCGTGGGCACAATCACATCGAAGCACACCTCATCTCCGGCTACCCATATCGGACGCGGACAAATCCTGCGAGTGCTGGCCTGATACCGAAACACCGCAGCATCACCGGTGAAAGGCACATGAACTGTTACGATCTGTCGCGTGTGGAGATCACCGGCCTGTCGGCCGGAATAGATATCGAACCATTCCGCCCGCACCGTCTCCTCGCGCGGACTCATGGCCGCATGCTCGACATCGACAATGAGCGGCGAGATCGCGAACTGCACCGCAAGGCTTTCGGCGTACTCCGTAGGATTTACGCTCGCAATGTAGGAGAGGTCTGCCCTGTCGACCTGCTCTTTGAGCTGTTCCGTGATTTGTCGCGTCGCGGCGATGAGAAAGGTATCTTGAAATGGCGAAAACGACTCGGCCGAGCGCATCAAACACGATTCTCCGCCATATCACAACCGACGAGCAATCCGGACCGACCACCTTTAGTCCCGACGATCCGCCTGCTTTACTGACTGCACCGGCAACGAATTGCAAGCTGAACAAACGCAGACCGCGCGCTGCCTTTTGCGGTGCGATACAGTGGACTCGTCGTGCAACCGGGGCTTTATCGTCCATTACGATTGAAGCATAAGTTGATAAAATCTTGTTTGAGAATGGTGGCGTAGCAGAAGCGTGTCATCTACGATTTCGACATTGATTCAGCAGCTCACGGATGACCCGTGGAGGGCCAGGGTCGGTTTCAGTCCTTACCTGCATTCCGCGCTCGAACGTGTTATCGACCCGTCCACGCCAGATGCGGCCGTCATTCAAGTGCTCGGCGAGTGGCTATCGAAGTACCAACCGTGTCTATTTGGGCGCATCGCGGCAAAAAAGGGACTCCTTAGCTATTGTCTTCTCACCGAAGACGAACTTGCCGCAACAGATGAGATTATTGGACGGAAGATCCAAAATGCTCGTCGCGACTGGACTCGGCTAGGGTTCTTGGGCAGCGCGAGTGGTTTCATCATCGTCCTACGCTCACGCGCGCTATCGACTGCCCTCCCGAATAGCACTGTGAAAAGTATTGCTCAGCGGGTGTGCTCGCTATATCTTCAGGAAGATGTGTCAACAGATCGGATCTTTCTGGATCGTATCTATCTAGAGCAACCCACTAACCGACGCGCGACATGGGAATGGGTCACGGGCGTGAATTACTTTTCTTCACAGGGCGACAGGCGCTGGTGGCAGGATCATCGCATTCCTGCCGGCATGGCGTTCTCGGTGAATTCTGTCGGACACATGGTTAAGTCCGGAAAGCTCGTCCGTGCGTTGCGCGACCTTGAGGAGATCATGGAGACTGCCCAAGGTGACTTCGCGAATCCCGCTGTCGATTCTCTCGACAAGGCACTAGAACTGGCTATGCGAACGATCGATTTGGCATCAAATGGACCCTCTGGAAAGGCAACGAGCCTGCTGCCGCGTCCGCGCACCGTCACCCTCCCGAAATGCCCAGTCACGTTGCCGCCATCGTTCCGGGACAAAGACTACTGCGAATATCAGGGCTGGTATCACACGGACTATACGCTTCCTTCGGAATACTTCGATCCAAATATCGAACGACCAACGGCTATTCGGAATTACCGGTTGGATTTCACGTACCTGTTTGAAGAATCGCTCGACAATCCGGACTTCGAACGGATGGGTCGTGGTAGAGCAATTCGTGAGTCCACGGCTGATACCGAGGCCATCGATGCTTATCGAAAGCAAAAGCGCCTTCGAGGGGAACCTGTCGAGACTGACATCGATCACGTGCCGAGACTACGTGATGCTTTAGGAAATCACTGAACAACTGTACCGGGTCGCTAGCAGTTGTGCGAGATCTGCCGTTCGCATACGCGCCGCCGCCGGCCGAAGAATTGCTAGACAATGCAGATTTCTTTCGGTACTGGTGGTGTCCAAAAGAAAGTCGATCGGGTCTAGATCCTCAGCCTCAATTCTGACTACACCGAGATAGCGGGAGAATGGGACCGACGAACATAGGTCCGCAACAATCCTTTCCGAGACCTTATTAGCGCCTAGAATCAACGATTCTAGATAAGAATGCGATTTGGCGATCCAACATTCCCATGCCGTGACTGTGGGAGGCCCGGCCAGCAGTGATTGCCGATGCGCGTGTATTTCTCGCACTAGTCTAATCGCTGCTCTTTGAAGCTCGCCGAAGGACAGGCGGATTTTGGAATGTAGCGGAATGAGGATGTGGCTAAGCGCCCAAGTTTCCACGACGCTGGAATCTCGGAGTTTAATTTGTAGAACGAGGCGATTGCGCCTCCGTCGAACATCCGCCTTGAGGTAAGGACCATACCTGTCATCATGCACGTAAAGCGCGGCCAAATCGCCAGCGAGGTCGTCAATCAGAGGATCGACTAGATTCCTGATGTGGGGGCTTCTGACCTTCATGCCCGCAACTGCCACCGCGTGAGCTCGATCAGTTTGCTCAAGGATCAGAACTGGTGAAATACCGGACCGCACGGCCGAATAGAGCAAAGCCCGCGACACGCCAAATGTGTCGGATCGATAAAGATTCGGCGCGTACCCTAACGAGTGAATGGCTTGGCACATCTGGTCCAACGATAGTCCTTCAGAAGGCATCGGTCGGCCGAAAGGCATCGTGAACTGGGACGCGCGCATCGTGATTTGAGCTGGAGTTGCGGCTGCACCTTCTTCCAGCTCGCGTGCCTTGTGCAGGGCTGACCAAAGGGCTGTTGTTGCACATGCACTCACGCCTAGATCCTGTTGCTGAAATGCCAAGCCTCTTACCGACAATGGGACACCGAGCAAATGTGCTCTGCAGTCGCATGTGCAGCCAAAGTTCCGGACATAACCCTTATCGGCGTCAGGCGGGAAGCACCGCAGAATCGTCCGCCCGACCGGACAACCCGGAAGGGGCTTGATTACACTGAATCCGAGGTAGTACTTTTCTGAGAAATCCGCGCTACTTCGACGAAACTGCTCGGTCGTGAGCGAGCTTCGCAGCCTCTTCAATTCGCGTCGCAAAAGGTGCGCCGTACAAGAGAAAAAATGTACCCGCCGACAGGCATTAGGATAAAGCTGAAGACTTTTTGAATAGAAGACGCTATGGTCCTCCATATGGTCGCGGTCGATATAATGTTCCTCGATCACCAATGACTGGCATCCGAGGTCTCGAACGTAGCCCTCGACGTAGTGTAGTTGACGATGTGCTTCTTGCTTGCCTGTAAACGCCGGGAGAGATAAGCTTAACGCATCCGCCAATGGGCTCTTCCCAAAAGCGAAGAAAGTGACTTTTTGCTGTGGGGACAATCCGAATTACGACACGCCGCTCAACCTTTTGTGTTGATTCGGATCGCGAAGTCCCTTTCGGTCAGGTGCTCTGACGAGCGCACAGCTTCGACGAGTGGCTTCGTCCTACTTTCCCAGCGGGTGAGCGCCCTGTTAAGACGCTCTTGGACTTTACGGTCGGCTTGTTCCACCGCCGCAGCAGCGGCGCCGACGACACGATCGCTCCTGATCGAGTTCTTCCGTCTTGCCATTGGGCTTCCCTTTTTTTAGGTTCCAGAGTTTGGAACGTCCATGATGCCACAGGGGTGAGGACAAATGCCATTAGCGCCGGCTCCTAGTCCATTCCCCATTTCCGGCGCAATTCGATAAGCGAAGCGCCCCGGATTTTCCAGCGTTGCTTCGGCCCGACCTTCTTAGCGTCGACTTCCTGGCGCTTGCAGTACTCCTTGACCGTGGCCTCAGTGACTTCTCCACCAAGAAATTCTGCAGCTTCTCTTGCAGTATACCAATCCTTTGGTTTAAGGGGTTTAGCCACCGATCCTAAGGATAAACCTGTTTGTATACATTCGTCCATAGGGATCTATCTTTATCCATCGGGATGTATAGGTTTTTGTCGGAGGCTCTTTTCGCCGCGCCAAACTGTACACGCGAATTGGGCGCCCTTCGTGAATGCAGCCAAATGCGACGGGATGAAGAGGAGTTGAGCCGTGGCTTCGGCCGACGCCATCGACGCCATCAAGGTGAAGCCCCATGGTTGACTCTCCGGGAGTAGCGGCCCCACACTGGAGTCGATGAGGTCGAGATCGACACGTCCTCGCGTTGATAGCTGCCCGGATTACGACAGCCTGATCTGGGTTCTCACTTACCTCCGCCGTCCGCTCGATCACGTCGGCGAGACAGTACTATCGCGAACCGAGGCCAGGAAGATTCGCGCTTGCGGCTTCCAGGCTCGGGCAGGCTGCATCTGGCGCTGCCCGCTGCTCCCGGACGAACTTGTGCTGGATAATCCCATGCTCGGACATCTGGCGGCCGGATACGATCAGTTCTACCGGTCTCGCAAGTGGAATCCAAAACGCGCCCAACCGCTCCATCGATATCAGCCACCCACGCTGACCACGATCGAAACGAGAATCCTAAACCTGCTCGGCCGAACCCGCCTTGGCCGGCTTGCTAAGCGTGCGCTCCAGCAACGGCTCTGGCGCTACCCGGCCAGCTTTCTCAACCACGTCCTCAAATCGCTTGCCCTGAAAGGCTACCTTGAATGGAAAGGCCCTTGGATCTACTGCACCTCTGGCGCGTCCCCGCAGATCTAGGTCAAGGGCGCACGCTCACCGGGCCCGACTACAGGAGCTTGGTGTGGGTCCTGATTCACCTCGACCGGATTCCCGACGCCGCGCGCCGCACAGTGCCAGACGATCAGGAAGCCTGGTGCATTCGGCGGTGCGGATTTTTCGCCCGCGCGGGCGGCACATGGCTCTGCCCCCCACTGCCGGACCGGTTGGTGGAGCACAATCCGTTGCTCCGTCACCTGTCCGACCGGCCGGATCTTTCGGTGAACGAACGTCGGCCGAGCCGTTGGGCCCGTGAATTTCAACCCTTCTTCGAGCTTCAAATTCGACTGGCCAGGACGCTCAACAGGGCTCCAAGCTACTGCATGACGCGTCGGCAGCTCCAAAAGTCGTTCTGGCGTCTTCGTGCCCCATTCTTCAATTACGTGCTCGACAGCTTGCTCTCGGAGGGGCGGATCACCGAGTGCCAAGGATGGCTGTTCCCTATCGCTCCCGAAATCTTCAAACCGGCGGATTGGTTCAACGAAGAGGTCGACCGGCTGGATGGCCATGTTACACAGACTGCTCTTCCAGCTCAACAATTTCCCTCTGAACAGGCAGAATCGCGATGATTAGCGAAAGACTCTTTTCGAAAAAGCGGCGGGGGGACGGAACCCTCGGGCGGGCGCAGAGGCAGGCCAGAGACCTCCACCCGCATGCGAGTCGAATCGTGCGCCGTGCTAGCGATGGACGATCTCCGGCTTCCGCTTGCCTGGGACGGGAAGAAACGAACTGAGATCAACATCTCCTGCAGGTTACCCTGGGGCCAGCTGTGGTTCGCAACGGTGACGGCGGTCTATGGCCCCAGAGGCTGGCGCATGGTCTGCCCGCGGTGCGCACGCGGCTGCCTGAAGCTTTACGTGTTGCTGCCCGCGACCGATTTAGCGTGCCGAGCCTGTCACAGACTGGTCTACCGAAGCCAGTACGACAGACCGGCGGCGTGGGCTTGCATGTTCTAACTTGCGGCCGTCTGCACTCGCGGACTACCTGGCGTCGCAGATCGTTCGAAAATCCGAAAATCACCACTTCACAGTTGATCACCGGCGCTGGTGATCAAGTAAGTGGCATGTAATTCAGTGAGCTAGCAACGAAATCACCAAATCACCAGTTTTTTCGGAACATACAACACACGTGTACGCACACTCGATGCGCGCGCGTTAGTGCATAGAGCATGGGCTTTCTGTAGTAGTAGCAGTTTTTTTCAAAGAGAGTGGTGATATGGTGATAGTAAGTAGTAAGTTCAATGTTTCCTTGGGCTTAACCTGATCACCAGGAGTGGTGATCGCTGGAGATTCTGGTGATCACAATTTGCCTCGTGGGTCATCGGTATGTTGCGGCGTCAACCTGATATTCAGTCTCCATAAGCCCTTCCAGGACAGTGTCCCAGGGAAGTGCCAGGACCGATCGGGTGCCACCACAGCACACCACCGACTTTGTTCGCCGATTCTCTCGCCGAGCGCTCGGGTTAACATCCAACAACCCATCGTGGTCTAACGCCTGCGTCAACGCGGACTTCGTGACCGGGAAGCCTCCACTAGCGCGGAGCTGCTTCGAGACGAAGTTAAAGCTGGCGTCAGGTATGAGATACAGACTTCCGCCCCCGCCGGCCTTGCGCTCGTACCATCCGATCATCGCGGTTGCTGAATTGTTCGGGTTGCCGCCAATGACCATTGCGCCACTCTCCTTCTCGACAATGTAACAGGTACCAGCATCCAGGCCCTGTCGAAGAGTATTGAAGAAGAGCGTAACCGGCCGATGCTCCACGAGCGCACTGGCATGCCCGCGAATCAGATCTGTAAGCACCGTGAGACCTTCGTCGCACTTTTCTTGAGCTTGGCTCTCCGTGAGTACGCCGGCACGGACCATGAACTCCATCCCGAACTCGACGCCGAGTAGAATGTGCGCCAGGTTCTCTGCCATTCGCAGATGCGGGAGTGCCTGCTCGGAAGAGTTTAGCTTCTTGCGAAGCGCGGCAAACCGCTCGTTCACGTGGCGGCCAATCGCGCTAGGGTCGGACCGGATATAGTTCAGATACTCGACAAGGGCAACCGGCAGCGACGAGAGACCCTGTTCGTCCTGAAAGTCGGCCAACAGTTCCTTTGAGATGGCTTTGTCCACCGGAATTCTGAGCAGTCTCGCTTCCCGCGAGGTAGCCAAGTCCGGCGTGTACTCACCGGTCGAAATAACAACGCCGCGCGGGTGGTATTCGCGCTTTGTGCGTAGGTCGTTGGTCATCCGCCTCCGACCCATCGAGTCACCAACCGCGCCTAGAACTCGTGCAAAAGCCCCCTCAATCTTTTCCCTGGCGTAGCCCTTCGCTGGGTACAGGTCATCGATCGCGAGAACAACGTCCTTCGCATAGAACGAGGTTTTCTCCAGAATGTTCTCGGTATGCTCCCACCGCGCTGGTAGGTCCGTCTTGGTCCGAAACAGGCCATAATGCGCGAGTGCGGCCGCCACGACGCTCGACTTGAGGCTCCCGGAGTCTCCCTCGAAGTGCAGCATGACGGTGCACGGCAAGAAATGACAGAGAGGTGCCCGGAAGATTGCGCCAAACAGGGAATACGTGACTGCCGGGTCGGCCACCGAGAGCAGACTGACCGAGTGCCGTGCGGCGTCCTTCAAATCGCCGCGGCCGCGGGAGAGATCATAACGATCCAATGCCTCATCTCGAAGGTCGGTCTCGATGTCGGTGCCACCAACCGCGCCGCCCTGATGCAGGAAAACCAAATCGCCGTCAATGTCGCGCCAACCGGTATGGCCGTAGACCGTGCGTGTCCGGGCGTCTTTCGAAAGTGACAAAATTGCGTGTTTGAGCGTCGCACTGGTGTTCCGTTCGTTGGAGGTGATCCCCTCATGGCCCAGTTTCGGCAGAACCCAGTTCATGCGATCAAACTCTTCGGCGCTCAACTGAAACGTCTTCAGTTCGCCGGATGGGAGTTCCACGTGCATTCGGAAATGTAGTTTCTGCTCGGCGCCATCGTCTACAACGACGGTCTCGACGATCTTGGCCGCGAAGTGTGCAAGAATCAGGCCACTACCGTCTTCGCCACCGCGCTGATAAGTCTTGCCGTCCCCGAAGGAATAGATCTGAACGGGCCCAGCCGCGGCGTTGTCGCCGGAAGCCTGCTCTTGCTTCTTTTGCTTATGCTTCTTTCCCGGCGGAGGGCAGGCCTGTTTTATCAGCTCCTCGGCTTTCGTGATCGCGGCCTGAGTTATTTCCTTGCGATACCTGCCCTCGTCCCCATCCCACCGCGTGGGGTCGAGGAGGAAAAGCTTGCTGGCCCGGTACACTTTGTCGATTACTTCGGGATTTCGCCCGCCAATGGCGATCCGCACGCATAAGACAAGATCAGCCTGTGTCGGGTCTTCGAAGCCTGCCTTCTGCCAGTCGCCGGTCGTGAAGAGGTAGCACGCTTTGCTTGTTCCACGTGTTAGGAGGCGAATAGCGAGATCAACTGCGGCGTCCACCGAGGAAGGATCGTTCGATTGTGGTGTTACCGGCATCTGACGTTCTCCCCCCCAAAAAAGCGAGCGGCGCCGCGGCTTGGCCCCTGTCCGCGAGCCGTCGCAATCTCAGCAACCAACGGGCGTGCTCCGGGATTCGCTGCACCACCGCCGTTGTGATCACGCAGTCCAGGTGCGTCAAAGGCAAAGCTTCTAGCCTTCCGATCAGCGCTATTCAGCCTTCGCCTGCTCTTCCACCCAAGCTTCCAGCGCTCGCAACGGTACACGAACGCTACGTCCAATTCGAACTGTCGGCAAGATCCGGCCCGCCATCATCTCGTAGGCGGTCGCTCGCCCGACGCTAAGCTTGGCAGCGACTTCCTCAGCCCGCAGGAGAAGCTTTGTTCTGTCCGTAGTGTTTTCTCTTGCATTGTTCATGCTTCTTTTGTACGCTATTGCTTGCAGGAATACAATTTGACATTGAACTCTAGCAAGAAGCCTTCGACTCGTGCTCTAGCAGGCAACCTAGACAAATTTCTCCTGGAGTTCGCCAATATGCAACAGGCGGATCACCTCCTGCGAAAATTCTCAGATCTACTGCCACCGAGTCTTCATTCGGCGCACGATTTCAGTCCGGTGTTCCCCAAAAACCCTGACGGACTGCCCGCGGCAAACCTACACGCGTACCAGGAACTAGTGCAAGCGGTTTGGGCGGCCCCAACGAATGCCGAGCGCCGGTACTTCGGCTGGAAGCTTAGAAGCAGGCTCTACCGGGCCTTGGAGGCAGCGGCGCGGGACACAGTTCCGCAAACAATTCGGCGCGAGGGCCACGAGTGGAAGCGAGCAGGTGAGTGGAAGCCGGAATACAGCAGGATGTTGCGGTCGTTGCCGGAAACGCCGTTCGAGGCCGCACTCGACCGACTGGACGACTTGAGAGAACGAACCAAGGTGTGTGGCAATCCGGACTGTCCGGCTGCTTTCTTCATAGCTGTGAGGAAGAGCCAGCGATACTGCACGGAATTATGCGCTGGTGTGTTCCAGCGGCAGGCAAAACAGGCATGGTGGCAGCATCACGGGAGGGAGTGGCGCGAACAGCGCAGAGAGGAAACGGGAAAGGGTCGACGACATGGCAAAGCGCGGACAAAATGAAGGGTCAATTTACAAACGAACTGATGGCCGGTGGTCAGCCATAGTCAGCATCGACTGGAAGAACGGAAGGAGACGACGAAAGTTCTTCTATGCCAAGACTAGGAAAGAAGTCCGGGAAAAATTAACAGCAGCGCTCCGGGATCAGCAGCTCGGGTTGCCCATTGCGTCGGAAAAGCAGACAACCGGTCAATTTCTGCAGTGGTGGTTCGAGCATGTCGCAAGGCAAACGGTTCGGCCCAAGACGTTGAAGTTCTACGATTTCGCGATGAGACAGCATCTATTGCCGACCTTAGGCCAGATACCTTTGCAGAAGCTTTCGCCGCAGCGGGTTCAAGCCTTCCTTAACCAGGCAAGCCAGACCGCATCCGAGCGCACTGGCCGGCCGCTGTCTCCGCGGTCGGTGCGACACCTCCATCGAACACTCTGCACCGCTTTAAACTCCGCCGTGAAGTACGGCAATGTCCCGCGAAACGTGGCTACCCTCGTTGACCCTCCTGTTGCTCCGAAACCGAACATCCGGTATTTCAATGTCGAGCAGGCCCGAACATTCTTGGAAACCGCCAAGACCGATCGGTTGTATGCGCTCTTGGCCACGGTCCTGTCCCTTGGCTTGCGTTTGGGTGAAGGTCTGGGCGTGGCGTGGCCCGACCTTGATCTCGATACGGGCCGGTTCAACATCCGCCAAGCACTCCAGAGAATCGACAAGAAGCTCTACCCTGAAAAGGGCGGGCTACGACTTGTGGAACCCAAGGGCGGCTATTCGGCTCGCGTTGTGACGCTGCCAGCGGTTGCGGTCTCTGCACTCCGCCACCATCTGGCATTCCAAGAGCAAGAACGCCAGTTGGCTGGAAGTGCATGGCGCGGGAACAATTGGAACCTCGTCTTCACGACGAAGGTCGGGACTCCATTAGACGAGAGGAGCGTCCTGCGGCGGTTTCAGAGGATTCTCGCTCTGGCAGGGTTGCCCAAGATGCGCCTCCACGATCTTCGTCACAGTGCGGTCGCAATTCTGATTGCTCAAGGAGTGCACATCAAGGCAATTAGCGAACTTCTTGGCCACAGTTCCGTGGCGTTCACGCTCCAGGTGTATGGCCACCTGTTGGAAGAGACGAAGAGGGAGACCGCGCTCAAAATGGACGAGGCGTTGAATCCGGTGGCAGTCAAGAAGGCAGTCAACCGACCTGTTCAGTAAACGCATCGTTCGGTAAGCGCCTGGAACTACTGGCGCGCCCGGAGAGACTCGAACTCCCGACCTACTGGTTCGAAGCCAGCCGCTCTATCCAACTGAGCTACGGGCGCGCTACGGCCATTATAGCGGCGAGTGGCGCCAGCAACACATGGGCGGCACGAACCCCACTTTCACCGTTCGACGCACCGTTGCGTGTATTGTTGCAACTGATGGCACTCTCACCGAATCCAACACCTATGTCAACTGCTGAGATTTTGAGTGCACGGGACACACTTGAGCAGGTCGCCGGGCATCGCCGATCGATCCGCCGGTACCGGCCGGATGCCATTTCCGAGCAGAATCTGCTGGATCTGCTACGGATTGCATCGCGTGCTCCCTCGCCTTGGAATTTGCAGCCCTGGCGTTTTGTCGTAGTGCGCAGCGCCGAAGCGAAAAAGCAGTTGCGCGAGGCGGCGTTTGGGCAGCCGCAAGTCGAGGCAGCGTCCGCCGTGATTGTGCTATACAGCGACATGGACGAAGCGCTTGCACGCGTCGACGAGGTTCAGCATCCGGTATGGCCGCCGGAGCGGCGCACGAAAACGCGGGACGGGATTCTTGCGTATTTCGCCAATCTGACGCCTGAGCAGCGGCATCAATGGGGACGGGCCATCACGTACACCGCCCTTGGATATCTATTGCTCGCCGCCGAGTCGTTTGGGATCGGGTCATCGCCCATGCTGGGCTTCGATCCCGCCAAGGTGAAAGCGCAGTTCCAACTGCCGGCTCACGCGGAGGTGGCAGCGCTGGTCGCTCTAGGCTACCCCGACGAACCAGGCCTCGATCCGCATCGGATTCCGGTAGAGAACATCACGCGATTCGTGTAGTCACTCGACGAGTGTCCTCACTTACCTCACCCGCTGCGGTAAGCTGATCCCGATGCTCATCACACGGAGAAGCTCTCTCGCCCTGCTGGCCGCCCTGCTGCCGATTGGGGCGCTCTGCCAACCACTGCCCGTCGCCAAGGGGCCCGAAGAAGTGGGTTTCTCGTCCCCACGCCTCGAACGGGTGCGCGGCCAAATGAAGGCGGATGTGGAAAGCCGCCGCATTCCGGGCGCCGTGCTGCTGATTGCACGGCAGGGCAAAATCGCCTCTTTCATGACGCTCGGATTTCAGGAACGGCACACCGAGACGCCGATGAAGAGCGATTCCATCTTCCGCATCGCCTCCATGTCGAAGCCCGTTACCTCGGTCGCCATCATGATCCTCGCCGAAGAGGGCAAGCTCGATATCGGCGCTCCTGTGGCGCAGTACCTTCCCGAGTTCAAGGACGTCACGGTGGGCGTCGAGAAGGCCGCGCCGAAGCGAGCCATGACGGTGCAGGATCTGCTGCGCCACACTTCCGGACTCACCTACGGGTTCTTCGGCACCTCGCCGGTGGACGAGATCTACCGGAAGAGCAATCTCTTCGCCAGCAAATCACTCGCCGAAATGGTTTCGGCCATTGCGCACCTGCCGCTCTTGCACCAGCCGGGCGAAGTCTGGGAGTACAGCATGTCGACCGATGTTCTGGGCCGTATCGTCGAGGTCGTGAGCGGACAGGAACTGGACGCTTTCATCGCCGAACACATCACCCGTCCACTCGGAATGCATGATACCGGTTTCTATCTGAGCGC
>Ga0116223_10001406_pt1 | contig 24819 bp, 23 predicted proteins | sample Sb_taG_3_FD_90092 | JGI IMG/M metagenome (GOLD analysis project Ga0116223, IMG submission 90092) | Peat soil microbial communities from Weissenstadt, Germany - Sb_50d_a_PC metaG | ecosystem: Environmental > Terrestrial > Soil > Wetlands > Peat | place: Germany: Weissenstadt | collected 2010-09-21 | reverse complement strand
GAAACAGGGCTGATCAGCCATCACCGAGCGCGGACGCGCCAATTTGCACCATGTCGCACTCCGCCCATCTGAAAAGCACGGTTATTGGAGGTGTCCAATCTGCTCAAGGCAATCGTCGGAACCGCGGCCGCGACAATCGTCGCTTTTGTCTTCTATTCCTACGATTTCTTCCCCTATTTGCTCGCGCTTCTCCCGTTCATCCTGGTCCTGATTATTTTCGCCCTGGCGGTCGGGATTCTCGTGACCGGGTTGATCGTTCGCTACACGACCAAGATCCAAAGCTTCACTTGGAGCATCACCGGATTGGTGATGCCTTTCTCCTGCGTCTTCTATCCGCTCACGGCCTTGCCGCGGCCCCTGCGGCCCTTGGCCCTTGCCCTGCCGACGACGCAAGCCTTCGAGGGCCTGCGCCAAGTCATGGCCGGCGGCGGATTATCCTTGGCGCGGCTGGGATCCGGCCTTGCGTTGGACTGCGCTTATCTCCTGGCCGCTGTCGCAATTTTTGATTGGCTGTTCCGCGCCGCCCGCGCCCGCGGGCTATTGGTGAAGATGGAATAAGCCCTGTCCGACTCCCTCCTTCCTAAAAGAGCGAACGCCAGGCGATCGCGGATGATGCGAGGCGTTCGAAGAGTCGGCTAGCAAAGGCGATCAATCGGGGCGTTGCAGCGACAACGGCAAGCGCACGGTGGCGATCGCCAGGGCCGCGATGCCCTCCTCGCGGCCGGTAAAGCCGAGACGCTCCGACGTGGTCGCCTTGATCGCGACGCGATCGACCGAAATGCCGGTGATCTCTGCGATGCTCGCGCGGATCGGCTCGCGATAGGGACCGATCTTCGGCCTTTCGCAGATCAAGGTCGCATCGATATGGGCGAGCATCCCGCCGCGGCACCGCAGCTTCTGCGCCGCGGCGGCGAGAAAGATCGAGGACGCGGCGCCGCGCCATTGCGGATCGGAGGGCGGAAAGTGGCTGCCGATGTCGCCGTCGCTGATGGCGCCGAGGATCGCGTCGGTGATCGCATGGCTCAAGACGTCGGCGTCCGAATGACCGAGCAGAGCATGGTCATGCGCAATCTTCACTCCGCCGAGCCAGACATGATCGCCGGGACCGAAGGCGTGGACATCAAAGCCTTGCCCTGTTCGCACGTCCTGCAATTCCTGCATAAGCTTGGCTTCGGCGCGTGAAAAATCTTCCGCATTCGTGATCTTCATGTTCTCCCGCTCGCCCTCGAACACGTGAACTTCATGGCCGGCCCATTCGGCGATCGCCGCGTCGTCCGTCAGCCCATTTTGGCCCGCCTGCGCGGCCTTGCGATGCGCCGCGAGGATCAGATCGAAGGCAAACGCCTGCGGTGTCTGGACCGTGCGGAACGCCGTGCGCGGCGGGGTCGCGACGATGCGGCCGGATTTGACTTCCTTGATCGTGTCGGTCAGCTCGAGGCAGGGGACAGCCGCGCCATGCGCGTTCGCCGCGGCGCTGGCGCGGGCGATCAGATCGGCGCTCGCAAAAGGCCGCGCGCCGTCATGGATCAGGACGATCCGCGGCCGAGCCTGCTGCGCCAGAGCTTCGAGGCCGAGTCTGACGCTGTCCTGCCGCATCTCGCCGCCATAGGAAGGGGCCAGCAGCCGGGCGAGATCCGCCTTGTCGAGATAGGCCAGAGCCTGCCGATAGACGCCGAGATCGTCGGGATGGATGACGGCCAAGAGGCGCGCCTCCGGCGCCGCTTTCAATAATGTGGATAAGGTGTGCGCAAGCAGAGGTTTGCCGGCAAGCGGCCTATACTGCTTGGGAACGCCGGGGCCGGCCCGCGCGCCGCGTCCGGCCGCGACCACCAAAATCGCAAGTTCGAAACTTTCGCGCATGCCCTCTTGCCTAGCTCCAGCGTGTCCTCTCTCGTTTTTTGCGAGCCGCGTCAAATTTGTGCTGAAGGCGGCGATGGTACGACATGTCGCTGTTGCCGCGCTGCACAAAATGATTATGATGTAAGCATGAGCCGTTCTGATGAATTTCTAGGCAATCACACCCAGAGCCTGTCCGTTGGGCCCCTGCGGCTCAAGGGCCGAGCTTTTCTTGCGCCCATGGCTGGCGTGACCGATCTTGGCATGCGCCGATTGGCACAAAAATTTGGGGCGGCTCTGACGGTCACGGAAATGCTGGACTCGGAATTCTATGCCGGCGGCGCCCGCGAGGCCGCAATCCGCGCCGAAGGCGCCGGCATTGAGCCTCACGTCGTGCAGATTGCCGGTTGCCGTCCTGAGCCGATGGCGGAGGCGGCGCGCTGCGCCGAGGCCTCAGGCGCCGCGATGATCGACATCAATATGGGCTGTCCGGCCAAGCGCGTCACGGGGGGCGCCGCGGGCTCCGCTCTGATGCGCGACCCCGATCTCGCAACCCGCATCATTCGCGCGGTCCTCGCCGCCGTGCACATTCCGGTCTCGCTGAAAATGCGGCTCGGCTGGGACGCGGCTGCGATGAATGCGCCGGAACTCGCGCGCCGCGCGGAAGGCGAGGGGATTGCGATGCTGACCGTGCATGGCCGCACGCGCTGCCAGTTCTATCAGGGCAGGGCCGATTGGAGCGCGATCCGTGAGGTGAGAGGGACCACGTCGATCCCGCTCGTCGCCAACGGCGACTGCACGAGTCTCGAGGAGGCAAGCGCCATGCTCGCAGCTTCCGGCGCCGATGCGGTGATGGTCGGCCGCGCCGCCATCGGCCGGCCTTGGTTCGTCGGGGAAGTGGTGCGACACCTTGGGAAAGCGCCGCCGCGGCCGGGGCCAAGCTCCGCCGCGCGCTGCGCCGCAGCTCTCGAACATTATCGGACCCTGCTTTCACTCTTCGGCAAGGAGCGAGGGCTGCGCCATGCGCGCAAGCATCTTTCGGCCTATGCCGCTTGGTCGCGGAGGCGGGATGCGGCAGAGCTTCGCCGCCGGCTTGTCAGCAGCGAAAACCCGACCGAGGTCGAATGTCTCCTTGCGGTTCTGTTCGACTGCGAACAGCCGGCGGTGGCGGCATGAGCACGAATTCTTCCCCTTCGTCCACCGGATCGATGAACTTGCATGTCGAGCCGCGCAAATCCGCCGCTGCCAACACGGACATTAGCGGCGATGCGTCGAGGATCCTCAACGCCTTGCCGCATCCGGTGTTGGCGGTCGCTGTCGACGGCTTCGTCATCGAAGCCAATGTGGCGGCCGAAATCTTCTTCGGCATCAGCCGCTCGATCCTGCTGCAGCAAACTCTCACCAATCTGCTCCCCTTCGACTCCGTTTTGTTGTCGCTCGTCAAACAGGTGGAGGCGACCGGCGCCGCGATTACCGAATATCGCGTCGATCTTGGCGTGCCGCGGCTTGGTACCGAGAAGATGGTCGATCTTTTCGTGACGCCGCTCTCGGACACCGGGGAAGGCGTCGTCGTCATGCTTCAAGAGCAGTCGATGGCCGAAAAGATGGATCGCCAGCTCAATCATCGCGGCGCGGCCCGTTCGGTTTCCGCCATGGCGGCGATGCTCGGCCATGAGATCAAGAACCCGCTCTCCGGAATTCGCGGCGCTGCACAATTGCTGGAGGCGGAGGTCAGCGACGGCGACCGTGCCTTGACCCGCCTGATCTGTGCGGAAACCGACCGCATCGTGAAGCTCGTCGATCGGATGGAAGCGTTCTCCGACAATCGGCCATTGGAGCGCGAAAGCGTCAACATTCACACGGTGTTCGACCACGTCAAACGGATTGCCCAGGCGGGGTTTGCGCGGCACATCCGCTTTACCGAAAACTACGACCCCTCGCTGCCGCCGGTGCTCGGCAACCGCGATCAGCTCATCCAGATCTTCTTGAACCTCGTCAAGAACGCGGCGGAGGCCATCGGCGATGCCCACAGCGACGGCGAGATCGAGCTTTCGACGGCCTTTCGTCCCGGCGTTCGCCTCAAGCTCTCGACGTCCGATGCCGCCGTGAGCCTGCCGTTGCAATTTTGCGTGCGCGACAATGGTCCGGGTGTTCCGCCCGAGATCCGGCCGCATCTTTTCGAGCCGTTCGTCACGACGAAAACCTCGGGAAATGGCCTCGGACTTGCACTGGTGGCGAAAATCATCGGCGATCACGGCGGGACGATAGAATGTGAATCGCAGCCGCGTCGGACGATCTTTAGAGTTCTGATGCCGATGTACGCGCTGCGCGATGGCCGTAGCGTCAAGCTGAAATAGGCGAGGAACGGGGCCCCCCGGGGGCGCTTGGGAGGTGGTTGGCGATGGGCGGAAACATCCTCGTAGCCGATGATGACGCCGCCATACGGACGGTGCTGAGCCAGGCGCTTTCGCGCGTCGGCTACGAGGTGCGCACGACCGGGACCGCCGCCACCTTATGGCGCTGGGTGCAGGCAGGCGAAGGCGACCTCGTCATTACCGATGTCGTCATGCCCGACGAGAACGCCTTCGAACTTCTGCCGCGCATGAAGAAACTGCGGCCGGAACTGCCGATCATCGTCATGAGCGCGCAGAATACGTTCATGACCGCGATCAAGGCCTCGGAACGCGGCGCCTACGATTATCTGCCGAAGCCTTTCGACCTGCGCGAACTCGTTGCGATCGTCGGCCGGGCCATGAGCGAGCCCAAGGGCCGGGCCAAACCTTCTCCTCCGACCGACATCGAAGGGATGCCGCTCGTCGGCCGCTCGGCCGCCATGCAGGAAATCTATCGGGTGCTTGCGCGGCTCATGCAGACCGATCTTACCGTCATGATCACCGGCGAGTCGGGAACCGGCAAGGAGCTCGTCGCCCGCGCGCTTCACGACTACGGCAAGCGCAAGGCGGGGCCCTTCGTCGCGATCAATATGGCGGCGATCCCCCGCGACCTCATCGAGAGCGAATTGTTCGGCCATGAGAAGGGGGCTTTTACCGGAGCCAACCAGCGATCCTCGGGGCGCTTCGAGCAGGCGGAGGGCGGCACGCTCTTCCTGGACGAAATCGGCGACATGCCGATGGAAGCCCAGACCCGTCTTCTGCGCGTGCTGCAGGAAGGCGAATATACGACGGTCGGCGGGCGCACCCCCCTCAAGACCAACGTCAGGATCATCGCGGCGAGCAACAAAGACCTGCGCAATCTGATCCATCAAGGCCTGTTCCGTGAGGACCTTTTCTTCCGCTTGAATGTCGTGCCGCTGCGGCTGCCGCCGCTACGCGAACGCAGCGAGGATATTCCGGACCTCGTCCATCATTTCTTCGCGCTTGCGGCGGCGGAGGGCTTGCCGCTCAAACATATCGAGCCGGCGGCGCTCGAACGCTTGAAGCGCCACCGCTGGCCGGGCAATATCCGCGAACTCGAAAACCTCGTGCGCCGGTTGGCGGCGCTTTATCCCCAAGAAACGATTGCCGAGCCATTGGTCGATGCCGAGCTTTCGGCCGATTCCTCGCCGTTCTTCACGGCCTATGGGCCAAGGCCGCAAGCCGAGGACCGCGGCAAGGATTCCGAGCGTGGCGAGACCCTCACCCTCGCGGTCGAACGCCACCTTTCGGAACTGTTCCGCGCCTATGGCGAGAGCCTGCCGCCACCCGGCATCTATCATCGCGTCTTGCGCGAACTAGAATATCCGCTGATTTCCGCCGTGCTTGCCGCCACGCGCGGCAATCAAATCAAGGCGGCGGAGCTCCTCGGCCTCAATCGCAATACGCTGCGCAAAAAGGTCAAGGACCTCGACATCAGGCTGATGCGCCTGCCGCGGTGATTTTCCGCCCCGGAAATGTCGCAATTCTGCAACAGCGTGATCTTCCTGCAACGGCCGCTCAGGAGAGAGCCGTGCAGGCGACGCCTTGGGGGAAGCCAGGCGGGGCGCGGCTGCCCGAAATGAATGACAAAATTCGCGCGCGTCCATAGCGACGCGCTCCAGACATCAGACAGGCAGCGAGCCGGATGAGCGAAGCGAGTATTGCTCCGGATCCGATGGTCGCGCGTAAGCGCCCGCGGCTGTTGACGAGGCTGGGCCTGGCTGCGGTGGTGCTCGCGATCGCCGCGGCGATGACGAGTTTCCTGATCTTCGCCGGTTACACGCCGATCCCGCCGACCGACGTGGTCGTCCTCACCCTGTTCCTCATCAATGTGCTCTGCATATTGATGCTGTTCGGCTTTGTCGTCGCCGAAGCCTGGGGCATCATTGCCGCCCGGCGCGCGCAGGTCGCCGGCGCGCGGCTGCATATCCGGATCGTCGGCCTGTTCTCGATCATCGCCATCGTCCCGGCAATTCTCATGGCGATCGTCGGCTCCGTCACCCTCGAACGCAGCCTGAACCCGGCCTTTTTGCAGGACGTGCGCGGCTTCATCCTCAAGACCGTCGATGCCGCCCGGCTGTTCCGCGAAGACCAGTGCCGAACGCTTCTGCAGGAGGCCCAGCTCACTGCTTCCGATCTCGATCGCGGCAAAGCCTTGTTCACGTCCGATCGGCAATTGTTCCACGAATTCTTCGCTTCGCGCGTCAAGGCCCTGAATTTCACCGCGGCGGCGATGATGCATTCGAACGGCGCAATCGAAGAAACCATCGATACCGGCGCGCCGGTCGGGACGACCATCGTGCACCCCGAATCGAACGATTTTCAGGATGCTCGGCGCAGCGAGCCGCTCTGTATGATTCTCGATGAAGGGCGCACCTTCGTCGCGTTGCGCAAACTTGACGCTTTCGACGACACATTCCTCTACGTCGCCCGCCCGGTTGGCTCGTTCAGCGTCGAATTTCCGCACCAAGCCTTGCGCCTCATCACGCTGTACGATGCCTTCGACAGCCACAGACAGAACATACAGATCGCTTTTGCGACCATGTACGTTCTCGTCGCGCTCATTATGCTGCTTTCCGCGACCTGGGTCGGGCTTTCCTTCGCCAATGGATTGGTTGCGCCGATCCGGCGTCTCATCGCCGCAACCGACGAAGTCGGCTCCGGCAATCTTCAAGTCCAGGTCGCGGTGAATCGTTCGGAGGGCGATCTCGCCCATCTCGGCGAAACCTTCAACAAGATGACCTCCGAGCTGCGCTTGCAGCAAAGCCGGCTGATCGCGGCAAGCAACCTCATCGACGAACGGCGCCTGTTTACCGAGGCGGTACTCTCCGGCGTTCCGGTCGCGGTCATCGGTGTCGGGCCGAAGGGCCGGATCAGCGTCGTCAATCCGTCGGCGGAACGGCTGATGCCGCACGGCGAGCACGCAAGCGCCGTCGGACAGCCGATCGAGGCGGTCCTTCCCGAAGTCGCGCCTTTGCTCGGCGAAGCCCGCTCCGGCAACACGCGGCTGGTGCGCGGGCAAGTCGCGGTGAACCGGGCAGGGCGCGACCGCATCTTCAACATGCTGGTCACCACCGAGCCGGGAGGGCGGGCCGAGAAGAGCTATGTCGTGACGCTCGACGACATCACCGATCTCGTCGCGGCACAAAGGACCGCCGCCTGGGCCGACGTTGCCCGCCGCATCGCCCATGAAATCAAAAATCCACTGACGCCGATCCAGCTTTCGGCCGAGCGGCTGAAACGCAAATACGGGCGGCTCATTCAGGATGACCGTGACGTCTTCGACCAATGCATCGACACGATCGTGCGCCAAGTCGAGGACATCAAGCGCATGGTCGATGAGTTCTCGGCTTTCGCCCGCATGCCCAGAGCAAGACTGACGCGCGACGACCTGACGGACTGCGTGCGGCGGGTCATGTTTCTCATGCGCGTCGGCCACCCCGACATCGAATTTGAAGACCGCCTGCCGGAAACTCCGGTCATGGCCAATTTCGACCGCCGACTTCTGTCGCAAGCGGTCACCAACATCATCAAGAACGCGACAGAGGGCATCGCCGCGCAAGCCGAGGTCGAACCGGTGAAGGGCGAGGTTACGATCTCGCTCGATGTGACGCCGGAGGAGCTGGTCGAGATCTTCGTCACCGACAACGGCAAGGGGTTCCCCAATGAACACCGCAATCGCCTGCTCGAGCCTTACATGACCACCCGCTCCGAAGGCACCGGCCTCGGCCTCGCCATTGTCGCCAAGATCCTCGAGGATCATGGCGGAGGCCTCGAACTGCTCGATTCGCCCAACGGGCGGGGCGCCTGCGTCCGGCTTTATTTCCCGAAAGGCGACAATGCACAGCGGGCCGTCCGCTTTTCTGAAGAAGAGCTGTCGGCTACCGCAAACGAAGGCGCCAAATGAAGGAGCGCGAGCCATAAATGCCAAGCGACATCTTGATCGTCGACGACGAAGCCGACATCCGCGATATCGTCTCGGGCATATTGTCCGACGAAGGGCATGGCACCCGAACCGCCAAGAACGCGGATGAAGCGCTCACCGCCATCGAGGCGCGGCGACCGCATCTCGCCTTTCTCGACATTTGGCTGCAAGGCTCGCATCTCGACGGTTTGCAGCTTCTCCAGATCATCAAGGGGGCGCACCCGAGCCTGCCGGTGGTCATGATCTCCGGCCACGGCAATATCGAAACTGCCGTCTCCGCCATCAAAATGGGCGCCTATGACTTCATCGAGAAGCCGTTCAAGGCCGATCGCCTGGTCCTCGTCGCCGAACGAGCGCTCGAAGCGTCGCGTCTCAAACGCGAAGTGACGGAATTGCGGGCGCGCGCCGGGGCGGTCAATCGCATCATCGGCAAGTCGAGCGTGATTCATCAGTTGCATCAGGTCATCGAGCGGGTCGCGCCGGCCAATTCGCGGGTTCTCATCACCGGCGCACCCGGCGTCGGCAAGGAACTCGTGGCGCGATGCATCCACGCGGCCTCGCCGCGCGCATCGGGGCCGTTCGTCGTCATCAACTCGGCGACGATCACGCCGGAGATGATGGAAATCGAGCTGTTCGGCATCGAAGGCAAGGACGGACGCAGCCGCAAGGTCGGCGCGCTCGAAGAGGCGCATGGCGGCACGCTTTATCTCGACGAGATCGCCGACATGCCGAAGGAAACCCAGGGCAAGATCCTGCGTGTGCTGGTGGATCAGAATTTCCAGCGGGTGAACGGCGCGACGCGCGTCTATGTCGATGTGCGGATCTTTTCCTCTAGTTCTCACGATCTCCCGCGCCTCATCACCGAAAGCGTGATCAGGGAGGATCTTTTCCATCGCCTTTCGGTCGTCCCAATCCGGGTACCCTCGCTCTCGGAGCATCGCGAAGATATCCCCGAGCTCATCGATTTCTTCATGGAACAGATCTCGGTGATGAGCGGCTTGCCACGCCGCAAGATCGCCGCGGAGGCCATGGCCGTGCTCCAGTCGCATGATTGGCCTGGCAATATCCGCCAACTGCGCAACAACGTCGAACGCCTGATGATCCTCGCCTCGGGCGATCCGGAGGCCGAGCTTACCTCCGACATGCTGCCGTCCGAAATCGGCGCGCTGGTGCCCTCGACTCCGAATGGCTCGGGCGGCGAGAGACTGATGAGCCTGCCCTTGCGCGATGCGCGGGAAGTCTTCGAACGCGAATATCTGGTCGCCCAGATCAACCGTTTCGGCGGCAATATTTCGCGAACGGCCGAATTCATCGGAATGGAACGATCGGCGCTGCATCGCAAGCTGAAATCGCTCGGGATCGATTGAACGCTTTATTTGACGCATGATGTTATCCCGAGAAGTCTGCAATTTTCGGGATCATGCTCTGGCGGAGCTCTGTGCGTGGGTCGGATCGCTTATGTGAATGGCCGCTATCTGCCCCAGGCACGGGCGATGGTGCATATCGAGGATCGCGGCTATCAGTTCGGCGACGGCGTCTACGAAGTCTGCGAGATCAAGGGCGGCGCGCTGATCGACGAAGCCCGGCACATTGAGCGGCTGCGGCGATCGCTCAAGGAGCTCAGCATCGGCGCGCCTTTGGCGCTCGGCGCGCTTGCCCTTGTGATGCGGGAGATCATCGCCCGCAACAAGATCTCCGACGGCTATCTCTACCTCCAGGTGACCCGCGGCGTGGCGCCGCGCGACCATTGTTTTCCGATCCCGTCCGTCCGCCCGAGCCTCGTCATGACCGCCCGCGCCATCGATCCGGCCAAGGGAGCAGCGCTCGCGGCAAAGGGGATCGCCGTCGTCTCGATGCCGGACATTCGCTGGAAGCGGCCGGATATCAAGACGATCGGGCTCTTGCCGAACGTTCTCGCCCGGCAGGCGGCGAAGGAGCAGGGAGCCTATGAGGCATGGCTCATCGATGCCGAGGGCATGGTCACGGAAGGCTCCGCCTCCAATGCCTGGATCGTCAGTCAGGACGGCGTGATCATCACCCGGCACATCGACAATGCAATCCTGCGCGGCGTCACCCGCACCACTTTGCTCGAGCTTATCGCCGCAGACGGCCTGCGGCTCGAAGAAAGGAGCTTCAGCCTCGCCGAAGCCAAAGCCGCACGGGAAGCCTTCATCACCGGCGCGACGACGCTCGTCATGCCGGTCGTTTGCATCGATGGAGAGCCGGTCGGCGATGGCAGGCCAGGCCCGCTCGCGCACCGTCTGCGGGCGCGTTTTCACGGCATGGCGGCAGCCACGTTCTAATCGGCCGGCGGCGGCAGAGCCGGGCCGAGATTTAGGAACCAAATCTTCGGGATAAAGTCCCGCTTGCAGCCGGCTCGCGGCGTGGATCTAATGGAGTTGACCGGCCCTCCAGAAGCCAAGCTGCCGCCCGGTCTAACTCATGGCAATTCTGTAGCGATCCGGGTCGCATATCAGCCGGCGTGGCGAGTAGCGACGTCAAGAAAAGAACGGATAAGAAAATGGCCGCAGAACGCACTCAAAATCTTCAAGACACTTTTCTGAATTCCGTCCGGAAGAACAAAGTTCCCCTCACGATCTTTCTGGTCAATGGCGTCAAGCTGCAGGGCATCGTCACCTGGTTCGATAACTTCTGTGTTCTCTTGCGCCGGGATGGACATTCGCAGCTCGTCTACAAACATGCGATTTCCACGATCATGCCGGGGCATCCGATTCAGATGTTCGAACCTGGCGACGAGGCGCCGGCGGGATCGGAGCCATGAACGTTCGAGGCTGATTTGAAGGATACGGGTTCGGTCCCCGTTCGGAGCGAGGCGACGCGGGCGCTCGTCATCGGTCCCTATCTCGCCGAAGGGCGCCGCGACGCCTCCGGCCGCAGGCGCATGGAGCATGGCCGTTCGCACGCGGCGCGGATCACGGAAGCGCGGGGCCTCGCCGAGGCGATTGAGGTCGAGGTCGTCGAGGCCAAGATCGTGCCCTTGTCGCAAATTCGGCCGGCCACCTTCCTCGGCCAGGGCAAGGTCGAAGAGATCGCGTCCCTGGTGGCCGAGTATTCGATCGATCTCGTCATCATGGATTGTGCGCTCTCGCCGGTGCAGCAGCGCAATCTCGAAAAGGCCTTCGCTTCCAAGGTCATCGAGCGGACGGGACTCATCCTCGAAATCTTCGGGCGGCGGGCGCGCACGCGCGAAGGCGCGCTGCAGGTCGAGCTGGCCCATCTCACCTATCAAAAGTCGCGGCTCGTGCGCTCCTGGACGCATCTCGAGCGCCAGCGCGGCGGCTTCGGCTTTCTCGGCGGTCCCGGCGAGACGCAACTCGAAACCGACCGGCGTTTGCTGCAGGAACGGATCACCCGCATCGAACGCGATCTCGCAAGCGTCAGAAAGACCCGCGGCCTGCATCGCAAGAAGCGCCGTAGCGTGCCTTATCCGATCGTCGCGCTCGTCGGCTATACGAATGCCGGCAAGTCGACCTTGTTCAACCGCCTGACCAAAGCCCAGGTGATCGCCGCAGACATGCTGTTTGCGACGCTCGATCCGACCTTGCGCGCCTTGCGCCTGCCGCACGGCGGCGAGGTCATCTTCTCCGACACGGTCGGATTCATTTCCGATCTGCCGACCATGCTGGTCGCGGCGTTCAAGGCGACGCTCGAAGAGGTGGTCGAGGCCGACATCATTCTGCATGTGCGCGACGTCGCGCATCAAGACAGCGAGGCGCAACGCGTCGACGTCGAACGGGTTCTCTCCGAGCTCGGAATCGACGCGGATCGGCCGGGTCGCGTGCTCGAAGTCTGGAACAAGATCGATTTGCTCGACTCCGAAAGGAGCATGGCGCTGCTCAATGCGGCGCGGCGCCAACCAGCAAAGACGCGGCCGATCATCATTTCGGCGCTGACGGGGCAGGGGATCGACGAGCTCATCGCCCGTCTCGAGGCGCGCTTGGCCGGCGAGCGGGTCATCCTCGATCTTCGGCTCGATCCGGGCGACGGGCGAGACCGCAACTGGCTCTATGAGCATACCGAGGTTCTAAGCCGCAGCGAGGCGGCCGACGGTGGCCTCAATCTCACCGTCAGCGTGGTGCCGGCGCTCGCTGACACCGTGCGGCAAAGATTCAGCCACGTCATGCCTGCGGTCGCCAAGCGCCGACCGCGCGGCTGAACAGGTCCCCTCTCCCCGCAAGCGGGGAGAGGGGACGCCAAGCTATTTCTCGCATTCCTTGGCTTCGTTCCAAAGCGCATCCATCTCGGCAAGGTTCGCAGGCTCGCCGCCGCGCCGGGCGATCTCCTTCTCGATATAGCCAAAGCGCCGCTCGAATTTTGCATTGGTCCGGCGGATCGCGGCCTCAGGATCCGCGTCGAGATGGCGGGCAAGATTGGCAACCGCAAACAAGAGATCGCCGATCTCGTGCCGCGCGGCGATCCCGTCCCCGCTCTCGAGCGCTGCTTCGATCTCGTCGGTTTCTTCGCGGATTTTTGCAAGCACCAGGCAGGCATCGGCCCAGTCGAAACCGACGGTCGCGGCCTTGCTCTGCAGCTTCACCGCGCGGGTCAGGCCGGGCAGGGCGAGGGGAACGTCGGCGAGCAGGCCGCGGCCCTCTTCTCGGTTCTCGCCCTCTGTCCCTGTTTTCCGCGCGTCCTTCTCCTCGCCCTTGATCCTGGCCCAGAGCGCCTCCACCTCGTCGGCGGAAAGGCCGCGCTCTGCGCCGAAGACATGCGGATGGCGGCGGATCAACTTGTCGGTGATCGATTCAACGACGGCGCCGAAATCGAAGGCATCTTTTTCTTCGGCCATCCGCGCGTAGAAGACGATTTGGAGGAGGAGATCGCCTAATTCGTCGCGAAGATCGGCGAGATTGCCGCGCGCGATGGCATCGGCGACTTCGTAGGCTTCTTCGATGATATAGGGCGCAATCGTCGCGAAGCTCTGTTCGAGATCCCAGGGACAGCCCGTATCTGGCGTGCGCAAGGCCGCCATGATCTCGAGGAGCCTCGCGAGGTCGCGGGATTTTTCCATTGGATTTGAACCGGGGCTGGCGTGCAATCTTCACGAGAGCCAGACGGAAACGGCGCGAGGCTCTCCGCCTTGCGCCGTTCCGCTGGAATTCAAGGCCTGCGCGCTGCCTCAGGCGAGGGCGATCGAAAGCGCTTCGCGGCCCTTGGGTGTGTCAACCACGCGCATCGTGACCGGCTGGCCTTCCACGAGGTGCGGGACGCCGGACGGGCCGAGGATCGAGATATGGACGAACACGTCCTTGCCGCCGTCGTTCGACTGGACGAAACCGAACCCCTTGTTGTCGTCGAACCATTTGACGGTTCCGCTGACTTGCACGGCGGTCGAGGGGTCAGGATGACGACGCGGCGGGCGCGCCTCATTGAGACGGGGCGGCGCGCGCTCGGCGGCGCCGGCCGTATCCACTTCGAGTACCCGCGTCACCTGGGTGCCCTTGGCACCGGTGCCGACATAGACCTTCAACTTAGCGCCGGGCGGCACGGTCTCGAATCCGGCGGCTTGAAGCGCGCCGATGTGGAGGAAGGCATCGCCCGTTCCATTGCTCAGCTCGACGAAGCCGAACCCCTTGTCGCTTTTGAACCATTTGACGATCGCGTCGACCGGGGTACCAGTAACAGGTGGGGCCATCTCAGGACCTCCAAGACTGCCCCCGAAGCCGGGTCGGGGATGCCGACTAGCACGTGTTGGCGCGTCATAGGGTGTCGGACCGTCGTCGTCGAAGCCGCGCTTTTTCGGACCCCGGAATTCTTTACCTTTGCTCATGTTCTGCCTGTTTCGTATCCCACCCAAACCTGAACACGCACCGTTTCCTCCAAACGGCTAAGCCGCACAGCGGTGGCCGAATGCTAGACGCGCGTATAGCCGGCCGCCCGAAAGCGCCCGTTTCCGATCCTCTCGCGATGGTATTGTCCACGAATGCCGAACGTCCCGCCTTTCGATTATTGATAGCAGAAATACCAGCCCCTTGGCTACCGCTTTCGCGTCAGGTCGAAACGCTTCCCATCGGTTCCCGCCGACCGCGCCGCCGGGCGCCGTCCCAAAACCGGAATTGAATCCTCGCCGAATCAAGCCACTGGCAGATAAGCGATTCGCATAATCAATATTATGGAACAAACGGCGGCGATGTTACACTTGACATACCAGACCCCTTGATGTAGTATTTTAGTCATAGGAGCTTTCGCTATGGCCAAGTCCGTTCTTTCTGCCCCGCATTTCCAAACCGAAGCAGCCGCTTTCGCTTATGTGGAAGCCGAGCTTTGGCCGAATGGTCCAGTTTGCCCGCATTGTGGTGAGACCGCGAGGATCGGCCAGTTGAACGGCCAAACGACGCGCGCCGGCCTTCGCAAATGCTACGCTTGCAAAAAGCCCTTCACGGTGCGGATGGGAACGATTTTCGAGGACTCGCACCTGCCGCTGCATCTTTGGCTGCAAATCATCCATCTCATGTGCGCCAGCAAGAAAGGAATCGCGACTCGGCAAATCCAGCGAATGCTCAAATGTAGCATGAAAACCGCGTGGTTTCTCGGCCATAGGATTAGGCTTGCGATGGCACCTGATGCTTCGGCGGGACCTTTGGGCGGCTCGGGCAAGACTGTGGAAGCCGACGAGATGTTTCTCTCGAAATCGTTCAAGACCAAAAAGACGGCTGAAGAATTGGCCATTGGACGCAGACAAGCAACGCCGCAGGTTTTGAGCCTTGTGGAGCGTGGCGGCAATATCCGCTCTATGTTTCTCGATCACAGGATGGTCGGGCCGTTCCTTTATGAGCACGTCCACAAGGATAGCCGCCTCGTGAGCGATAGCGCGCAACACTACAAATTCCCGCCGGTCGCCTCGCATGAAAGCGTCGATCATTCTAAGTTCGAATGGGCGCGCGGCGACGTTCATACCAACACGCTCGAAGGCTTCTTTTCGATCTTCAAGCGCGGTCTCATCGGAATTTACCAACACGTTGATAAGAAACACCTTGATCGTTATTTGGCCGAATTTGATTTCCGCCAGAATAACCGCGCCAAGCTCGGCATTGATGACACCAAACGTGCGGAAATCGCCCTGCAAGGCGTCAGAGGCAAACGCCTGACGTATCAAACAACTCATCGCGAACATCCCGAGGCACAAGCCTAAGCCACGCGGGCGCGGCCAGCTACGATCTGAGCCGCCCGATCCTAGACAGCTTGAACTTCCATTTAGTGACGAGGACAGGCAATGACGCCCGTCCTCGCCTTCGCTATCCTAGAAGCTGCCAAGCGAACTAGGGGAGCTAATATCATGGCTATATTTTTAATCTCTTTCCGCATCCAGGAAGACTCAACCTATGAAGAACGCTACGAATCGCTCGTCGATGAAATAAAGAACGAGGCAAGCGGCAGCATATGGGATGAAACCACATCGTTCTTCATCATTGAGAGCAATAAGGCATCGCAGTTGCTCTGTGACGATCTATACGATCACTCACAGATAGTAGATTCGAAGGATGTCTTATTAGTCATCAATCTTTCCGCGAGAGGTTATGCTCAGCGCGGCGCTCAATATCCGAATCGTCTGTCGAACCTGATGGATAAGCGCTGAAAAAACTTTGATGGATAGCTATGGGAATACGCAACAGCCGTGCAAAAATTATAAGAAGGCGGCAGCGTATTTTCTTCGATAGGCTCAGTGGCATGATGACAAGCGCCTCCTTCGCGCGTATAAAGGTTACGCGCGGCGCGGCGCTTCAATACATGGTTACACGGCCCCGGCTGGCACCGCGGGCCGTTTTTATTTCAGCACCTCGCATTTCGTCCTATAGGAGCGCGCAGAATGAACACACTGCCGAAAGCCAAGCGAAAACCCAAACTCACTGACGCCGAGCGCCACAAGCGCTTTGTCGAAATGGCGCGCGAAGTAGAGGCTTCGGATGACCCGAAGGATTTCGAGCGCGCTTTCGAGAGAGTTGTCACACCGAGGCCCCCGGGGCGCCGTCAAACGGGCACCAAAACCACGTCTTCCCGAAATGGCCCGTGAGGCCCGTCAGGACAGGAAGCCCTTGCAGTGATCGCTGATATGCGATCACGCCCCCAACGGTTTGCCGATTTCCGATAAACAATTCATGTTGCGGCTTGGCCGTCAGCGCCTGAAAATCTTTTCTCATGCGGTGATCATTTTTCAGCCAACGCTTCATCTGCGTCGCCTGCTGCCAAGCCAAAATGTCGGCCGTCTGGACTGGCCGCACCTTTTCTTTATCGACGAACGAATGCCCTACATAGCGATAGGCCGCACGTAGCTGCGGATTGCTGAAAATACGGTGCATGAGGGCATTAGCCTCTGGCTTGCTCGCATGGCCAGCCTCAAAAAAGTACGCGATTTCTCCCTGAAATTGGTTTCGGATTATCCAGGTACGAATCCCCGCCAAAATTTGCCAGCAACAAAACGAATAAGCAGTCCCTGCGGAGTTTTGTCCCTCAAACCAAGTATTGTAATCCGCCTCGTTAACGATCACCCCGAGGCCAAGCAAAGCATATTGGTTTATTAGAGTGATCACCGCTTTTTCAGCATCGATGCATTCTTGTGGCGAGAGATGGTCGAAAGGTTCTTGATTGTGAGCGCAAGCCGACATTCGGAAATAGGGCAACCGATAAAAGTCTAGAACGGCCTTCCATTCGAGATCGAGCGCTTTGCACTGCTCTTTCTCGAATAGATAGCCGCCTACGGAGAGGACTGGCGACCCGTCATGGGAGCCGCTTTCGTCGAAATAGCATTCAAGAAATGCCACTAGATCACCGTCGCCCGGAGCCAAAATTTCGATGAGCCGGGCCAAGATTTCGTGACTGCTGTCGGCAGTTCGGGCCGGGATCAACGCAACCCCGCAATGGATCGCGCTCATTCAGCATACTCCTTGGGGATGAGTATGCCAAGTGTAACGTCGCCCAAACGGCCGTCAGTCCGGATCTTGAAGCGCAGGCGTCGCCCGGAATTTTCGCGCCCGGATTTTGGGACCGCGCGAGCCGCCTCTCAGCCAGGTATCGTGACCCGCATGCCGTCGAAGGCCGGCTCGATATGCGCTGGCAGATCGTTTTTCAGCCGGTCGAAATCGAGATCGGTGTGCAGATTGGTCAGGATGGCGTGCTTAGGCCGGAATTTGCCGATCCATTCCAGCGTTTCGGGCAAGGAAAAATGGCTCGGATGCGCCGTATAGCGCAACGCATCGACAATCCAGAGGTCGAGATCCTCGAGAAACTCCCGGCTTTCGGGCGGGATCGCATTGAGATCGGGCGAATAGGCAATGTTTGCGAAGCGAAAGCCGAGCGCGTCGATTTCGCCGTGTTCGAGCCGGAACGGCAGGAACTCGATTCTGCCGCCAGGCCCGTCGATGCCGCAGATCTCGCCGGGCATGAGCCGCTTTTCGTTGAGCAGCGCCGGATATTGGCTGCCCTCCGGCGTTTCGAAAATATAGTCGAAATGTCTGCGGACGACCGCCGAGGTCGCCGCATCCATATGAAGATCGATGCGCTTCTTAGCCATGATGACGAGCGGCCGCACCTCGTCGATTCCATGCGTGTGATCGGCATGCGAATGGGTGAGCAGGACCGCGTCGAGCCGGTTGATGCCGCTATCGAGCAATTGGCTGCGCAGATCGGGCGACATGTCGACGAGGACCTGCGTCTTGCCGCCGTTTGCGCGTTCGACAAGGATCGAGCAACGTCGGCGCCTGTTCTTGGGATTTTTCGGGTCGCAGGCGCCCCAGCCCTGGCCGACGCGCGGAACGCCGCCGGACGAGCCGCAGCCGAGGATCGTCACCCTCAAGCTCATTGAGGGGCTGCCGCTCGCGGGGCGGGCATTTTGGAGAAAAGCCGCAAGACATTGGCGCTCGTCGTCGCGGCCAGTTCCCCCGAAGAAACGCCCTTCACCTCGGCGAGGACTTTGGCCGTCTCGGCGACAAAGGCCGGCTCGTTGCGTTTGCCGCGATAGGGCACCGGTGCCAGGAAGGGCGCGTCGGTCTCAATGAGCAGACGATCGTTCGGCACATCGCGCGCGATCGCCCGCAATTCGTCCGATTTCTTGAAGGTCAGGACGCCGGAAAAGGAGACGTAAAAGCCGAGCGACAGGCCGACCTCGGCGAGCCGACGCGAGGACGTGAAACAATGCAGCACGGCCTTGAAAGCCCCCTTCCCCATCTCGTCCTCGAGGATTGCCGCAACGTCGGCATCGGCGTCGCGGGCATGAATGACGAGCGGGAGAGCACTCTCGCGCGCGGCGGCGATATGGGTGCGGAAGACTCGCTGGGCGACATCCCGCGGCGCGAAATCGTAGTGATAGTCGAGCCCGGCTTCCCCGATGCCGACGCACTTCGGATGTTGCGCCAGTTCGACGAGTTCGATCGCCGCGACCTGCTCTTCATGCGCATTGTGCGGGTGCGTTCCGACCGTGCAATAGACGTCGTCATAGGCCTCGGCGAGCCCGCGGATCGTCGCGAACTGCTTGACGCGCGTCGAGATCGTGATCATCCGCTCGAGGCCAGCCGCGCGCGCCCGCGCGACCACCGCTTCGCGATCGGCGGCGAAATCGTCAAAGTCCAAATGGCAATGCGAATCGATCAGCATCAGGACCTCAGACGCCCGCTTCCGCTTCGACGTAACGCGGGAAGATGGGAGATGGCGGCGGCAGCGCCCGGCCGGCAGCGCGATCATCCCCCTGCTCCGCATGGACGAAATCGCGCGCATTCGGCGCAACGCCGAGCTGGTCGAGCAGTTTCGTCATTGCCGCCGGCATGAACGGCTGGGTGAGGATCGCGACCATCCGCAGGACTTGCGCGGTGACATAGAGGATCGTCGCCATCCGCTCGGGATCGGTCTTCCGCTTCGCCCAGGGCTCCTCGGCCGCGAAATAGCGGTTGGCATCGCCGACGACGCGCCAGATATCGGCGAGGATCACATGCAGCGCGAAGCTCTGCATCGCAACCCGCGCCTTTTGGGTGAGCGCTTCCGCCGCTTGGAGAATCGCCCGATCCGCGTCGCTGAACTCTCCCGGGGCGGGCATCCTGCTCTCGCAATTCTTGGCGATCATCGTGAGCGAGCGCTGCGCCAGATTGCCGAGATCATTGGCGAGATCGGCGTTCATGCGCGTGACGATCGCCTCGTGCGAGTAATTACCGTCCTGCCCGAACGGCACTTCGCGCAAAAAGAAATAACGCAAGGGGTCGATGCCGTAATGGGCGATGAGCGCGAAGGGATCGATGACATTGCCGACCGATTTCGACATCTTCTCGCCGCGGTGGAACAAAAATCCGTGCACGACGATCTGTTTAGGCAAGGCCACGCCCGCCGACATCAGGAAGGCGGGCCAATAGACCGCATGAAAGCGCGTGATGTCCTTGCCGATCACATGCGCGTCGGCCGGCCAGAATTTTGCGCGCGGATTTGTTGCATCGGGGAAGCCGGTCGCGGTGATGTAATTTGTCAACGCATCGACCCAGACATACATCACATGCTTCGGATCGCCCGGAACCGGGATGCCCCAGTCGAAGCTCGAGCGGCTGATCGAAAGATCGGTCAGGCCGCGTTCGACGAAGGCGACGATCTCCTTGCGGTATGCTTCCGGCACGATGAATTCGGGATGCGCGCGGTAGTGGGCGAGAAGCCTCTCCCGATAGGCGGAAAGCTTGAAATAATGGCTCTCCTCCTCGACCCATTCGACCGGCGCGCCGCTCGGCGCGAAACGCTGGCCGTCGGGACCTTTGGTGAGCTCGGACTCGTCGAAAAAAGCCTCGTCGCGAACCGAATACCAGCCGGGATATTTCGACAGAAAGATGTCGCCCGCCGCCGCCATGCGACGCCAGATCTCCTGCGCGGCGACGCGATGCCGCGGCTCCGTCGTGCGCACGATGTCATCGGCCGGCGCCTCGAGCGCCGCGCCCATGGCGGCGAATTGCGCGGCTGTGCGGTCGGCGAGCTGCTGAGGTGTAATGCCTTCTCGCGCGGCGGTCTGCTGCATCTTCTGGCCATGTTCGTCCATACCGGTGACGAACAGGACGTCATAGCCGTCGAGTCGTTTGAAGCGGGCGATCGCGTCGGTCGCGATCCGCTCATAGGCATGGCCGATGTGCGGCGCGCCGTTCGCGTAGGGAATCGCCGTGGTGATGTAGTATTTCGGTCGGGCGGCCATGATCAGTCTCTTCGGCCGCGCCGGGCACTCAGGCGGCAAGGGCCCTGGCCGCCGCGAGATCGGCGAAAATGGACAGGATGAGGGGCCGCTTGTCGAGGTTCATGACCTCAGCTTCCCGCGCAGCTTCGGCGGCCTTTTCCCATACCTCCGCCAAGGGCGCAAGGCGCCTCGCCCCGCGCGCCGCCTCGCTGTGCAGCCGGGCGTCGATCCAAGCGATGATCGATGCCATCAGCCGATCGAATTCCGCCTCCTTGTCGCGGCCGGTGACCGCATCGGCCAGCCAATGGACGGCCCGCCAATCGACCGACGGCAGATCGTCGAGCAACCGGCTGACAAGCTTGTCGCGTTCGAGCCCGCCTTCGGCGAGCAGGCGCAAAGCGGCCGATACGGACCCCTGCGCCCGTTCGGCGGCCGTGCGACGCATCTCCGCATCGGCCCGAGGTTCGTCGAGCTTGTCGATCACGCGCAGGATTTCGGCGGCGGAGGGAGGCCGCAGGAACAACATGCGGCAGCGCGAGCGCAAGGTCGGCAGGACGAGCGCCGGGCGATGCGCGATGATGAGGAACAGGGAACGCGAAGGCGGCTCCTCGACAAGCTTAAGGAGGGCATTGGCCGCCGACCGGTTCAGCTCATCGGCGCTGTCGACGATGCAGATGCGATACCCCTCCGCCCCTGCTGCCCGTTGAAACATATGGAGGGCCTGGCGCACGTCATCGACGCGGATCTCGCTGAAATGGCGCCTTGTCTTCTCGTTCCATTCCCGCCGCAGCAGAAAGAGATCGCTATGCGACAGAGCCGCGATCCTGCGCGCCGCCGGATGGTGTGGGTCGACCGCAAGATCCTGTGCCGCTTGGATCGTGGCAGGATCCGGATGCGCCAGAAGAAAGCGCGCGAGCCGCCAGGCGAGCGTCGCTTTGCCGATTCCGGGCTCTCCGCCGATGATGAACGCATGCGGGAGGCGGTTGGCCTTATAGGCCTCGAGGAGCGCGCGCTCGGTCTCGGCATGGCCGACGAGCTCGAAAGTTTCGCGCGGATGCGGCGCCCCTTCAAGTCGGTCCGCCTCCGGCACGGCCTCGCTCGATCTAGGCGCCATGCGCTTCCTCGACCGGCGTGGCAAGCAACCGGTAGGAGACCGTATCCCAGATTGCTTGCGCAACGTCGTCTTCGCTCTGCGCGGCGTCGACGAGGACGCAGCGTTGAGGCTCGGCCGCTGCAATCTCGAGATAGGCGTTGCGCAACGCCTCGTGGAAGGCGATGGACTCGCCCTCGAAACGATCCAACGCGAGGTGCGCGCCGCGCCTTTGCGTGGCCCGCGCGAGGCCGATCTCCGGCGGCAGATCGAGGATGAAGGTGAGGTCCGGACGGATGTCGCCCAAAGTGACGCGTTCGAGGGCGTGCAGGAAACCGGCGTCCAGGCCGCCGAGCGCGCCCTGATAGGCCCGCGTCGAATCCGCAAACCGGTCGCTGACAACCCATGTGCCGGCCGCAAGCGCCGGCGCGATCTTATGGTCGATGTGGTCGATCCGCGCCGCTGCGAAAAGGATCGCTTCGGCTTTGGCGCCGAGATCCTTGATCTTGCCGGAGAGGAGCAGATCGCGCAGCATTTCGGCGCCCGGCGAGCCGCCTGGCTCGCGGGTCGCGATCGCCTCGATGCCGGCCCGGCGAAGCCTCTCGACAAGTCGACGCGCCTGGGTCGATTTGCCCACGCCCTCGCCGCCCTCGAGCGTGACGAAGGGTCCCCGGCGTGGAGTCTCTGGCGTGACGGAATTCACGATCCTCATTTTTTCAGGACATATTTGCGGAAGAGCTGTTCGGCATACTCCAGGCCCGCGTCCATGGCGCGGCGCGAGAGCGAACCGGTCTCGACATTGGCGGCGGTCTGCAAGGGCATTTCAAGCACCTCATTGCCGCCGCGAAAGATCCTCAGCTCCGCGACGTTCTTTCCTGCGCTCACAGGGGCGATGAGCGGCCCCTGGTAGACGATCTGTCCGGTGAGCCTTTCGGTTGCCTCGCGCGGGACCAGGAGTTTCACCGGCTTGACGGAGACGAGCGGCACCGAGCCCTCATTGCCGCCATAGACCCTCGCGTTACCGACGACTTCGCCGCTCGAGAACAGAGTCTTCGGTTCGAAGGTGCGGAACCCCCATTGAAGGATGCGTACCGCCTCGTCGGCGCGTTCCTTGGCGGACTTGGCGCCGTAGAGCGCGAGAATGAGGCGCTCGCCGTTTTGAACCGCCGAGGCGACGATCCCGTAGCCGCTATTATCGATGTTGCCGGTCTTCAGCCCGTCCACGCCAATGTCCATGGTCAGCAGCGGATTGCGGCTCGGCTGCTTGATCTTGCCCCAGGTGAAGTCCTTCTCGCCAAAGTAACGGTAGAGATCGGGATAGGTGCGGATCACATGCGCGGCGAGCAACGCCATGTCGCGCGCCGTTACCTTTTGGTCGGAGTCCGCGTTGCCCCAGGAATTGGTGAAGGTCAGATGCGTCAAGCCGAGTTCGCGGGCCCTCTCGTTCATGCGGGTCGCAAACGCGCCTTCCGAGCCTGCCAGGCCCTCGGCAAGCGCCATCGCCGCATCATTGCCGGAAACGACGACGAGCCCGCGGATCAGGTCCTCGACCCTGATGCGGCTGTTCAAGGCCGCGAACATGGTCGAGCCGTGCGCCAGCGCGCCGCCGTTGCGCCAGGCATTCTCGCTGATCGGGAACGTGTCATCGAGTTTCAGGCGGCCTTGAGCGATGGCTTGGAAGACGAGCTCCGCGGTCATGATCTTGACCGTAGAGGCGGGGGTTGCCGGATCGTCGGCATTTTTTTCGAAGAGGACGGTCTGCGTATCCGCATCGATCAGGATCGCCTGCGGCACGCTCGTCTGAAAGACTTGCTCGGCTGCGGCGCATGGTCCCGCAAGAAGCGCGCAAATCAGGAATATTCCGGCGCAACATGGGCTCGGCAGCCTTGCATCGGCCGAGCCTCTCCCCTGCCCGGCGCGCGCCGCGCGCGACAGAGTCCCGAGCGTTCGGACGCTTCTCGGAAAGAGCCGGGAGAAGCGAGACGAGATCCAGAAATTCACGCCTGATCCAAATCCGTGATGCTGTCCCCTGCCGGAACATTGCGACGCCGGCGCGCGGAAATCAACGGATCACATCGCGCAGCGAGGTCCAAGCCGTTGAGGATAGAGACAAGCCGACCGCCTGAGCGATCCGCGCTCTCCATGAATGGTCAGCGTGTCTCCGTCTGGCGCAGCGCGATCGGCACGTCCGCCCCCGGAATTGTGTCGAGGTCGAACGGCCGCGCCGGCGGCAAAGGCGTCGGTCCCGCGAAGACGTGCGCCGGGGGCAATGGCGCCGCCCCGGGATCGACCGTATCATCCTGCGAGCCGCCGTCGAGCGGTTCGGCCGAGGCGGTCTGCAAGGGCCTGTTCTCTGCCAGCATGGTCGGCATGCGGCCGTTGAAGCTGGCCGGCAGCCCGTCATAACGCAGCGTCGCCATCAATCTGCCTTCGTCCGAACCGTCGAGGCTCGCGGGACCGATATATTCGACCTTGACCTTGGTCGTGCCGAGCCTGCGGAAATCGAGCATTTCTGCCACCCGGCGCGACACGTCCATGATCCGGCCGCGCGCGAAGGGACCGCGGTCGTTGACGCGCACGACCATCGAATAACGGTTGCGCAGATTGGTGACGCGGGCGTAGCTCGGCAAAGGCATGGTCGGATGCGCGGCCGAGATCGAGTAGCGATCGAAGATTTCACCATTGGCGGTACGCCGACCGTGAAAGGCGTCCCCGTACCAGGAGGCGAGACCGACCGCGACATAGCGCTTCTCGCTGGGATAATACCTTCTGCCGTCCACCGTATAGGGCCGGCCGACCAAATAGGTGCCGCCGCCGTGCGGGATCGGCTCGTTGTCGGCCATGACGCGCGGGCTCGCGGGCCCGTAAACGGAGGCGGGAAAATATTCCGAGGACTGGGCAAATTGCTGCTGCGCGCAGCCGCCGAGCGCCAAGGCCAAAGCTGCCGCGACGGGCGCAAATCCAAGCTTGCCAAAGCCGAGCGCGGCGCAAGATGGCGCCGCGTCCGCGAAACGCGACCAAAACTCCAGCCGTTTCACCAACTTCCCCCGACTTTCGTTCGCACCTGCGCATCGTGCCAGACGGCCGAGGCTTGCACGGCGCGTGTTGCTAAAACTTTAAGAGTTTCGCAGCCGCGTCCGGCCCCACGCGAACGAAGCCGTGACTGGGCCTTCAAAATCGGACGAAATTTGGGCGGCGGGTTTGCGACGCCCCCTGACTGCAGCGGGCAAATGTGGATTGCCAGAATTGTGGCGCCCAGCATGGCCGCAATCTTCACGACATGAAAAAGGACGTCGCAAGATTTTTTCGCGAGCAATATTAGAGCCTGTCTTCAGTTAAGCAGGATGATAGCGAGGCGAGCTGGACACCGGCGAGGAAATTTCTGGCGAGTTTGTCGTAGCGTGTG
>Ga0116223_10001398_pt1 | contig 24921 bp, 18 predicted proteins | sample Sb_taG_3_FD_90092 | JGI IMG/M metagenome (GOLD analysis project Ga0116223, IMG submission 90092) | Peat soil microbial communities from Weissenstadt, Germany - Sb_50d_a_PC metaG | ecosystem: Environmental > Terrestrial > Soil > Wetlands > Peat | place: Germany: Weissenstadt | collected 2010-09-21 | reverse complement strand
TCGCCATGGGCCTGGTGATGGAAGGCACGGAGTACGCCATCCTCACCGACATCGCCGGGGCGGAAGACCACTACGGCGACATGGATTTCAAGGTGGCCGGCACGCGCGAAGGCATCACCGGACTACAGATGGACATCAAGGTGCCCAACGTCACCACCACCATCATGAAGGAGGCGCTGGAGCAGGCGCGGCGCGGACGGCTCTTCATCATCGACAAGATGTACGAAGCCATGCCGCAGCCCAAGACCGCCATCTCGCAATACGCGCCGCGCATCTACACCCTGCATATTCCGACCGACAAGATCCGCGACGTCATCGGACCTGGCGGCAAAGTCATCCGCGGCATCATCGAGCAGACCGGGGTCAAGATCGACGTCGAGGACGATGGCACGATCCACGTGGCCTCGGCGGACGAAGCATCGGCCAACAAGGCCATCCAGATCATCTCCGATCTCACCGCCACCGCCGAGATCGGCAAGACCTATCTGGGCAAGGTGGTGCGCCTGGTGGATTTCGGCGCGTTCGTCGAGATCTTTCCGGGAACCGACGGATTGCTGCACATCAGCGAGATCGCCGAGAACCGCATCCGCGACGTCCGCGACGAGCTAAAGGAGGGCGACCAGATCCTGGTGAAGGTGCTGGCCCTCGAAGGCAACAAGATCAAGCTGAGCCGCAGGGCCGTACTCAAGGAACAGCGCGAGAAACTGAAGCAGGGCGGCAAGCACTAGCCGGGCAAGGGCTCGCGCCCTAATTCCCTTTGACCGTGACCAGCACGGGGGCGCTGTCCTGCGCCGTCGCCAGCGAGCGAACTTCCACCACCTGCGTGCCGGCCTGCAAGGTTGCAGGCACCTGCGCCTGGATCTGGCCGCTCGAGGTCGCCAGCAGAGGGACCGCCACATCGCCAAAGGTCACGCAAGAACCGCCCAACACCGTCGGCGGCGGGAGCGTGGCGGCAGTTGCCGTGCCGGCCAGGTTCTGCCCGCTGATGGTAATGAACGAGCCGGGCTTGATGTTCGACGTTCCATCGCTGGAATTCACGATCCCGCCCGCCGCGATCGCCGGCTGCGTGCCGGTCCCCGTGGGCGCCAGCGAGATCACACTGAGCCCCGAAAGCGTGATGGCATAGGCCGTAGTGCCGGCCGAATCCACCACCATCTGGCGCGGATTGGTATTGAATCGCGTGGTGCCGAAAACCTCGACCTGCGGGTTCTCCGGCGCCACTCCGGCCAGCGAATCTTCTCCGGTAATCAGGTTCACCATCTCCAGGGTGGTCCGCGGATCGTCGCGCGTCACCGTCGTGATGCTCTGACGCACGGGGGTAGTGAGCCGCAGGTAGGTGGTGCTGTTGAGCGGCGCCACGGCGGCAACATTGCGTTGTCCGGTGTTGACGATGGTGGTCCCCCCGCCCCCCGGAAATCCCGGCCCAAGCCCTGGCGTAGTAGTCGTCGCCCCGGGCTGCGCCGACCCCCCGAGCACCGTCAGAGCCGAGTTCAAGATGAGCCCGTCCGCCAGAAAAAACGATCCCGACGGGCCGGCGCCCACCACGCCGTAATAGCCCTCGATGGTGCCGGTGAACAACTGGCGGCTGCCGACGTAGGTATCGGCGGTGGAGTTGTACAGGTAGCCGATGCCGGTGCCGTTGAGCGTCAGGATGTAGCTATTGTCGGGAGTGGCTAGCATGCCGAACGCCGGCCCTCCGGTGAATTTCACCGGTGTCACGGAATCGGCGGGACGGACGTTCGCCTGGTTCCCGTTTACGACGCTCCATTGCGAACCGTCGGACATCACGAACTGCAGACCGAAGAATCCCATCGCCAGCGTCCGCGGATACACCAAGGCCACAGTACCGTTGCGTGGAATCGGCGGAAAGGCGACACTGCCGACTACCTGCTGCTGATTCAAGTCCACAATACTGATGGATTCGCCGCCCGTATTACCTACGTATAAGGTGTTACCGTCGGTGCCCATGGCCAGTTGGTGCGGCATCTGCCCGACCGGGATGGGATTGACAAATTGCTGCTGAACGGTATCGAACACCTCGATGCGGTTATAGCCCGAATTAGTGATGTAGAGCCTGCCCCGAGGCTCATCCAGCACCAAGTCTTGCAGACCCTCGTTGCCAGCCGTATTGCCGGCGACGTTATTGGGATTGCTGTTCGGCATCGTGGGCACGGGGAAGACGACGCCCCGCTGATCGGACTGGCGGTAGTTCATGTAGACGCGAATTACCGGCGGAATGTTGATGGCCTCGGGCGACGAAAGCGTCACGTTCAGGGGCGTTCCGGTGGAAGTCCCGGCCCCGGTCCAGATATTCGTGCCGGGCTGCCGCACCACGCCGGAACGGCCCGGCTCCATAGTGAACGTAATGGTTGCCGGGGCCAATCCGCTGGACTGCTGATACACCAGGGCCGAATTCCCGGGCGCGACTACGGCGAAAGTCAGGCGGCCCTTGCCCAGGTTGTTGATTTTGAGAACGCCACTCGCCACGCCGCGGTTGCAGTCGTCCTGGGCCAGGAAGACGGCCGTGGTTTGCGGCTGCAGAATGGGATAGTTGAAGAGGTTGCCGATCGGCAGGTGGATCACGCCGGAATCCGACAGGCCCCATGCCTGGGAACCATCGGACAGCATCACCATTTTGGCTACGATGCTCTCCGGCAGGTTGATCCCCAACTGGATGCCGAGGTTCGTGGGGTCATTGATCAGCAAGGTGGAAGAGAGCGAGGGCGGAGGCGGATTGGTATTGGCAGCGGTGTTGAACGCGCTGTAAAGCGCCGTTCCGTCCGGGGAGAAGACACTGCCGCCAATGTTCTGCAGGGTGTTGACGGCGGCGGTAAAGGTGAAGGGCGCATTGGCGTTGTTCTGTTGCGCGACGATCCCCAGCGTGGCGATGTCGTACATGGTCATTCCGGCCATGAAACGCGATCCGTCGGGAGCCATGGCGAGCACCGTGGAGGCCCCGGATACAGTCCGGTTGCGCAGCACCACGCCGGAGGCCACTTCGTAGACGAAAATGTAGGTGCTGGATGCGGTGGGGGTGATCACGCCGACGATGAACTGGCCATCCGGGGTGCGCAGCAGCGAGCCGGTAAAGATTTTGGTCGGCCGCGTCAAGGTGGTGGCCGGAAGAGGCGCGGGGGTGGTGGGCAGCGCCGGGACGGTGACCGGCAGGAGTTGCTGTCCCGCGTTGAGGGTTCGGTCGAAGACTGCCAGGGTACCCTGCGGGATGCCGGACACCACTCCCGTGCCCAACATGCTGACCAGGGCGCGGCCATCGTTGCCGACCTCCACGCCCTGCGGAATCGAAGGCAGGACTACGCTCTGGACGACACGGTCCTGCGTCAGATCGATCACGTTCAGCAAGGGCGATCCGCTGGCGGTCTGGGTGGGGGTGGCGCCGCTGGTGACGTACAGGAAATTGCCGTCCATCGAAATGGCGCCGGCCACGGGACTCTTCCCGACCGAGATCGTGTTCACCGGGGCGCCGGTGGTGTAGTCGATCACGATGACTTGGCTGGTGCTGTTACTGATCAGGTAGAGAAGCTGGCGCGACTCGTCGAGGACGATATCGGCCGGGGTGCCGCCCGCCAACTTGATGACATCTCCGAAAGTGGCGCTGGTACTTTGCTGCGCATGCGCCGTCCGCGGCACCGTGAGATAGATGGCTAACACGGCGAGGGCGAAAAGAATGATGGCGAGACGATTGGGACACCTAGGGTTCACAATATCCTTCCCAAGACGCGGAGACGTACCTATAGTACATCGTAAACCCATACGCTGTGGAGAAGTTGCCTGGGGGACGCAGGGCCGGGTGACGGCGATTTTGGGAAGCGTCAATTTATTTTTACAGCGTTTTAAGCTCCTTTGTTTCTGTTGGTTGCGGAGAGGCGCCGAATTTGGGAGACGGCGATTGAGGGTCATTTTCAAAATCGCCGTCACCCCCCTGTTTAGGGGGATTGGTGGGTTCGAGTTGTTCGCGGCTGGATGCATTACCCTTCCTGATTCAATCTTGGCACGCTCCGATTGCATCGGGGAGAGATTTAGGAGTTAAAGAGCTGAAAATAAAGGGAAAATTTTCCGCCGAAGTTTGTCATCGTGATTTTGGAGAGGTCCGGTATCATGGTCTCTGCGCCGATGGCCGGATTTCCACGAATCTTTGTTTCGTACGCCCGCAGGGATGGGGCGGGGCTGGCGCTGCGTCTGCGGGATGATTTGACGGCGGCGGGGTTCGAGGTGTGGCTGGATACGCGGCGTCTTCACGGCGGGGACAGTTGGACGGTGGAGATCGAAGAGGCGATCGATCGGGCTGAGGTAGTGCTGGCGCTGCTGACTCCGGGGTCTTATGGTTCCGAGATTTGCCGGGCGGAGCAGATGCGGTCGCTGCGGAAGGGGAAGTGCGTGATTCCTTTGCTGTGGGTGGCGTGCGACATTCCGCTGTTTTTCGAGACGAAGAATTATCGGGACTTCATAGGGGACTACGACGGGGGCTTTCGGGCGCTGCTCGGGGACATTGAAGCGCGCAATGGGGCGGGCTTGGCTGCGAGGTATCGGACCACGTACGTCAGTGTGCCACCGATGGTGGCGAACTATATCGAGCGGCCGGATGCGGTTCGGGCTTTGCGGGATGCGTTGTTTGCGGCGGATGGGCATGGCGCGATCGCGCTGACGGCGGTTGAGGGGATGGGCGGGATCGGGAAGACAGTCCTGGCGCAGGCGCTGTTTCGGGATCAAGTGGTGCGGGAGGCGTTTCCCGATGGGCTGGTGTGGATCACGGTGGGGCGGGAGGCTACGCGGGATGTGGGCGCTCGGCTGCGCGAGATTGTGCGGATGATCGGTGGCGCGCCAGACGAGGCGGTCGCGGCGGAGACTCTGTATCGGACCACGATGGCCTCGAAGGCCGCTCTCGTTGTGATCGATGACATCTGGAGCAAGGCGGACCTGGATCCGTTTCTGGCGGAGTCGGCGCGGTCGCGGTTTTTGTTTACGACGCGCGACGCTTCGATCGCGCGGTTCAGCGGGGCGCGGGAGCATCGGGTCGATCTGCTGGGGGAAACGCAGGCGCGCGAGCTTCTGGCTATTTGGGCGGGCGTGGAGGTGGGCCAACTTCCGCGTGCGGCTGAGGATGTGCTTCGCGAGTGCGGTGGGTTGCCCTTGGCGTTGTCCACGGTGGGCGCGATGTTGCGCGGGGCGGCGACGGAGGAGTGGGGCGATACGGCCGGGCTCTTGCGCAGCGCGGATCTTGGGGCGATCGAGGAGCAGCTTCCGCCGGGGCAGGAGAGTTTTTTTCGCGCTATCGACGTCAGCGTGAAGGCGCTCGAGCCAAAGATGCAGGAGCGGTACGGGAAGTTGGCCGTTCTGCTGGAGGATATGGCGGGGGCGCTGCCGGTTCTGGAGACTCTGTGGAATTGCGGGGAGGCTGAAGCGCGGCGGATTGGGCGGCGGCTGGTGGATCGGTCGCTGGCGCAGTGGGATGGCGAGAGTGGGATTCGGTTGCATGATTTGCAACTTGATTACGTGCGGGCTCGGTATGGGGATCGGGAGGCGCTTGAGTTGATTCACGGGGCTGTGCGGTTGTCGGCGCACGTGATTGAGAAGGATGCGGGTCAGTTTGCTTCGCAGGTGGTGGGGCGGCTGTTGGTGTATCGGGATGTTGCGGTGATTCGGGAGTTCATTGAGGAGATCACCGCAGGGGCTCCGAGGCCTTGGTTGCGGCCGCTGCATCCCGCGCTTCATCCTCCTGGCACGGCGTTGCTGCGCACGCTCGAGGGCCACTCTAGGTATGTTTCTGGTGTGTCGATAACGCCGGACGGGAAGCGAGCAGTTTCCGCGTCTCAGGACCGAACGTTGAAAGTCTGGGACCTGGACACCGGTCGCACCCTCCGGACGCTGGAAGGCCACTCGGATTCTGTTAGGGGCGTGGCGGTGACGCCGGACGGAAGGTGGGCAGTTTCCGCGTCTGGGGATCACACTCTGAAGGTATGGGACCTGGACACCGGCCGCGCCCTGCGCACGCTGCAAGGCCACTTTGGTTCAGTCTCTGGCGTGGCGGTGACGCCAGACGGGAAGCGGGCGGTTTCCGCGTCTGGTGACCACACGATCAAGGTGTGGGACCTCAACGCCGGCCGCGCCCTGCGCACGCTGCGAGGCCACTCCGGTTATGTCTCGAGCGCGGCGGTGACGCCGGATGGGCTGCAGGCGGTTTCCGCGTCTTGGGACCGCACGTTGAAGGTATGGGACCTGGAGACCGGCCGCGCGCTGTTCACGCTGGAAGGCCACTCTGCCTCAGTCTATGGCGTGGCGGTGACGCCCGACGGAAAGCGGGCGGTGTCCGCGTCTCGGGACAACACACTGAGGGTATGGGATCTGGGGACGGGGCGCACCCTGCGCATGCTAGAAGGCCACTGTGCTGCTGTCTGGGGCGCGGCGGTGACGCCGGACGGAAAGCGGGCGGTGTCCGCGTCTCGGGACAACACGCTGAAGGTGTGGGATTTGGAGACCGGCCGCACCCTGCGCACGCTGGAAGGGCACTCTGCTTCTGTCAATGGTGCGGCGGTGACGCCGGACGGGAAGCGGGCGGTTTCCGCGTCTGGGGACAAAACGCTGAAGGTGTGGGATCTGCACATCGGTCGCACGATCAGCGCTCCGGAAGGGCACTCTGATTCTGTTTATGGCGTTGCGGTGACGGGGGACGGGAAGCAGGCGGTGTCCGCATCTGGCGACCACACGCTGAAGGTATGGGAACTGTACAGCGGCCACGCGCTGCGGACTCTGGAGGGCCACTCTGCTGATGTCTATGGCGTTGCGGTGACGGGGGACGGAAAGCGGGCGGTGTCAGCGTCCTTGGACAAAACGCTGAAAGTGTGGGACCTGGATACCGGCCGCGAGCTGAGCACGCTAAAAGGCCACTCTGCCTCTGTCTCTGGGGTGGCGGTGACTGCGGATGGGAAGCGAGCGCTCTCTGCGTCCGGGGACAAGACGCTGAAGTTGTGGGATTTGGACACCGGGCGCGTGCTGAGCACGCTGAAAGGCCACATTTCTTCGACCAAGGGCGTGGTGGTGACACCGGACGGGAAGCGGGCGGTTTCCGCGTTTGGGTACAAAAGCTTGACGGTCCAGGACCTGGAGACCGGCCGCGAACTGCGGACGCTGAAGGGGCACTCTGCCTATGTCTATGGCGTGGCGGTGACCGCGGACGGGAATCGGGCGGTGTCCGCGTCTCGGGACCACACACTGAAGGTGTGGGACCTGGACGCGGGACGCGCGTTGCGCACGCTGGAAGGCCACTCTGCTTCTGTCTATGGCGTGGCAGTGACACCGGATGGGAGCCGGGCGGTTTCCGCGTCTGGTGACCACACACTTAAAGTGTGGGACCTGAGAACCGGCCAGTGTATCACCACATTCCATTGCGATGCGGCCGCGCGTTGCTGCGCGTTCGCCGATGAGCAGCAGATCGTCGCTGGCGATGACGGCGGACGGCTGCATTTTCTGGTGCTCGAGGAGGGGGCGCACGCGTGCGAATCTTCTTGAGCTACGGACACGATGAACACACCGCGGTCGCTTTGCGCCTGAAATCCGATCTCGAAGGGCGCGGGCACGAGGTGTGGTTCGACGTGGAACGGCTCAAGCCGGGCGGGGATTGGGAACGGTATATCGAAGATGGGCTCGATTGGGTCTCGGCGGGGCGCGGGAAGTTTGTCCTGTTGATGACTCCGCATTCGGTACGGCGGCCGGATGGGTATTGTCTGAACGAGTTGGCGCGGGCTTACTCGCGTCAACTGACGATCGCTCCGGTGATGGTCTCGACTGTGGAGCCTCCGCTTTCGATCTGCCGGATTCAGTGGGTCGATTTCCGCGCGGACTATGCCGCGGGGCTTGCGAGGCTGCGGGAAGCAATTGAGCAGGGTCGGTTGGATTTCGAGGGGGCGCAGGCGAGGCTGCGGAGCTATCTGCCTCCGATCGAGTACGACGAGGCGGCGCGGCATCTGCCCCGGTTCACGGGGCGGGCGTGGGCGATGGCGGAGGTTGCGCGGTGGCTCGCGAGCGGGGTTCGTGTGCTGTGGATTACGGGCGAGGCGGGGATTGGGAAATCGGCGCTGGCGGCTTGGCTGTGCGACCGGCGTCCGGAGATTGCCGGCGTGCATTACTGCCGGTACGGGAACGCCAACCGGAGCGATCGCAAGGGGCTGCTGTCTCTGGCCTGGCAGTTGACCACACAGTTGCCGGATTACGAGAGCCGGCTGAACGCGTCGGCGCTCGATGCGATCGGCGGCGAGACCAATCTTCGCGGGTTGTTTGACCGGCTGTTCGTGGAGCCGTTCGGCGGTCATTTTCCGGCGCCGGAGCGCGGGGTGGTGTTGCTGGTGGACGCGCTGGATGAGGCGACGGAAAAGGGCGGAAACGAGCTGGCGGCGCTGATCGGGTCGGAGTGGGGTCGGACGCCGGAGTGGCTGCGGCTAATTGTGACCAGCCGGCCGCATGAAGCCGCGATCAATTCGGCGCTGCAGGCGCTCGATCCGTGGGTGCTGGAGGCGGGGCGGGCGGAGAATTGGGAGGATATTCGGGAGTATTTGCGGGGATTTGTGGGCGATGGCGCGGCGGTGGAGGCGATCGCGGAGAAGAGCGAGGGGTTGTTCCTTTATGTGTGGTGGGTGCGGGAGGAGGTGGAAGCGGGGCGGCTCTCGCTGGCGAATGTGGGTGCGTTTCCGCGCGGGTTGGGCGGGATCTACAACGAGTTTTTCCGGCGGTATTTTCCGGGTGTGCGGGAGTATGGGGAGCGATGGCGGCCGGTGATCGAGACGATTTGCGCGGCGCGGCAGCCGATGGCGCTCGACGAGTTGTGGGCGCTTTTTCCGGGTTTCTATGATGCGAGTGAAATCGCGAGCGGATTGGGTTCTTTGTTTCCCGATTCGGGCGGGGGTGTGCGGCCGTTCCATCAGTCTTTGCGCGATTGGGTTACGTCGGATCGGGCGGGGGCTTATGTGGTGCGGGTGGATCGGGGGCATGCCCGGCTGGCGGAGGAGGGGTGGCGGGGGTACGAGAGCGGTGGGATGGGTGGCTATTTCGTTTTGCATTTGCCGGCGCATTTGGCGGCGTGTCAGCGGAAGGGCGATCTGGCGAAGCTGCTGCTGGACGCCGGGTGGGTTCGTTCGAAGCTGGCGCGGGCGGATGTGAGCGCGTTGCTGGGGGACTACGAATACTTGCGGGAGGATGAGAGCTGCGCATTGATGCGGGATGCGATTCGGCTTTCGGCGCATGTGATCTCGGGGCATCCCGAGGAACTGGCTTCACAGTTGGTGAGTCGGTTGCTCGCGTACCAGGATGACTCGCGAATTCGGGAATTCTGCGACAGCGTCGGGAGAATAGCGACGGCGCCCTGGTTGCGGCCGCTGAAACCCGCGCTTGATCCGGCCGGCGGGCCGCTGCTGCGCACGCTGGAAGGCCACTCTGGTGTTGTGTCTGGCGTGGCGGTAACGCCGGACGGGAAGCGGGCGGCATCCTCGTCTGGGGACCACACGCTCAAGGTGTGGAACCTGGACACCGGCCGCGCGTTGCGCACGCTTCAGGGCCACTGTTGGTATGTATATGGGGTGGCGGTTACGCCGGACGGAAAGCGGGCGGTTACCGCAGGTGGGTACGGCACGCTCAAGGTGCGGGACCTAGCGACCGGCCGCGTGCTGCGCACCATGCAAGGCCACTCTGATGATGTCTATGGCGTGGCGGTGACGCCGGTCGGGGGGCAGGCGGTTTCCGCGTCCGGGGACGACACGGTGAAGGTGTGGGACTTGGCGACGGGCCGCGCGCTACGCACCCTGCAAAGCCACTCTGGTGGTGTCTATGGTGTGGCGGTCACGGCGGATGGGAGGCGGGCGGTATCCGCGTCCGGGGACCACACGCTGAAGGTGTGGGATCTGGCGACAGGTCGCGCACTGCGCCGGCTGCGGGGCCACTCTTGGTATGTATATGGCGTGGCCGTGACGGCAGACGGGAAGCGGGCGGTATCCGCGTCTGGGGACCACACGCTGAAGGTGTGGAACCTGGACACCGGCCGCGTGCTGCGCACGCTGGAAGGCCACTCTGGTTCTGTCTATGGCGCGGCGGTGACCGGGGACGGGAAGCGGGCGGTGTCCGCGTCTGGGGACCACACGCTGAGGGTGTGGGACCTGGACACTGGCCGGCTCATCGCCACATTCCATTGCGATGCGCCTGCGCTTTGTTGCGCGTTCACAGATGAGCAGCGTATCGTTGCTGGCGACACAGGCGGCCGTGTGTACATCCTCTCACTGGAGGAGTCCGGCGCGCGTGGAGCGGCGACGAAAGCAAAAGCGTTACGACTGCGGCGGACGGTGAGCGGGCGGCTTCAGCGTCCCCGGACAAGACCCTGAAGGTGTGGGACTTGGCCACCGGGCGCTCCGCACGCTGGAAGGGCACTCTTATCGTGTCGCTGACGTGGCGGTGACGGCCGACGGGAAGCGCGCGATTTCCGCGTCTCAGGACGAGACGCTGAAGGTGTGGGACCTGAGATCCGGCCGTGCGTTGCGCACGTTGGAGGGCCACTCTGGATCTGTCGATGGCGTGGCGGTGACGGCGGACGGGAAGCGGGTGGTTTCCGCGTCTTCGGACAAAACGCTGAAGGTATGGGACCTGGAGAGCGGCCGCGCGCTGCGCACGCTGGAAGGCCACTCTGCTGAAGTTCGTGGCGTGGCGATGGCCCCGGAAGGAAAGCGGGCGGTCTCCGCGTCCGAGGACAAAACGCTGAAGGTGTGGGAACTGGACACCGGCCGGTGCATCGCCACATTCCATTGCGACGGACCCGCGTTTTGCTGCGCATTCGCCGATGACCACCGCATCGTTGCCGGCGACGCAGGCGGGCGCGTGTACATCCTCTCGCTGGAGGAGCCTGGAAGCCTATGCGTCTGGCCGGCAAGGATGCGTTGATCACGGGAGCGGCGTCCGGCATCGGGCTGGCGGTCACCCGCCTGTTCCTGGAGGAGGGCGCCACGGTGATTGCGGCGGATCTGGATGAGGCGGCCGACGCGCGGCTGGATGTCACGAGCGAATCGGATTGGGAGTCGCTTTTTCAAACGATCGACCAGCTCGATATCCTGGTCGCCAGCGCCGGGATCTCCGAGGCTCGGGCGATCACCGAAATGCGGCTGGCCGACTGGCGGCGGGTTCTCGCGGTCAATCTCGACGGCGCTTTTCTGGGGCTGCGGTATGCGATTGCCGCCATGTCGAAGCGGTCGAGGGGCAGCATCGTGCTGGTGGGCTCGGCTTCCGGCATACGGGCCGCGGCGGGTGACAGACGACAAAAACCGATCGTCCGTCCCACCTCTCCCAGGGCGGCGGCGCTCGAATGCAAGCCGCTCGGGATCCGGGTGGGCAGCGAGGCGGCGGCGTGGGACGCGCTGGGCGGGGCGAGCGGATGGCTTTTCCGGAGGAGATTGCCCGGGCGATTCTGTTTCTTTGCTCGGAGGAATCGGCGCATGTGACGGGGGCGGATTTGGTGGTGGAGGGGGGGTATAGTGTTTGAGGGGAAAGAGCGCGACCAAGGGGTCGCGCGCGGACGAGGGCGTCCGCCCTACCCTGGCCCTCTTTTCTTGAGAGTTCCAGCCCGTCTCGGAGACGATTGTACGGTGATGTTTTACTGTCGACATCTTCCGCACCTCTGGGAGGCTGAACGGGCGCTCTTCCACGTGGCGTCTCCACGATAGTCTGCCGCCCAATCGACCCTTTGCAGCGGGAGCAGTCAGTTCCGGACGAGCATTTGCCACGTTGGACCGCTTGCTGGACGAAGCCAGCAGCGGTCCATTCTACCTGCGCCAGCCGGCGATTGCAGACATGATCGTCGAGGCCCTCCAGTACAACGCTAACACCTTGGGGCACTATGCCCTGCATGCCTTCGTTGTGATGCCAAACCACGTTCATGTGCTGGTTACTCCTGCCATCCCACTGCCCAAACTTACGAAATCGTTGAAAGGCATCACGGCCAAGCGGGCCAACGCGATGCTGGCGTTAACGGGTAGACCTTTCTGGCAGGAGGAGAGCTTCGACCGTTTGGTGCGTAACGAGGCGGAGTTTGAGAGCATTCGGAATTACATCGAGGGGAATCCTGTGCGAGCCGGGCTGGCGAGGGAAGCCAGTGAGTACCGTTGGTCGAGCGCGGGATGGGCGACCAGGGGGTCGCCCGCGGACCAGGGGGTCCGCCCTACCATCGGTCAGGTTCCGCAAGTATAGAGTCGGGCACCCACTTCCCTCCTACCGCAACACTCGACCCTGCACTCGTGTTATAGTCTTCAAAATTGAGAGTATTGGTGCGTAATCAGACCCGCGGGACCGTTTTGGCCGAAAAAGCGGAGCTGGCCGATACGAGTGCGACGCGGCGCGTCGGACTGTTGAAGCATAGTCGGCTGGAGACGGGCGAAGGACTGTGGATCGTCCCTTGCGAATCGGTCCATACGTTTTTTATGAAGTTTCCGATCGACCTGGTCTACCTGGACAAGCGGAAGAAGGTCAAGAAGGTGCGGCACGCGGTGCCGGCGTGGCGGCTTTCCGCCTGCCTGTTTGCGCATTCGGTGTTGGAGCTTCCGGCGGGAACGGCCAGGCAGAGCGGCACGGTGGCGGGCGACGAACTGGCCATTGAGAAGCTTGGGTAACTCTTGAATCCATGAAATTACGAATCACGGTCTTCACGGTCGTGTTGGTCTTGGTGGCGGCGATGGCGGTGTCCTGCGTCCGGCAGACCCAGGTGACCAACCGGCCGACGTTTCCGGCTGCGCCCACCAACTGGGACCGGCAGATCCGCAATGCCCAAAGTGCCGGGGATGGCGACTACCAGTTGAAGGCGTTGCGCGAGAAGGTGGCGGCCGATTCGGAGAGCGTGTCGGCAAGGCTGGCACTGGCGAAGGCTTACCAGGAGCGCGGCTATCCGGATGTGGCTCTCGAAATCTGCCGGCTGGCCGCTGCGCGCTTCCCGGAATCGGGCGAGGCCGAACTGGCGTTGATTCGCGCCCTGCGAGCGATGAACCGGCGAAACGAGGCGATCGACAGCCTGGAGTCGTTTCTCGGAAACCACCCCCAGAAGTCCCCGGAATATGCTTCCTGGCTGGGCATCCTGCGGGACGAAGGCGGGCAATGGGCGGAAGGCGAGCCGTGGCATCGGAAGGCGCTGGAACTGGCCGCGTCGCAGGACTCCCTGCACAACAATTTGGGTTATAACCTGTTGATGCAGAAGAAGAATGAGGAGGCCGCCCGGGAATTCCGCGAGGCTTTGCGGCTGAATCCGGGCTCGCAGGTGGCGCGGAACAATTTAGGGCTGGCGCTGGCCAATCAGAATGCCCCCGCCGACGCGGTGGCGAGCTTTCAATCCGCCTCCGACGCCGCTACGGCGCACAACAACTTGGCAGCGGTATTGATGGAAAAAGGGAACTATCCCGCGGCCCGCGCGGAATTGGAAATAGCGCTTCGCTATAATAGGAGTTTCCCGGCCGCCCTCAAGAACCTGGAGTTGCTTTCCCGGCTCGATGGGAATCCGGCGACGCTCCCGGCGAAGCCAGGCGAGACTGGCTGGGAGCGCTGGAAGTCCGGGTTTAAGAAGCTTTTTGTAGGGTCTTTGGACGATCCGCCCAAGGATCAGCCCAAGGATAAGGATGCGCCCAAGACGGCATCCACGCCAGAAAATGAAGAGGAAGAATGAAGACTTTGCTGATTCGATTTATTGGTGACGAACAGGGGCAGGACCTGGTGGAATACGCCCTGATCGTGGCGGCCGTGGGGCTGGCGCTGATTACCACTGTCAACCAACTCCAGGCGGCCATCGTGAGCCTTTACCAGAGCATGACGGGAGACCTGTCCAGTATCGGCACGCCGGCGGCCTAATACCGGACGACGATGTGCGGCCGGTTTTCGCGTGGTTTGCGCCGGACCTGGCGCTCGTTGCCGCCACGGTGACGCTCTTCTATTGCCTTTTCTTCTTTCAGGGCTACCAAAAGCTGTTTCGGGATTCCGACGCAGGATGGCACATTCGAACGGGTGAAGCTGTCCTCGCGACTGGTCAACTCCCCCGCACCGATCCCTACTCTTTCACGCGTCCGGGCCAGCCTTGGTTCGCCTGGGAGTGGGGAGCGGATATCGCCGCCGGCACTGTCCACAAGGCCGCGGGGCTGCGAGGGGTGGCGCTGTTCTATGGCGTCGTGATTGCGGCGGGGGTTTGGATGTGGTTCCGGCTGCACTGGGTGATGGGGGGCAATTTCCTGGTGGCCGGCGCGATGTCGCCCCTGCTGCTGACCACCTGCAGCATCCACTGGCTGGCGCGCCCGCACGTAATCGGCTGGCTGTTTCTGCTGGGGGCGGTGCTGTGGGCGGAGAAGGCGCGCGGGCCATTCGGGTGGCGGGGCGGGTTGGGGGTCGCGGTGTTTGCGGCGGCGTGGGCGAATCTGCATGCGAGCTTCTTCTTTGCGGCGGTGATTTGGGGGATTTACGCGGTTGGGAAAAAAAGAGTTCACCGCGGAGGCGCGGAGGGCGCGGAGGAAGACGCGGAGAAGACGAAGTCAAAACCTGAGAGCGCAGAGGGAGCCGAGAGCGCTGAGAAAAACCACGGCCCAATTTCGGCAGGAGTTCAACTCGGTAGGTACACACGGTTGCGGCTCGGAACGTTCGTGTGGGCGGCGGTGGTGGCGGCGGTGGCGCCACTGGGAAATCCCTACGGATGGCGTCTCTACAGCCACGTCTTTGGCTATGTGACGGATTCGGAGCTGCTTTCGCGCATCGCAGAGTTCCAGAGCTTCGATTTCCACGCGGCAGGCTCGGGACCGATCATGGCCGCCGTGATCCTGGGAATTGCGGGCGGCACGCTGGCGTTCACCCAGGGGCGATTCGAGCACGCCCTGCTGGCGGCGCTGATCTCGGTGCTGGCGTTGCGCTCCGCGCGCGCCCTGCCGCTGGTGGCGCTGCTGCTGCTTCCCATTGCAAACGCGGCCATTACCCCGATGCTGAACCGCGGTTTTCAGGCCTATAACGAGCGGCTGCGGGCGATTGACGCTCGACAGTGCGGCCTGGCGCTTGCGCCGGCGATCGTGCTGGCCGCCTTCGCACTATTGCGGCTTCTGCCAGCCGGTTTTCCGCCGGACGTGTTTCCGGTGGCGGCCTACTCCCACATCCCCGCCGATGCCCGCCTGTTCGCGCCCGACAAATTTGGCGGATACCTGATCTATCGGTCAAATGGGACCCGAAAGGTGTTTTTTGACGGCCGCAGCGACTTTTACGGCGCCGAGTTTCTGAGACGGTACAGCCGGTTGGTCCAGGTGCGGCCAAGATGGAGCGAGTACTGGGATTCCTTTCAATTCACGCACGCTTTGATGCCGGGCGACTTCCCGCTCGTCCCCGCGTTGGAACAGATCGGGTGGCGGGAGGTTTACCGGGACGGTACCGCTACGCTGCTGGAGCGGGGGGAGAAAGAACAGAATTCACCGCAGAGGCGCGGAGGCGCCGAGGACGCGCGGAGGGAAGGAGAATAAGGCGGACTCAGGTTCGTCTGCGTGGTGCGCGCGCAGAGGGGTGCTGAAATCGGAGCGGGGGCGGTCAGGCAGAACTTAGGCGTGGTCTTCGTGTTACAACAGATCATCGGTAAATTTGCCGCAGAGTGGACGTGTATTCGATCGAGGGCTGAATGGATCGGCAGAAAAAACTCCTGATTATCGGCGCTGCCTGGATCTCGGCGGGCTTGCTGAGCTGGTTCCTGTGGGCCAAAACGGTGGCTCCGCAACAGGTGAAAACCGTGTGGGTGGTAGTGGCGGCACACGACATGCCGCTGGGGACGCTGCTGCGAACGGGCGATCTCCGGATGGTCAGCTACCCGCAACGGGACGTACCGAAAGGCGTGGTTTTCGACTCCAGGAATGCCATAAACCGCGTGCTGCTTTTCCCCATGAACAGCAACGAGCCGGTCACGATCTCGAAACTCTCCAGCACCACCAGCGTGGAAGGCTTGTCCTCCACGATTGAGCCGGGCTATCGGGCGGTGTCCGTACAGATCAGCGACGTCAGCGGCGTGGCTGGATTGATTCAGACGAACTCGCGGGTGGATGTGCTGTTCACGCGGCCCGGCACCATGGCCGAAGCCACCACCTCCATCATTCTGCAAAACGTCAAGGTGCTCTCGACCGGGCGCCTGGCGCCAGCGGGTCAGGTACTCGATCCGCGCACGCCCCGGTCGCCGGTGGTCACATTGGTGCTCAGGCCGGATGACGCCCAGAAGCTGGAGTTGGCCAAGAACGAGGGCAAGATCAGCCTGTCCTTGCGCAATCCGCTGGACAATTTGCAATCGCCGAATGGCGGCCCCATCACCACCGAGGCGCTCGACCCGGAGATCAATGCGCGGCTGGCCATGGCCAAGAAGGGCCGCGTGGGGAACCTCAACGATCCCAAGCTCTGGCAGGATCTGACGGGAGCCAAGAAAGAAGAACCCAAGAAAGAGCCGGAGAAGCCCCGCGTCGTGGTGGACGTCTACCGCGGTGACAAGCACGTCCAGGAACTTTTCAAATGAAGACGGCGGATTGGGTTTGGCGTGCCGCCGTGCTGGTTGCATGGGTGTGGGCCGGGTCGCCATCGAGTTGGGGACAGACGACGCATGCGCGCGACATCGCACTGCTGGAGGGCCGCGGCGAACTGCTGCGGTTCCAGAACGACATTATGAGGGTCGTGATCTCGGAGCCCAAGATCGCCGACGTGGCGGTGATCTCGCCGCGGGAGGTGATGGTCAACGCCAAGGGGCCCGGCAAGACCACGCTGGTGGTTTGGGAGACCGGCGCAGAGCCGGCGCGGTACGAGATCGATGTCACCAAGGACACGTCGGAATGGGATCTGTTCCGCAAGGAGATCCTGGAAAGCGCCAACGGGAGTCCGGTAAGCGTCACCGGTTCCGGTGAGACCCTGGTGCTGGCGGGGACGGTGAAGACCGCGGCGGATTCCAAGCGGCTGGCGGGAATCGCGCAGACGCGCGCCAAGAACGTGATCAATCTGTTGCAAGCGCCGCCCGCGCCCGAGCCGCGGCAGATTCTGCTGCAAGTGAAGTTTGCCGCGATCAACCGCGTGGCGCTCAGCCAGATCGGGTTCAATCTTTTCAGCACCAATAACAAGTTACTCGGGGGGCTCAGCACCGAGCAGTTCACGCCGCCGCGATTCAGCCAGTTGCAGCCCGGAACTCCCTCCACGGTGAGCTTTTCGGATCTGCTGAACCTGTTCGCGTTTCGCCCGGACATCGGGCTCGGCTCCACGATCAAGGCTCTGGAGGAGCGCGACCTGCTGCAGATCCTGGCCGAGCCGAACCTGATCGTTCTGGACGGCAAGGATGCCAGCTTTCTGGCGGGCGGCTCGTTCCCCTTCCCCACCATCACGACCACTCCGACGGGGGGCGCGACCGCGCCGGTGATCACGGTACAGTTCAAGCCTTTCGGCGTGAAGCTGGACTTCACACCGACCGTGACGGCGCAGGGGGCGATCGACTTGAAAGTGGCGCCGGAGGTGAGCTCGCTGGATTACACGAATGCCGTGACCTTGCAAGGGTTCGTGATACCGGCGCTTTCTCAGCGGCGCGCCGAGACCGAGGTGATACTCAAGGACGGCGAGAGCTTCGCGATCGCGGGTTTGATCAACAACCAGGTGACGGAAACGGCGGACAAGTTGATCGGTCTGGGCGATATCCCGATTCTGGGGAAGCTGTTCCGCAGCCGAAGCACGCAGAAATCGACGGACGAGCTGCTGGTGGTGATCACGCCGCATTTCGTGAAGCCGCTGACCCCGGAAGAGAAGGCCAAGCTGCCCGACATGCCTACGGCCTTCCTGCCGACGGTGGTGGAGGAAAAGAAAAAGAAGGGCAAGGGGAAGAAGAACCAGACGACAACGGCGCCGGCCGATGCGAGCAATCAACCGCAGTTTGTGGGGCCTCGTGGACAAGAGATTCCGAAGTAATAGGGGGTTGGGGGTAGGGGTTGGGGGTTGGGGGCTAGTGAACACCCACGCCTGCGACCGAAGACCACTCCCTTACGGTCGTGGCTCCGAACGGGGCGGGGCTTGCGAAAGCGCCTTCTTGCCCCTAACCCCCCACCCCCAACCCCCGACTTCCGGTTCCATGTCGATCCAACTGGCGGTAATCCTGGTGCCGGTGCTGTTCGGCTTGATGGGGTTTGCGCTGGATTTGGGGAGGTTGTATCTGATTCGCGGCGAGCTGAATGAGGCGGCCAACGCCATGGCACTGGCGGCCGCGGCACAGTTGATCGGCACGGCATCGTCGCTCGACAACGCCACCTCGGCGGCCAACCAGTCGATCGACAACACCAACCAGATCGGGAACAAGTACAATTTCGGGTTATTGCCGATCAACCAGACGACGGGGAACCTGGTGAGCACGGTCGCTCCGCCGTCGTTCTTCGCGGCGGTAGCGGATGCCTCCGCCGGCGGAAGCGGCACGGCCGCGGACGGGACCACCGCGCAATTCGTCCAGATCAATATCACCGCGGATGCCCCGCTGGTGTTTTGGGGAATCCTGCCGGTCGGGCAATCGCGGAAGACGCCCATCGCGGCACAAGCCCTGGCCGGCATCAGCGCGCCCCTGTGCGTCGCGTGCGCCATCGAGCCGTTCGCCGTGGCCGCCATCAATGCCAGCGACACTGCCAACTTTGGATTCGGCGACCCGACCGCCGGCACCCTGTATACCTTCGCGTTCGAGTGCTCGGGCACTCCGACGCCGGCGGCGCTCGCGGGCACCGTGATCTCCTACGGCATCCTGAACCGCTACGACGCCGCCAATGCCACACTCGACGAGAGCCAGCAATTGTATCGCGACGGCGCCGGAGGCCTGATCGCCTCCACCGATCCCAACCCCACCGGATCCGCCGTCCCCATCGGGTGCGCCGGCATCAACGATCCCAGCGAGGTTATCTGGGCGAGCAGCAGCCCCAACCTGTGCTCGGCCGCGGCGCCCCTCGCCGTAATCGACGCGCTCTGCGGATTGTATTCCCGGTTCGACAACGCCAACCCGCCGGGCGTCTGCACCACCAATGTGACGGACTTCGCCGACCTCTCGGCCGCCTACCTGCCCGATACCGACGTGACCACGGGGCAGACGGATGCCTACACGGCCTACCTGGGCAACGGCCGCCGCGTGATCACGGTAACCGTGGTGGACACGCTGCAGACGGCTGTTATCGGGACCATGACGGTGCTGGGCTTCCGCCAGTTCCTAGTGGAGCCGAACGCGGACGGCACGTTCCTGAATCCGGCTGACACGAACGGCCGTTTCGTGGCACAGTATATCGGCAACCCCGTGCCGGTGAAGCAGGGCTATTTCGACGATCATTTCGCGCTCGGCTGCTCGGTCGCCTCGGGGCCCGGAAAGGTGGTTCTGCACCAATGAGGCGCGGGCGCAGAGGCAATATGCTGGTGGAGGCCGCGCTGTGGATCCCGGTCATGACGCTGCTGGTTGTGGGGATGATTCAGGTGGGCAAGATCACGTACCTGTACTATTCGCTGAAGAAGTCGGTTTATGCGGCAGCGCGCTACCTGTCGGTGCAGCAGGGAGTCAATTTCTGCGATCTCACGGACGACCCGAATGTGGCGGCGGCCTTCCAGTTTGCGGTGACGGGGACGGCGGATGGATCCGGAACGCCGCTGATCAGCAACTTCACCACCGACATGTTGCAGGCGACCGCGGAATGCGTGGACGCGGTATCGGGAGTCCCCGGACCGTGCGATACCAGTGGCTGCCCGACCGCCGTCGCGCGGCCCGATTACATTCTCGTCAGCATGCCGACCGGCTACCAGGTGCAGCCGCGGATTCCGTTCATCACGCTCCTGCCGATTCAGTTGAAGCCGTCGGTGATGGTGCCGTTCGAGGGGACCACATGAGGAGGCCACCCAATGTGGCGCAGGCACTCGTGCCTGCCGTATCGAGACTCGTCTCGACACATTCTTCGAAAGCAGGCGTCGGCATGAGTGCCGACGCGGCAGGCAGGAGTGCCTGCGCCACGAGGAAAGGCCAGGCCCTCGCCGAGTTCGCCGTGCTTTACGCCGGGGTCATTCTGCCGCTGACCTTCATGACCATCTTCGTGGCGGAGATGTTGTGGATATGGCACAGCGTGGCGGACTTCACGCGCGACGGAGCGCGTTATGCCTCCACGCATTGCTGGATGTCGGATTCGAGCAACGTCCTGGCGTACATGACCAGCCACGTTCCGGCCATGATCGACCAGCAGCAGTTTCAGAACGGCGACGCCGGAATCACCATCCAGTATTTCTCGGACGGGGGCGTGACGCCCTTCAGCGGCGACACTTGCGGAGGGCTGTGCGTGCCCGACACGGTGAGCGTGAGCATCACCAACTACCAGTTTCTGCGGTTCGCCAGTTTCATGAAACTGCCTCCCGTGACCATCCCGCCCTTTGAGACGAGCGTGCCGATGGAGAGCGCGGGGTTTCAGGATGCGTCGGGGACTTGCGTTCCATGAGGCCCGCTATGAGGCCTGGGAGTGACATGAGGAAGAGCCGTGGCTAATACGACTTTGATGGTCGCTTCGAGCGACGAACATTTTCGCGAGATGGTTCGCGACAACCTCCTCAACATTCCCAACGCCAAGGTGGTTGCGGAGTATCAAGAGGTGGCCGCCAACCTCTATATCCGGGTGTTGCAGGATCTGGAGCGGAATCCCGGCGCCGGGCTGATCGTGGATCTCTCGGGCGATCCGGAAGGCGCCATCAAGGCCGTGGAGAAGGCCAAGCAGGCAGCGCCCGACCTGTTCGTCATCGTCTCCAACTTTCACGCCGATGGCGAGACGGTCATCGCCTGCATGCGGGCTGGCGCCAACGAATTCCTGCTGCAGCCCCTCAAGCGGACCGAATTCCGCGATGCCATGGGACGGCTGGAGCGGGCGCCCAAGCACGCCGTCGCAGGCGAAAGCAAGCTCGGCAAGCTGTACACCTTCATCGGCACCAAGGGAGGAGTCGGCACCACCACGTTGGCCGTGAACTTCGCTTCGGTGCTGGCACAGCGCAAGCTCTCGACGGTGCTGATCGATCTCGACTGGGTGGGCAACGATGTGGCCATGCAAGTGGGCGCGGCGCCGCAGTATACCTTGATGGAAGTGGCGGAGAACCTCGACCGCATGGACCAGGCGCTGTTCGAAGGTTTCGTGGCGCGCGACCCGCTGGGGTTCTTCCTGGTGGGCCCGCCCGACGCGCTGGAACACCACGGCCATTTCAGCGACCACATGTTCCGCGAGTTCGCCACCTTCCTGGTGGATAAGTACGACGCTATCGTGATCGATGGCAGCCGCGAGGTTTCGAACGAAGTGGTGATGGCGGCCGCGCAGGTTTCGGCGGCGGTGTTTTTGGTGATCGACCAGGAGTTTCCGTCCATCCGCAACGCGCAGCGCTATATCACCTACCTGATGCGCATGGGCTTCAACCAGGACCAGATCAAGGTGATTGTGAACCGGTACACTAAGAAGGTCACTGCCACCATGGCGACCCTGGAACAGATCCAATCGACGTTGAACCAGCCGGTGTTTTACGGAATTCCTCCGTCGACGGCGGTGATTGCGGCGATCAACAAGGCGCGCCCGTTTGTGGCCAACCGCGAACAGGCGGCGGACCTGGACCGGGTTTTCCGCGCCTTCGTGGACAAAGCCACGGGCGGGAAGAGGAACGTAGCGAAAACGGCGTAATCTATGAGCACCCGCCCCTTAACCCGGCCCGGCTCGGGCGCCGAACGCTGGTTCGAAATCAAGAGCCAGGTGCACCACAAGCTGCTGAACTCGCTGACGGTCGAGCAGCTCAAAGACCTCAACAAGGAGAGCGTCCGCGGGCAGATCGGCGCGGGGGTGGAGAAGCTCATCATCGATGAAGGTCTGCCCATCACGCTGGGCGAGCGCGAGAAGCTGATCGAAGAGATCCTCGACGAAGTTTTCGGCCTGGGCCCGCTGGAGCCGCTGCTGAAAGATCCCTCCATCAGCGACATCATGGTGAATGGCTTCGACAACGTCTACATCGAGCGCGCGGGCCGGGTGGTGGAAACCAATATTCGCTTCAAGGACCAGGCGCACGTCCGCATGATTATCGAGCGCATCGTGTCGGCGGTGGGCCGGCGCATCGACGACTCCTCCCCCATCGTGGACGCGCGCCTGGCCGACGGATCGCGCGTGTGCGCAGTGATTCCGCCGCTGTCGCTGATCGGGCCGGTGATGTCCATCCGGCGGTACGGAAAGAAAGTCCTCTCCACCGAGGACCTGCTCAAAAACGAGACCTTCACCACGGGCATGCTGGATTTCATGAGCGGCTGCGTGGAGGCGCGCCTCAATATCGTGATCTCGGGCGGTTCCGGCTCCGGCAAGACCACGATGTTGAACACGCTTTCGCGCTTCATCCCGGAGGAAGAGCGCATTGTCACCATCGAGGACACCGCCGAGCTGCAATTGCAGCAGAACCACACGGTGCGCCTGGAAACGCGCCCGCCCAACATCGAAGGCGCGGGCGCCATCACGCAGCGCGACCTGGTGATCAATACGCTGCGTATGCGGCCGGACCGCATCATCGTGGGTGAATCGCGCGGCGCGGAGGCGCTCGATATGCTGCAGGCCATGAATACCGGCCACGACGGCTCCATGACCACGGTGCACGCCAACGCGCCGCGCGACGCCTTCTCGCGCCTGGAGACCATGGTCATGATGGCCAGCCAGCACGTGCCCGACAAAGTGATCCGGCAGCAGCTCGCTTCGGCCATCAATATCGTGGTGCATTGCGCCCGGCTGAGCGACGGCACGCGTAAGGTGACCGGCATCGCCGAAGTGGTGGGCGTGGAGAACGACCTGGTGGAGATGCAGGACATCTTCGAGTTCGAGCGCAGCGGCGTCAGCGCGCGGGGCAAGGTGCTGGGCCGGTTTCACGCCACCGGCGCGCGGCCCATTTGCCTGGACCGGCTGAAGTCCTACGGCATCCACCTTTCCGCCTCCATCTTCGAGGAGATGCACGAGGTGAAGGAGAAGTAGATGTATTTCTTCCTGGCGGCATTCCTGATCTTCTCGGTGGCGCTGTTCGCCGCCGGCTATTACATCTGGAGCGTCCCCCAACAGCAGGAGGAACAGATTCTCGGTGGGCGCTTGCGCGAGCTGCGCGTGAGCATGCGGGGCCGGTCGAGGGCCGGATCGGAGCTGGTGCGCCAGGAGCAACGCGGTTCGTTCGCCTTCCTCGGCGACCTGGTCACTTGGGTGGGCATGCTGCGGCGCTTGCAGGAGACCATCGATCAGGCGAATTTGAAGAATCGGGCGGCCGACGTTTTCGGGTTCAGCGTGCTGCTGGCGATCACGACCTTCGTGGTGTTCGGATTCGCCGGAGGCGCCGGCCTGCTCTTCGTGCGGCTGTTGGCCGCGTTGGTCATCGGGATGGCGCCGATCTTTTACATCGTCCGTGTGCGCGCGCGGAGGCTGCGCAAGTTCGAAGAACAGTTGCCCGACGCCATCGATCTCTTCACCCGCACCATGCGCGCCGGCCACAATATCCACAGCGGTCTAGAGACCATCGCCAACGAAACGGCCGACCCCGTGAAGATGGAGTTCAAGAAGATCATGGAGGAGCTGGCGCTGGGATCGCAGGTCGAGCCCGCGCTGCACGCGCTGGGCAAACGCGTGCCGCTCATCGACCTGAAGTTTTTCGTCACCAGCCTGATTCTGCAGCGGCAGACCGGCGCCAACATGGTGAGCGTGCTCGAGAACCTTTCGACCCTGGTCCGCGAGCGCCTGAACATGGCGGCCAGGCTGAAAGCGCATACCGCGCAGCAGCGTTTTTCGGCCGGCCTGCTCTGCGTGCTTCCGATCGTGGTGGGACTGGCATTCTACATTCTGAAACCGGAATATGTGCGGCTGCTGTGGACCGACCCCGTGGGCACCAAGTTCTTCACCTACGCGATCATTTCGGAGATTGTCGGAATTCTGGTGATCCGCAAGATCGCGAACATTCGGGTATGAGGACCGCATGCTGACCAACCTGCTCTTCTTCGTGTTCGCCGGCGCCACGCTGACCGTGCTCTTCTGGAGCGCGTTTGAGCTCGCCACCACGCAGGAGGACCCGCTGGGCGACCGCCTGGAAGAGTTGCAGTCGCAGGCGCTGGTGGTGGCCCAGCGCACGCCGCGGCGCAAAACCAGCGGCCGCGGGCTGGACCGCATCCTGAACATAGTGGGCGCGGTTCCGGGCGGCGATGACTGGCTGCACGGCACGGAAAGGCTGCTCCATCGCGCTGGCATACGGCGCCGGCGGGCGCTGGCGGTCTACGTGATTGTCACCCTCCTGTTCTTCCTGTCCCTGGCGGCGGCGATGGTCTGGCTACAGCGCAACAATCCGGTTACCTCGCTCATGGGCGGTCTGCTGGCGGCGGGTCTTTTGGGGTTCATGCTGCCGAAGGTGGTTCTGCAGCGCCTGGTGAAGCGCTACCGCCGCAAATTGCAGGAAGCGCTGCCCGACACGGTGGACTTGCTCGGCATCGTGCTCGGCACGGGTCTGGCGCTGGACCAGGCGATGATGCGGGTGAGCGAGGAAATGGAATACATCTACCCGGAGCTGGCCGGAGAGTTCGCCACGGTGGTGATGCAGGTGCGCGCCGGGCAGGAGCGCACCACGGCATTCCAGCAGTTCGTGCGGCGGACGGGAGTGGAAGACATCAAGTCGCTGGCGGCGATGATCGTGCAGAGCGAGAAGTTCGGCACCAGCCTGGCGCAAGCCCTGAAAGTCTACGCCGATGCGCTGCGCACGCGGCGGCGGTTGCGGGCGGAGGCCGCGGTGGCCAAGGCGGGAATCAAGATGCTGTTCCCCATCGTGGTGTTTATTCTTCCGGTGCTGTTCGTGATCACGCTGGTGCCGGGGATGCTGAGCGTGCTGAAGGATTTGAAG
>Ga0116223_10001394_pt1 | contig 24960 bp, 25 predicted proteins | sample Sb_taG_3_FD_90092 | JGI IMG/M metagenome (GOLD analysis project Ga0116223, IMG submission 90092) | Peat soil microbial communities from Weissenstadt, Germany - Sb_50d_a_PC metaG | ecosystem: Environmental > Terrestrial > Soil > Wetlands > Peat | place: Germany: Weissenstadt | collected 2010-09-21 | reverse complement strand
ATGATCGTGGCGCAGCGCGCTTACGAGGCGAATTCCAAAGTCGTGAAGGCCGCCGACGACATGTATCAGCAAGCCAATAATCTGCGCCAATGATCCGCACACCCCTCCATTTGGCCTTGATTCTCGGCGCGTTGTGGGTCGCCACGCAAGTGGCCAAGCCGTGCGTGGCCGTCGATAGTGAACGCATCACCGCGGGCGACCTGGCGCGCGGTCTACCTGCTTTCTCCTCCGTCCCCGCGAGCGAAGAAATCGGCTACTCGCCCATCCCCGGTGTGCGGCGCTACTTTTACTTCCCGGAACTGCACCGCCTGGCTCTTCAGTACAACGTCGACGTCCCCGCGGGCGCCCAAGCCTGCATCGAGCGTCTCATGGAAACTTTGCATGCGGAGCCCGTCATTGAAGCCATGCGCAAAGCGCTGGATGATCCCGCAGCGCATATCGAAATTCTCGAACTCAGCAAATTCCCAGTTCCCCACGGCGATCTCGAATTCGACCGCTCCACTCTGCCTGTGGGCACGGATGCACCCGTCGTGTGGCGCGGCATTGTCCGCTATGCCGGAGGACGCAAGTTCGGCGTGTGGGCCAGCGTAAAACTGCGCGTTCAGGGCGTGCGCGTTGTCGCGACGGACAATCTAGCCGCCGGCAAAACGATTCATGCCGGCCAGGTGAAACTGGAACCGGCCGAGGTCTACCCCATGCCGAGAGCAGCCGCACTTACCCTCGAAGGAGTCATCGGCAACAGCGTGCGCATTCCCGTTGCGGCAGGTGGCGTTCTCTACCCCGGTATGGTGGATGCCCCCAAGGAAGTGGAGCGCGGCGATACCGTGCAGGTGGAAGTCCAAAGCGGAGCGGCGCTTCTAAAGTTGGAGGCAACTGCGGAATCCGCCGGCCGGCACGGCGAACCCATCCGAGTCCATACCCTGGTTAGCGGCAGAAGCTTCTCGGCGCGCGTCACCGGCAAGGATCGCGTGGTCGTCGCTACCGGCATCGAACCGGCATCCCAGGACCCGAAGCCATGACCTTCATCCAACATCGTTCTCGAATGCTCGCCACGGTGGCGCTCGCGCTAGTTTGCGCGGCCACTCCTGGCCTCGCTCAAAGCTCGAAAGCGAAACCGAAAACTCAGAAACCGCCGGAAGACTCCCCGCTCGATCGCTATATTCGGGAGGCCATGCGCAATGCCCCGGCCAACACCGGTCCCCTTTCATCGCCTGGCTCGACTTGGACACCGTCTTCGCGCTTGCTGGACCTCGGCAGCGACGTGCGCGCCCGTCTGGTCGACGACATGGTCACTGTGCTCGTCGCCGAAAATGTCACTGCGGATGTCACTGGCGTGACCAAGACTTCCCGCGCCTCGGCCGCCAAGGCAACCATCCCCGCATTGGCCGGCTTGACCCGCGCCACTGGACCGTGGACCAACCTCGCCAATCTTTCGACCAACACTTCGCTTGACGGCGAAGGCACCACCTCGCGCCAAACAACATTCACCACCACCCTGGCGGCGCGCGTCACCCAGGTGCTTCCCAACGGAAACCTCGTGGTCGAAGGCGCCAAAGACATTCAGGTAAATTCCGAACGCCAAAACGTGGTCGTTCGCGGCGTGGTGCGTCCGGCCGATATCGACACCACCAACACCGTCCGCTCCGACCACATGGCCGAAGTCGAGGTGCGCATCAATGGCAAAGGCGTCGTCAACGACGTGGCAAAGAGACCCAATATTGTCTATCGCGCTCTGATGGGCCTCCTGCCGTTCTGAACAGTCACATGAAGGGATTCACCGCGATTCTCGCAATCCTCGCCCTGGTCGGAAATGTTCCTGCCGCGCTTGCCACCACGCGCCTGAAGGAACTCGTGGCGCTGGGCGGCGTGCGCGATAATCAGCTCATCGGGTACGGCCTCGTCGTCGGCCTCGCCGGTACTGGCGACCGCCAGCAGACCGTGTTCTCCGCCCAAAGCTTGGCCAATATGCTGGAGCGCATGGGCCTCACCGTGAATCCCACCGCCATCACCGTCAAAAACACCGCGGCTGTAATGGTAACCGCCACCCTGCCGCCCTTCGCTCAACCGGGAATGCGCGTCGACGTGACGGCCGCTGCCATGGGCGACGCCCAGAATCTGCAAGGCGGCATCCTCCTGTTGACCGCTTTGCGTGCCGGCGATGGCCAGATCTACGCCGTGGCGCAAGGCCCCGTCGTCACCGGTGGCTTCTCCGCTGGCCGCTCCAACAACAGCCAGACTGTGAATCATCCCACCGTGGGCCGCGTGCCCGCGGGCGGCCTGGTCGAGCGCACCTCCCCATCCGTCGTCCCCACCGGCCGCATTCAGCTACAACTGCGCGACGCCGACTTCACCACATCCGCCCGCATCGCCGAAGCCGTCAACCACAAGTTCACATCCACCGGAACGCCGCTCGCCAAGGCGGAGAATTCCGCGCTGGTGACCGTGGCCATCCCGCCCGACTATGCCGCGCACTCGATCGAATTCATCTCCGAACTGGAAAAAATTCCAGTCGATGCGGACCGTCCCGCGCGCGTCGTCATTAATGAGCGCACAGGGACCATCGTGATGGGTGGCGACGTCCACATCGCACCTGTGGCCATCATGCACGGCAACCTCACACTTCAGGTGCAGACAAGTTACGCTGTCTCCCAGCCCGGCCCGCTGTCTCAAGGCAAGACAGAAGTGGTCCCGCAAGTCAGCGTTGGTGCCAAGGAAGAAAAATCCCGCAACCTGGTTCTCAAGGAAGGCGCCACCATCGAGGAGCTGGTGCGCGCTCTTGCCGCCATCGGTTCCACGCCCCGCGATATCATCGCCATCCTGCAAAATCTGCGCGCTGCCGGGGCGCTCGAAGCCGAACTGGACGTGATCTGATATGGCCGATCTCAGCATTTCCGCTCCGCAAATCCCGATGCTCTCCCCAGGTCTCGATGCGCCGTCCAAAAAGGACACCCCGGAGAAAATCGAACAAGCCGCCAAGCAGTTCGAATCGCTGCTCATCGCCCAGCTCATGAAGTCCATGCACGAAACCGGTTCGAAAGGCTGGCTCGGTGAAGAGGATGAATCCTCGGAATGCGCCAGTGAAATGGCCGAAGAGCAATTCGCTCAGGCACTCGCTAACGGAGGTGGACTCGGCCTTTCGCGCATGATCATTCAGGGCCTCACCAAGTCGTCGGAGGCCGCGGAAACCCCTGGCTCGGTTAGCGTTGCCCAGAATACCAAGCCTTGATATCTTAACGGATAACATCCGTCTTACTAGAATTTGGCTATTACAGGACGATAAGTTTTTCAGGTGATGCATGCGGATAGAATCCACTGGTAAAAACGCACCCGTTCGCCCGGCATCCGCGGCAACGCCCGGCGCTCCCGCTCCACCACCTGCTCCCGCCAGCGCGGATCACGTCGATCTGTCCGCGCTCTCCCAAGCCGCCGCCGGCCTCGCCCCGGAAAAGCTGGAGCAGATCCAGACCGAAGTCAACGCCGGAAGCTACAAACCCGACGCGGCTGAAGTCAGCCAGAGCATCGTAGATTTTTACCTGATTCCCCTCGAATAGATGACAGCATTCTTGTAGCGCGGGGGTACCGCGGTGTTTGCGGGACACCCGCGGCTTTTCTCAGAACACGCCCGGCCTACAGCTCTGCTGCCGCTAACTCCGTGTGGTCCCCTGAGTAGTCTGCACTCCAGTTGTTGACGTTCGCCACCTCCACCTTCTCCCAGGCTTCCGAAAGGTTCTCTAGAAGGCCGGCGACCTCGGCGAGAGGTGCATCCGTCTGTTCGAAGTTGGCCGCCAGCAACCGGCGCTGCATGAAGTCGTAGAGCTCGGCAAGTTTGCGCGCCAAAGCAGGCTCAGCTTCGTGATTTAGACAGAAGCTCAATTCCCGCAGCGCTCCCCAGGCCTTATTCACCGCCCGCACGCGCGCCGCAACGTCCCCGGCCGCCAGATGACCGCGCGCGTCGTGTACTGAATCGATGGCTGTCCGGTAAAGAATGCGGATCAGCTCGATCGGGTCAGCCGAGAGAATGGTGGCGTCTAGGTAGGTATCGTAGGGGTTGGCTGGCATCAATCGCTCCTACTATCCATATCGGACCGACTTCAGGTTTTTGTCTTAGCCGATCAGGCTAAAGTGGAGAAACTGCTCGAGTCGCCTTTTCCCAATGTCTCCGCCAGTTGCAGAATGTATTCCGGCGGGATCTGCTCGACCACTTGTTTGGTAGAGCGGTCGATGATCTGGATGACGGGGAGCCGGGAATTCCGGTCCATTTGAAAAGTGATCTCGTTATTGTCGCCGAGCGTTCCGGCCTCGTTCACAGCCTTAACGGCCTGGATCAAGTTGCGGTTGTTCGCCGCCTGCTCCGGCGGTACTTGCGCCGGAGTGGGAATTGCGGCGAGCGCGGGTGCTGCTCCACTGGCTCCGGTGATTTCCATACGCTCGGTCCTCGTTTAGAGGAAGCGACTAGTGCTCCCTCATTACATCTTTTCGGCTAAAACCAATAATTTTCGAGTTTTTCGCTAAAGATTTTTTTTGAGCGGTCGATTCTTATAAGCAAATGAAGTCCTATGCCTTTCTGTGGCTGACAGTTAGCGCCGTAGCTCAAACTCCTGCCACTCCCCCTCCTCCCAAGACCTCACCGGATGCAGTGGTCCAGAAACAGCGCGAGACCACCCTGGCGGCCACGCAGACCGCTGTGGAAAAGCAGAAAGCCGCTGTCGCGGCATCGATTGCCGCCTCTATCGGTAAGCAAGGACAGAGTTTAGCCGGAAAGGACTCCTTTTTCACCCTGGCGCCGCTGACTCCGCCCCAACCTCAAGCCGCAACAGCCATGCCCGACGTATCCTGTGACCCTGTCCCTGAGGACACTGTTGCGCCTTTTGTTCTGGGAGCGGCACAGCGCGAAAGCCTTGACCCCAAGCTGGTTACGGCCGTCATCCAGCAGGAATCCGGATTTCGCCCCTGCGCCATCTCGGATAAAGGTGCCCAGGGCCTCATGCAGCTCATGCCCGACACCGCCGACCGTTTCAGCGTGAAGGATCCGTTTGACGCGAAACAAAACGTCGATGCCGGAGCCAAGTATCTAAAGGAGTTAATCACCAAGTACAGCGGCAACCTGGCGCTCGCGCTCAGCGCCTACAACGCGGGACCCGAAACTGTTGATAAAGCCGGTGGTATTCCGAACATCCCGGAAACCACTGACTACGTTAAAGCAATCCTGACCAAGCTCGGCATCGAACCACCTGCGGAGCAAACTCCAGCCCCCATCACCGACCCCGTTCCTCCGGCCGCACCTCAGCAGTAGCCCGCGGCTGTTCCAGGCTTGCCAGCAGGTGGGTGTGTTTGTATTTCCGGGCCAAGTCCGAGGGCCGTCAGCCCCTCCTTCGTACGCGCGTTCGTCCGGGCGCCGGATTGCAGCAGCAGATTGACCATTGCACAATCGCCGAAGTCGATCGAGGCTGCGTACAATAGTGGCGTCATCCCCTTGCTGTCGACGTGATTCACATCGGCTCCACGCTCGATTAGCAACCGAGCCATGTCCACGCGGTTCGCGATCGCCGCCCAGCCGAGGCTGGTGATGCCGTCGCCGTCCACCTCGTCCACCTTGGCTCCGGCGTTTAGCAGTGACTGGACGGCGCCGGTCCGGTGCGTGGTTGCAAAAAAAAGCAGGGGCGTCGCGGGAAACATCCCCAGGACATTCATTTTGTCGTCCACGCGATCGCCCTCTTTTTGGAGTCGGGCGATGACGTCGGCATTTCCTGAAAACGCCGCAAGGAACGTCGGAAACGCATTGAATATTGGTGCGCCCCGCCCCTTCGGCAGACGCACTTTGGCGCCGTGATCCAAAAGCAGATTCATCGCCGCAACCAAGCCCGGATATTGCGCCGCCACCAGGAGCGCGGAGTATTTGTTCTTCGACCGCACATCGGCATTGGCGCCGCGATCGATCAGCAACTTCATCTTTTCGACATCCGGCGCCGCCAGCATCAGCGCCGTGACTCCGCCCGCTTTTGTCGCAGAATTCGGATCGAACCCGCCATCGAGCAGCCTCTTCACATCCCCGGAGCTCCCGAATAGCAGCGTTTCCGCCCACGGTTCGATCACGCCAGGCTCCGCCTCCTTAAGGGTCAGTGGACTCGGCTTCGCCGGCCCGAGAGCCGTGGCCAGTGCGATCAACGCCAGGCTGTCCCCCATGGTTGAGACGAACTGATCATGCCCATGACGAACTGATCATGCCCATAAGGGTGTCCCGTCTCGAAATACGGAGGGCTTACCGGCGCGGGTGGGTGCAAGCGCGAGATGACGTGCCAGGAACCATCCGGGGCCTGAGTGCGAATGAGGTATTCGATGCCACGCTGCCAGGCGGCGTCTGTGATTGGGACCCCGCCCGCGTCATGAAGAGCGGCCAGCGCCTAGCCTGTGGAATAGGCATCGCTCGAGCGGCCGTCGTGTGAATTCCAGCCGCCATCGGTTTGTTGCGTAGCCTTCAATTCGCCAGCCATTTTCTGCAGCGTGGCCTGATCCGCGCCAGTCCAGGATGCGCCGAGCAACTGGGACACGCGCTCTTCGGTAGCGCGTGGCTGGTGCGAGAGAAACCAGGCTCGCGCGCGCTCCGTGCGCGCTGCCATATCGGCCTGTTGGCTGGGGTGCGCATAAAGTTGCAGTGCTTTGACAGCAACCGCGGTCGCGGTGAACGGGGCTATAAGACTGCGGCGGCCGATCGTCGGCGGTGTCCCAGCGGCCATCGGGCTCTTGCCGCGCCGCAATTAACCGGCAATAAACCGCCGTGACCAGGCTGGGACGCACGCCCACCGCATTCGCGGCGATCAACGTGTATCCGTCATCCAATGCCGGATCGATGATGTAGCTGTACTCGACGGCGCCTTTGCGGGTTTAGAGCTTCGCCGGACGCATTGACGTTCAGTGGCTATTTGGTCATCGTCGTTGATGAGTCCGGCGGTGGCAGTGCGGTCAGATCGCAGCCCGCCATCAAACTATCCGTTTCAATCAGAAGAACGACATCTTTGCTCTTGGATTTTCTTGCAAGCCGTCGCACTACACCGTTGTGGCTGATGGGCACCAGGGGGGAAATTTCTTCGATGTTTCCCGCTGGAAATCTCTCGATTGACTGGGCCACGTCCACCGAGATAGCGAACAATCTGTTGCTGCTCGCCAGGATGACGGCAGTTTCCCTCTTCGCGTACCGGACCACATCTTTCAGCTCGGCGAACAGCTTCACCAACATGGCCAGTAAGCCATCACGGGTCTGGCTGGTCAACTGCTCCGCTTTGTCGAACTCCTGGCCGGCCTTCAACTTCTCGATGTCAACGGCGACACTGTGGATCTGCTGGTGCGGCACATCAAACTTCTTCAGCAATGCAGCAACCCACGCGTTATCAGCATGGTAGCTGTCATACCATTTGCCGAAGGCGCATTTGTGCGGATCCGTGGTCAACGAAAACGCGCGGTGCTCCTTGACCGATGCTTCCAGTTCGTTCAGCCAGTTCCGGTGGTCCTGCTCGCGCTGTCGCATCATGGCGCAAAAGCTCTCGGTTTCCTCGAGAGCGGAAGTCATGCCCATGCGTTTGCGCAAGTCCACCACCGGCATCACCCGTCCGCGGAGATTGATGACGCCTCGAATGTAGTCGGGGACGTTGGGAACCTGGGCCACTTCGGGCATCATGACCATCTCACGCATGTCTTGCGTAGCGACGGCAAATAGCTGGTTTTTCACCTCAACGATCGCCCAGGGCATTTCTGGATGATAGGTTCGTAGAACGTTAGACACAACTGAACCTCCAGATGATAGATCGGCAGCCTTAGGCACCCGCTTTAGCCCGACCTTGACACGTTCCAAGAATTATCGGCCGTGATATACAAGCTGCTCGGCCATCCACTGCTTGTCGCCGTCGCTCAACATTTAGGTTCCCGTGGCTACGCGCTATCAGGGTAGCCGTTTTTGTGCCGACGCCGGCTTCCGAGCCGGGTGGTGAGGGCAATTCGGGTACAGGCAACGAAATTCCCAATCGGGGCAGCCGTTTCCATGATTGTGTTGGTCGGAATTTCGACCCCAGTCCGCGAATTGAGTCTGGTGCGCCCCGGAAGAAGCTTCTCTCAGTATCCCTTCTGCTTATCGACCACGTTCACGAGCGGCTTGCCGTCGACGAAGCGCTCGAGGTTTTCTTTTACGGTGCCGACCATGCGGTCGCGGTCCTTATCGGAGCGGCCGGCGATGTGCGGGGTGATGATGACGTTGTCGAATTTCCAGAGTGGATGGCCTTTGGGGAGCGGCTCGGGATCGGTGACGTCCACACCGGCGCCGGCGAGGCGGCGGCTGTCCAGTCCTTTAACCAGGCCGTTCATGTCGTACACGCCTCCGCGGCTGACGGCGATGAAATAGGAGTGCGGCTTCATCAGCTCGAATTCGTGCGACCCCATTTCCTTATGGCTGCGCTCGGTGTGCGGGGCGGAGATGAAGACGACGTCGGCTTTGGGGATCACTTCGTCGATTTGATCGGGCTTCACGACGTCGGCGAGAAACGGCGAGAAGGGCTTGTCCTCAGGATCAACGCCAATGACGGTCATGCCGAAGGCCCAGGCGCGCTGGGCGATCTGCATGCCGATGCCGCCCACGCCAATGACGACCGCAGTCTTGCCGCGCAACTCGATGCCGTCGAAGGCGCGGCGGTCCAGGCTCTCGTCGGGCATTTCTTTCATGTACCGGGGCAGGCGGCGGGTTAGCGAGAGCAGCAGGGCCATGGCGTGGTCGGCGATTTCGGGGCCCTGCACGATTTTGTTGTTGGTGAGGACGATGTTGCTATCGCGCAGATCGTTGCCGCCGGAGAGGAATAGAACGCCCTCGACGCCGGCGCTCATGGTCTGCACCCATTTCAGTTTCTTGGCGGCGCGGACCTCTTCGGGCCGGATGTCGCCGACGAAGCCATCTGCATCGGCGATCTCCTGCATGACGTTGGCGTGAGTGACGGGCACGATACGGGCTTGTGGGACGGCTGTTTGCAGCTCTTTCTCGATGTCTTCACCGCCCATGACGAGAATCTTTTTAGTTTGAGCGGACGCGGCGAGGGCGCACGCAGCCAAAAGGAGAATGAGACGACGCATGCAGGTGCTGTTGAGAAGCGACATATCGGCAGATTATATCGCGTGGCGCGGAGGGGACTATACTGGACTTCGGGTGAGCAAATTGCGATACGGATGGATTTGCGGCGTGATGTCGTTGGGACTCCAAGCCGCGACACTGCCCGTGGTACCGGGCGACTCCGCGCGCGGAGAGAAACTGTTTGAGAGCGAGCGCTGCGTGCAATGCCACAGCGTGGATGGCAAGGGTGGCAAAATAGCGCCCGATCTGGGCAAGCAGATCGATCGGAGCTTCACGCCGGCGCAACTGGCCAGCACGATGTGGAACCACGCGCCGGTGATGTGGGCGGCGATCGAAGGCGCGGGCATCGATAAGCCGAGGCTCAGCCCGGAGGGAGCGGCGGATCTGTTCGCGTTCTTTTATTCCTCGCGGTTCTTCGACAAACCGGGCGACGCGGGTCGCGGCAAGCAGGCGTTCGCGGCGAAGCACTGTGGCGAGTGCCATGGAATTACGGAATCGCGGGCGGAGAACGCGCCGCCGGTGGTGAAGTGGGAATCGCTGGGCCAGCCGATCCTGCTGGTGCAGCAGATGTGGAATCACAGCGCCAACATGCGCGAAGCGTTTACCCGCAAGGGCATCCCGTGGCAGGAGCTGACGACGCAGGAGCTCGGCGACATCCTTTTGTATCTGCGCACCCTGCCGGAGACGCGGCACCTGGCGTCGCGGTTTTCTTATGGATCGGGGCAGGGCGGCGAGGGGCTTTTTGAATCGAAAGGCTGCATCAAATGTCACGTGGGCAAGCTGGCGCTGGAGGACCGGCTGCACAATCTGACCCTGACCGACATCGCGGTGGACATGTGGAATCACGCACCGCGCATGGTTCAACCGGTGCCCTCGCTGACCGAAGACGAGATGCGGCAGTTGCTGAGCTTTTTGTGGATGCGGCAGTTCGTGTATCCGGCGGCAAGTGAATCGCGCGGCAAGCAATTGTTCACGGAGAAGCATTGCGCGGATTGCCACACGAGCGGGACGAACGGCGCTCCGCCACTGCCCGGACAGGCGCGCAAGTATTCGGAAGTGACCATCATGTCGGCGCTGTGGGGGCATGGACCGCAGATGCTCTCGCGGATGCGGCAGGCGCACATCCCCTGGCCTCGGTTCAAGAACCCGGAGCAATTGGCGGATTTGATTGCGTATTTGAACTCGGTGCAATAGGCTCAGCTCGAACTACGGCGCGCCTCGCCCCTACGGCGGGTGGGATGTCGGGGTTGGACAAGGGAAATGACGCTAGAAGGCCCTGTGTTTCAACCGGGCCAAACTGAATTTTGCGGTCTCCGCTACTGCCATCACCGTCATCACCCCTGCTTGTAGAGGATCGGTAACCACCAGATCCGCAGCCGCCGGCACGCTTCCCGCCATATTCAAACTCACCACCAGTAAGCCCTGCGCCCGGACCTCGCGAACGGCGCGCTCGATGTCGCCGCCCATTAGTGAACCAGCCAGCACCATGGCCTTCATACGGGGCAGCCGCCCGCAGGCACGCACGGCATCAGCCAACGCCTGCTCGCCCACTAGCGGGATGGTGTCCACCGAGATGTGCTCGCCACGGATATTGTGGCGGTCCGCCTCTGAAATCGCGCCGATGGCGACCTGCCCCACCTGGGCGCCGCCACCCATGATGATGATTCGTTTCCCAAAAACAGTCTGAAACGTCTTCACCTGAGTGACGCTTTGAACGATGGAAAGCTTCGACAGATCCTCGATCACTGCCGCTACCTCGTCCGTGACCTCGATCTCGAAATACGTCTGCCGTTCATCGACGATGTCGACAGAGGTGATGTTGGCGCCATGCTGGGCAATCACGCCGGTCAACTTGTGCAGAATCCCCGATCCCGTATCCGCTTCGACTAATAAGCCAATCTTTTCGCTCATATCTCTAGCTTACGATCCCGACTGCTACAACAAGTCGGTTACATGTCGAACCCGCAGGTTTTCGGTGACGCGGGGAAAACAAACTGCCGCAGGTCCCCGCAAAAGGCGCGTGGCCCTGCGCTACAGACGCATACCGAAGTAATCGCTGGCAATCTGTAGGATGTCGAGGTCCGTCGCCACGCCGTATTCCAAGCGGGGCTTCCTGCCTGGGGCGATGTAGTAATATCCCACCTTCACCTCGCCCGGACGGAAGGTTGTGACCTTGGCTCCGACTCCGTGACAGGCGCGAAAAAAGCAACGATTGTCGCCCGGGGCCGCGTAGGGACATGGCGAAGGTGATCAGCGGAATTTTCAGCCACGGGCGGACGCGAGGACATCAACGTGTCGAGGATACACTCGGCCGCCTCTTTTGGGTTCCCGAAAGGAAAGTGGAGAATTGAGCGTCAGCAATCAAGCATTCTGAAGACTTGGTAACGGGGCGAGTGAGCTGTTTGCGGTGTGTATTCGCACCTCGACGGTGTGTTCTTGATGATCGTCAACCAGGGGAATAGCCTTGTCGTTTCCCTGAACGCCGTCAACGGTCAACGTCGTTGCTCCGCTCGTGGCAAGCATTTGGCGGACAACAATATGGTAGACGGTCTCGCGAAACCGGTAATGCACCTTGAACTCTTTCCAATGCGCTGGAAGGCACGGCGCGAAGTGCAGTTTATCCACCTCAATCCGCAGCCCGAGGAGTGATTCCAGGATCAGCCGGTACATCCAGCCGGCAGAGCCTGTGTACCAGGTCCATCCACCGCGGCCGGTATGCGGCGAGAGAGCGTAAACGTCCGCCGCCACGACGTACGGTTCCACCTTGTAGGTCGCAATCGCTTCCGGAGTTGCGCCGTGGTTCACCGGGTTGATCATAGCCAGCAGTTCCCACGCGCGGCGACTGTTGCCCAGCGCAGCGAACGCCATCACTGTCCAGATGGCCGCATGGGTGTACTGTCCGCCATTCTCTCTGACACCTGGAAGGTACCCTCTGATATAGCCGGGATCCAAATTCGACTTGTCGAACGGCGGATCCAGGAGTTGTATCAGCGCATCGCTCCGGCGAACAAGGTGCTTATCGACCGCTGCCATGGCCATGTATGAGCGCGTGCTATCGCCAGCCCCAGATAGAACAGCCCAGCTTTGCGCGATCGAATCAATCTGGCATTCGGGGTTACTCGAGGACCCGAGCGGCGAGCCGTCGTCGAAGTACGCGCGGCGGTACCACGCGCCATCCCAGCCGTTTAGCTCTATATTCTCGCGCACTTGAGCCGCCTCGCTCCGGCAACGTTCACCAAAAGACAGGTCTCCCCGATTGCGGGCAACTTCGGCGAACCGTGTCAGGACGTCGTAAAGGAAAAATCCCAGCCAGATACTTTCCCCTTTGCCGCGTTCACCCACTTTGTTCATTCCGTCGTTCCAGTCACCGGAACCCATGAGCGGCAGGCCGTGCTCACCCGATGTGAGGCCTCGCAGGATAGCTCGCACGCAGTGTTCGTACAAGGGAGCGGTTTCCTCAGAGACACCCGGCAGATCGTAGTACGAGTCTTCGTCCATGTTCACTGGGCGGCCTTCGAGGAAACGGACGGGTTCATCCAACACCCCGGTGTCCCCTGTGCTCAGTACGTAACGGGACGTGGCCAACGGCAACCAAAGATAATCATCCGAACAGTGTGTGCGGACGCCTCGGCCCGAGGGAGGATGCCACCAGTGCTGGACATCTCCTTCCCGGAACTGACGGGCAGCACACAGCAGTAAGTGCGCGCGCACCAGCCCCGGCTCGGCATGGATGAGCGCCATCACGTCCTGTAATTGATCGCGGAAACCGAACGCGCCCCCAGACTGGTAGAATCCGCTCCGTGCCCACAAACGGCACGCTAGAGTTTGATACAGTAGCCAGCCGTTTGCCAAGACGTTGACGGACTGGTCGGGTGTTTCCACATGCACCGCGCCGAGCGTGTGTTTCCAGTACTGCCACACTGCTTCGAGCGCGCCGCGCGACGGAGCGGGCCCCCGAAAGCGATGCACCAGATTGCCGGCGTGATCGGCGTCTCGACCTACGCCGAGCCGGAAGACGATTTCATGCTCTTGGCCCGCGGCCAGTTCGAAGGGAACTTGGATCGCAGCACAAGGGTCCAAGGCGGCGCCAACCTTGCCAGAAAGCCGAGCTTGCATCATAGCCGCCGGGGTCCGATGGGTGCCGTTGCGTCCAAGAAACTCAGTGCGATCGCCGCTTATGGTCCGCGCTGCGTCGTCCACATCGAAGAAGGCAATCCTACCCGTGAACTCCGTGTTGTAAGGATTCCGTGCGAACAGCGCGCCGCTGGCGGGATCGATCTCGGTGATCACATACATGGACGATTTAGACCGCAGATCGCCTAGCACCCATTCGACGTAGCCCGTCGCGGAGAGCCGGCGCGTTCGTCCTGATTCGTTTCGTACCTTGAGGACCGAGAACTTAACCGATGCGTCCAGGGCCACATAAACCCATAGCTCCGAGTGGATGCCGCCCTCGGTGTGCTCGAAGACGCTGTAGCCGAATCCGTGGCGGCTGATGTACGGGCTCGTTCCACTCCTGGGCAACGGCGTGGGGGACCAGAAATCGCCGCTCTCCTCGTCACGCAGGTAGAAGGCTTCTCCGCCCGAATCGCTCACCGGGTCATTCGACCACGGCGTGACGCGGAATTCGTGGGCATTCTCGCCCCAGGTGTAGGCGAGGCCGCTCTCTGAGACGACGGTTCCAAAGTGCGGGTTTGCCAGCACGTTGACCCACGGGGCGGGCGTCGGCTGCTCGTCCGCGGTCGTGATTACGTATTCGCGCCCATCCGGAGTGAATCCTCCGAGGCCATTAAAGAAAATCAGATTGCGGAAAGACAACTCGGTGGCTGCCGGGGACTCGATACGATGGGTCCGGGTCGGAGCGAATGCCGGAACCGGTGCAGCAACAACACTCCGGCCGTCGATTTGGTCCGCCAGCGACCCCCTGCTATCGGTGATGATGACGCGAGCGACCGATTGGATCAGAATGCGATCCTCGCCCGATATCTGGTCACCGGACCTTATGAAGATGCCGCCTGGCCGATCCGTCACGTTAGCTTCGACGCCCGCGGCAATCAACCCCGTGATCTGGTCATTCAGCAACTGCCGATAGCCGGCATGGTCTTCGTTCCAGATCACGAGGTCGGCTGCCAGCCCTTTGGAACGCCAATACGCGTGAGCTTGCACGAGCTGGCGTACCAGCTCGATATTGGCCGCATCTCCAATTTGCAGCAACACGATAGGCAAGTCGCCGGAAATGGAGTAGCCCCACAAGCCGGACTGGCCACGGTGGTTCTTGATGAGAACGGCTGTGTCGGCCCGCAGCGAGGAATTAGCATAGATGACAGAGCTGGCCAGGCGGCCGTAAAGCTGGGCGTCGACTTCCGTGGCATTGAGTTGGCGAAGGACCACTTGGCTATGGGTCCACGCCAGGTCGAAAACGCGATTCGCCAGGCGCTGGTCCTGGTATTTCTCGACAAGGCCGAGGCATGCGTCGCGGCTGGCGCCGACGCCGGTCACCATATTGATCGTTGCCGATTGTTCCGGATCGAGCGTGATTCTGCACCGGATTGCGACGATTGGGTCCAACACCGAGCCTTGGCTTCCCGAGAGCGCGGGAGGGCCAGTTATCGCTTGTGGGTTGGCGACGGTGTTCCCACGGCCGATGAACCGCATACGGTCAGTCTCATAGGAAACTTCTCCAACATCCGCTCCGTGCACAGCCATCAGGTGAAACATCCATGGAGCCTGCTCGTCGCGGGAGCGGGGCCGGCGCGTACAAAGGATGACCTGGCGTTCGGGAATGATCTCAGTCTGAACAAAAAGGTTGCTGAACGCGGGATGCAGCGCCTCGGCCGCAGCTGAAGCGAGAACGACCTCTGCGTAGCTCGTGACATCGATTGCTCTGCGCGTGCGTGAGCGATTGGTGACGGTGACTCGCCTCAACTCGATATCATCCTCGGGAGAAACGGCGATCTCCGTGTGCATGTCGAATACGTTGCCGCCGGAGCGGAACTCGGCTCGCCCCTCAGAGAAGATCGCTTCGTAAGTCTTCCGCTGCTTCAATGTCGGCTGATACGCGGTTGACCAGAACTCTCCGGTTTTTACGTCACGGACGTAACAGAACGTGCCCCAGTTGTCGCAAACGGTGTCCTCGCGCCAGCGCGTGACGGCGATATCCTTCCACCGGCTGTAACCACCGCCTGCGTTGGTGATCATCACGTGGTACCTGCCGTTGGACAGCAGTTGCACTTCAGGAATCGGCGTGTTGGGGCTGCTGAAGACACGCACTGACGCCTCCCGAGCAGTCGAAGCGGAACGAAAACCGGAGGGCTCGGCGGTGTGGGGGTCGAACGGTGTAGTTCTTGGGATCCGTTCCTGCAGCAACAGCGTGGTCGCCTGAAACGATGGATCCGACTCGAATCGCCTCTGCATGGGCCGGTCGAGGAGCAGATAGGCCAAAGATAGGAAACTCATGCCCTGGTGATGCGCCATGAAGGACCGCACCACGGCAGCCGATTGGCCGCGCGGCAAACGGGAAGGCGTATAGTCGATAGCTTCATAGAAGCCGAATCGTCCGGCAAGTCCGCCGGCGGCGAGCCTCTGCAGGTTGAGGCACGCCTCTTCAGGCGCCACCATCAGCGCGAGCGCCGACGCATACGGCGCAATGACCAGATCCTCGGCCAGCCCTCGTTTGAGCCCCAGGCCGGGTACGCCGAATGCGCGGTACTGGTAATTGAGATGAGCGTCGATGATGTTGTAACCGGATTCTGATATACCCCATGGTCCGCCGCGCGACTTTCCGTACTCGATTTGTTTCCGAACCGCCGCCTTGCAGGTCTGGTCGAGCAACGTGTTTTCATACGTCGGCATCACCAGTAGGGGCATCAGGTACTCGAACATCGAACCGCTCCAGGAGAGCAGAATCGGTTCTCCGCCGAGCGTTGTGAGCAGGCGTCCCAGCGCAAACCAGCTCTCCTGCGGAAGTTGCCCTTGCGCAATCGCTACGAAGCTGCACAATCGTGCTTCGGACGCCAGCAGATCGTAATAACTCGCATCCCGGCGGCGTTCACTCACGTTGTATCCAATCGCCAGTAAGTGGCGCGCCTTGTCATACAGGAAGTCATACTCCATGGCGGCGAGCTCACCACACTCGAGGGCAAGACTTTCGATAGCCGCAATCCTTGCCGTGGCACGCCGGCTGGCGACCGGAAGTTCCTGCTCAAGCGTCGCCAATTCGCGGAGCGTCGGCACTTCGGGGACGTCGTCAATTTGGCTCAGCGTCAGCTCATCCAGGGCGCCGCGGCATTGCCGCGCGAATGCATCTGCCCACCATTTCGCTTGGATGTCGGAATGAGGACCAAGTTGATCCTTCAGCTCGGTGGCGGACGCCGCCAGCTGGTCGAGATGGAGCCGGATAGACGCGAACCCGCTCGGCCGGGACTCCAGATTCATGTGCAGTTGGGAGAACTGAGCCGGACAGGCTCCTCCCGCAGCCTGCTCCAGAACCCTCAGCGTGTCAGCGAGCCCGTCGAACAATCGCGATCCCAGAATCTTCTGATCGGGAAGAGCCGCCAAGCCCGCACGCAACGTCAGCAGATGGCCCGCCAAGTTTCCGCTGTCCACGGTGGAGACGTATAAAGGCGGCAGCGGTCGCAGAGACTGGGTGTCGTACCAGTTGTAGAAGTGGCCCCGGTGCCGTTCCAACGCTTTCATCGTGTGGAGCGCATTCACCGTTCGCTCGACGAGTTGAGCCGCGGAAATGTAACCGAAATCGCAGGCGGACAGATTGGCGAGCAACGCCAGCCCCATATTGGTCGGCGACGTGCGATGCGCGATGGCTCCTACAGGATGCTCCTGATAGTTATCTGGCGGCAGCCAATGATCGTCAGGGCCTACGAATGTCTCAAAAAATGCCCAGGTTTTGCGGGAAAGATTCCGGAGGAAAATATTCTGATCGACCGTCAGCTTGACTCGCCGGCGAGCGAGCGGCAAACTGATCCACCATGCAATCGCGGGCGAGACTGACCAGAGGCCTAACATAGGCCCAGCCACGGACAACGCGGTTGGCCTCGAGAGCGCCAGATAGATCGCCGCGGAAATAGCAATGGCGGGTGCAACCCACATGGATTGGCAGCAGGCGAAGAGGTCCTGGCGGCCACTGCGATCCGGGTCGCCTGACGGATTCCATTCCAGCAGTCGGGTATGTGTGAACAGCATCCGTCCGGCTGTGCGCCCAATCGCATCCAAACTGAAGAACGCCTCGTACGGGAGGCACGCGAGGGTAAATGCCGCCTGGGCAAAATGCCGTACGGTCGAACGCATCCAAGCTGCGAAGTACTGGCTCAGCAGTACATCATCAGGCTTCCGAAACACATCCAGAATCGAGGCCAGCAAGGGCGGGATCAGAATGATTGCGATTACCGATAACGTCCAGAACCAAGCCGGTAACAGGATCGTCCAGCCTGCTACCAACAGCAGCATCAATGCCGCAGGCGCCAGACTACGCCGAAGGTTGTCGAGAATCTTCCAGCGGGACAACCCGGAAAGAGGATTTTTCTGGCGGCGGCCGCTCGGGCTGGGAACACGCGGCAGCAGCCACCGGGCTATCTGCCAATCCCCGCGAATCCAGCGGCGCCGGCGGCTCACGTCGGCGCTGTAGCGAGCGGGATATTCCTCGTATAACTGCACATCGCTCAGCAGCCCCGCGCGCGCGTAGCACCCTTCCAGAAGATCGTGGCTGAGTATCCGGTTTTCAAGAAAGCGCCCATTGAGTGACCGCTCGAACGCATCGACATCATAAATCCCCTTGCCAATGAATGAGCCTTCGCCAAACAGGTCCTGGTACACATCGGAGACAGCGCGTGTATACGGGTCGATGCCAGGTTCACTCCCCCACAATCGCGCATACCGGGACCGATTCGTGCCCGGCAGACTCACGGCGACGCGTGGCTGCAGGATGCCGTATCCCTGGGTTACGCGGCGCTTGTCTTCGTCGTACCGCGCCCGATTCAGTGGGTGCGCCATGGCTTCCACAAAGTGCCGGGCCGATTCGCGCGGAAGTTGGGTATCCGTGTCGAGGGTGATCACGTACTCCACGCTCGACAAAACTGCTGTGCGACCGACGACGAGGGAGAAGGGGTCCCCCGAGTGACCAAATGTTCCCCCGCGCAGGAGTGAGTTCAGTGCCGCAAGCTTTCCTCGCTTACGCTCGTAACCCATCCAGAGCCGTTCTCGAGGATTCCAGCAGCGGGGCCGATGGAATAGAAAAAAGGCGCCGCTCTTGGTACTACGGTATTTTTCGTTAAGGTCTTCGATCCCCTTGCGAGCTAGACACAACAGCGGTTCATCCTCTGGCAGAGTTTCCTCGTGCGCGTCTTGAAAATCAGTCAACAGGCCGAAGTGCAGATTCGGGTCTTGATTGGCGAGGAACCGGACTTCCAGCGCCTCGATAAGATCCTCGACGTTTTGAGTGCTGGCGAGCATCGCCGGTACCACAGCCAGGGTACGCAACTCTGATGGAATTCCTTGGGAGAAGTCCATGCGCGGCAGTGCATGGGGCTCTGCCAGCAACGTCGCCAGCCAGTTCACCAGGGCGACCGCTAGCTGACTTGTGCACAGAACGGAGACGACCCCAGTCAGCGTGAGTGCCCAGCCCTGAAACCCGCCTGCGTACGCCTTCGCCAGTAAACTAGCTGTGAAAAATACCGTAATCAGCAGGATCGCGCCCAGATAGACGGACAAAGGAAAGCGGCGGATCATTCCCTGGAAAGTCTCGGAGACAGATGGGCGGATGTGAGCTGTGCGCGCAAGCTGCGGAAGTCCCTTGTCGATCAGGTAGAAGCCAACATGCGCCGCTCGATCTTCGCCGCCTTCCCGGGCCAGACCCTCGTGCGCAAGTTGGATCGCGTTGCGCGCCACGGTGGCTTCTGGCAGCCGGCCGCTCTTAGCCACCTTCTCCACTACGTGCCGGTAGCGGTCGCGTGTGGCAAAATCCATTCTTCCGTATGTTTCGCTGGGATCCTCGCGCAGCGTCTGCTCGACCACGCTCATCGTCTCAACGAACTCGCGCCAGTCCATTGCTCCAAGAAATCGGAGGCTGCCAATGGTGTTGCTGACGGAAACCTGGTCGGCGGCCTGTTGGTGGTTCTCGGACTGAACTAACTGCTCGATCGTCAGGCCGGACTCGGAGAGTTGCTGCTCAATCCAGGTGAGGGGCAATGCCAGAGCAGGACTCTGTCCCTGCAACCGGCGCGCAAATTCCGCGACGAAGGAGCTCACCATTGGCGGACTCGATCGCGCCATGTCGGCGATCACCAGAATCAGGTTTTTGGGGTCCTTCTCGGCGACCTCCGTCATCTGGTCCGCCCATGAGTCAGCATGGTTGCGGTCGATCCTATCGGCTGCGACTCGCATTCCAACGCGCCGGAGATTCTCGATCAAGGCCAGACGTAGCATGATCGGGATGGCCCACAATTCGCCTAACTTGAGAGCAGTGACGGTTTGGTAAGCTGCTACAAAGCTGGTGAGGCTCTCGGGATCCACACGTCCATCACCGTGAGAAATCGTCTCCAGCGCGATGTCATACACGCGCGGAAGTCCGGCCGAACCCCCATTTACTAGAGACGGTAGTTCCTGGCTGTATCTTTTTGGCAGGTGTCTCTTCGCTGTCCGAATCTGCTCTTCGATGAGATAAAAGTTGTCGAGCAGCCACTCGCCGGCGGGGGTAAGCCGGCGGTTCTCCTGAACCGCGTCCGTCAGCAGGCTGCGGACCCCAATCAAGACTTCTTCGTTCTCAGCCAGGCGGGTTAGAAGGCGATCACGAGGGGATCTCGGACTCAACTGATGCGAAGCCGCCAGTGTCTTGCCATGCAGCTTCATCTGATCGGCGCTGAACAGCTCCGATCGGAGTGGCGGCTCGCCGCCGGCGTACTTCTTGGCCAAACCATTTCTGCGGAGGCTCGCACTCAGCTGGAGCCAGCCGTTGAAAACGGTTTTGTTGCTCGCCCTCACCCGTGCGGTTAAACCGGCTGACATGATCCCCCACCGTGCCGGGCATCAGCCATTTGTGGAAGGCGCTTGTCTGGATCAAGCGTGAGTTTCAGAGTCATGCGTTTCATGCATTCCCCGATGTCGATGCTTGGAGTAGCAATTTCGGCAAAGAAACGGGATGACCTGTTGGGACATGTATTTGGACTAGCTAGCTCATCGTGAAGGGATCCGCCGAATCAGCCGTCCACCCATCTCATCAGGAGTTGATCGTGTGTAGGCGTCTCGTGTGGGCGCTGCTTCTCGAGAGGGACACGCCATCACATTTATCGGCGGTACTTCCACGAGATAGTCATAGATTCCCCGCCGCCGCTCGACGGCGTCCGGCGGGGCGACGATGCTCTTTCCGAGAATCTTACATCCTTCGACGCTCTCACCCACCTCATGATTGAATCGGGAGCGAATCGTTTTGGTCATCATTGTCCTTGCTTCGCCTCGTTCATTTCCACCGTGGTCACCGCCGTGATCTCCTTCTTGGAACGAGAGCCTTCGTTGCCGGAGTGCCGATACAATTGCGGGCGAGCTGCGTTCACATTGATGCCTCGTCCCTTGAGTGCCGAGCCGTTCACGGCCGCGATCGCCTTTTCCGCGGCGCTATCGTCCGTCATCTCGACAAACGCAAAGCCTCTCGGTTGTCCCGTCTCCCGATCAGTCATCATCCTGACCCGGTCCACTGATCCAATTCTCTCGAAGATGGATCGGATGTCCTGTTCAGTGGCGTCCGGGCTGAGGTTTCCCACGAAAATATTGTTCATTCGGTATCTCCCTTAGCGCCATAAATTTCCGCCCATTTGGAATTAACTCTCAGGTTGAGGAAGATCGCGAGCGTACCTTCGTACGAACCGCTGGCGAGACATACTTCATCGCCCTTGTGTAACGTTGACAGGTTATTGGGGGCCCGCACTAGGTTCCGTCCTTTTCTGGCAAAAGCCATCCGGGACGGACGGTGAAGGTGGCCGGAAAACAGCTAGGCCGCTCGGCTCATGGTGGGTGATGCCAACTTCAAGTTTAGCAGATGGCCCGGTGGCCAACGCAGAAAGAGATTGCGGCCCCGATCGGGCCTCATATCCGTATCGGGGCTTATGGCGTGAGAGCCTACCAGCGTTTGCGAAAACCGCCACCACCAGCAGCGCCGCGATCGTTCTTCGGCCGGGCTTCGTTGATGTTCAGCGCCCTGCCATCGACGCTCGTACCGTTCAAAGCGGCGATTGCCTTCTCACCCTCACCATCGTTGTCCATCTCAACAAATCCAAAACCTCTTGGTTGTCCCGAATCACGGTCCGTGCAGATGTTGACTCGTCCAACAGTTCCGTGGGGTTCAAACAGCGAACGCACGGTCTCTTCGGTTGCTCCAAAGCTGAGGTTGCCTACATAAATGTTCTTCATTCGTTTCGTTTCCTTTACTGGTTTGAACGACGGCTAATTTGGAAGGTGGACGAATGTAGCGAAACAGGCTAAACGAGTCTGCCTTGAATAAATTGGGCGGGATCAAATCCATAGTTAGCATAACACAAATACGTTCACTTTAATCGTTTCACGCCACTTCCGCGCCGAATAGTGCCGCCTGAGCAGCTTTGAGCCAGGCCAGGGCAGATTCGCGATTGGGAGACAAAAGCGGGTCGCATGGGATGTTAAGATCGATCAGCGCCAGGCACGCCGTATGAGTATTTACAGCTCCCGCAGCACCCATCGATGATGACGTGGCGCGAGTATCATGAGTCCACGAAGCACAGTGTCGAATCGCTGAAGCGAGCGCGACGCGTTCTGGATTGGGCGAATATGCCCGATCCGTTCCGCCAGTACGAAGGTGCCCCGGTGCTCGACCTGCCAGCCGATCCCCCTGCCCCAGAAGTCCCGGCACTCGAGGTGCTTCAGGGCGGGTCCGGTGAAAGGGCTGCAGCTGACGGCCCCACATATCTCTCGCAACTGTTGTTCTATTCAGCGGCCATTAGTGCGTCGAAGCGGGTCCCGTCCACCGGGCATAAGTACGCACTGCGTGTCAACCCGTCCTCTGGGAATCTGCACCCAACCGAATTCCACTTCGCCACCCGCGGTGTCAAGGACTGGCCGGATGGCCTATATCATTACCGCGCGTCGTCGCACATGGCCGAGCAGCGCGCGCTCGGTGATTTCGTCATGAATCTGACAGATGTAGACGCCCCAATCATGTTTGTGTTGACGAGCATCGCGTGGCGCGAGGCGTGGAAATATGGGGAGCGGGCATATCGGTACTGTCTGCACGACATTGGCCATGCTTGGCAAGCGCTCGCGCTCGCCGCCCGCGCCCTCGGGTGCGATAGCTCAGCCGTCGGGGAATTTCCGGATGACAAAGTGGCGCGGTTGTGCCGGCTGAACGAAGATGAATGGCCCATGCTGATTATTAGCCTCCACGGCCGGTCGATTCCGGCGGAGGAGCCGCATGCGAGCGAGGCCGTTTGGTGCGAAGGGCGCGCTAACCGGCTCTCAAACGAATACGTTGCGTATCCACTGATCGACAGCATTCACACGGCCACAAAGCTCCATAGGGAGGGCGCTGGAGGCATCAGGGAGCTTCCGCCTGCACACACCGGTTCCGTGGGGACTAAGTTACCAGGGCCGGCCTCGATGCCTCGACCCTTCGGAGCGGTCGTGCGAACGCGGCGTTCGGCACTCGACTTCCACGGCGGGACTCTATCGATGTCTTTAGCTCAACTCTCCACTGTTCTCGATGCCGCCGCCCGGCCGATTATTGCGGACTTCGCGTGCACCAGCTTCGTAGAGCTCTATCTGTACGTCCACCGCGTCGACGGCCTGAAGGCCGGCGTATATCGGTACTGGCCGGAGAGTGGAGAACTGGAGATGATTCGATCAGGCGACCAACGCGTTGCGGCTGCGGGCCTGAGCCTGGGGCAGGATCTAGCCGGTAACGCCTGTGTGGCGTTCTCGATGATCGCCGATATCGATCGCGCCGTCCGGGCCCATGGCGCCCGCGGCTACCGGTATGTGCACTTCGAAGCGGGCGCCATTGGACAGCGCATGTATCTCGCCGCCGAAGCACTCGATCTGCGGGCCACGGGCATCGGAGCGTTCTTCGATAATGAGGTGCACCGTTATCTCAAATTGGCTTCCGAGCAGGAACAGGTGGTGTATCACTTCGCAATCGGTTATCCGGTTCCGGATCCTCGTATCGAGGCATGATGGTTGGCATTCTGGTGCACGGAAACAATCATTTCGTGGTTCGGGGTCCGATGCCTCGTCGCGCTGAAGCCCTGGTGCTGGTTGGACATTGGACCCTCATTCATATCGGAGGTACTGTGCCGCATTCTCTCAGGAGATGGTCCATAAGCACACAAGAGTTCCGGGAGAATCTGCAATGGGCGGTGGTTGTGCCAGGAGACACCGAGACGTCTCCCGAAGTCACGCGGTTGCTCGAAGAGCTGTCCGTGCGGGGGATCACCATTCATAACTCCTGCGTCAGCGACTGGTAAACAGACGGGGGCCTTCGTCAACTAAGCGAAAGGGTTCGCGGGCCGGCCGGAGGCTGACGCGCCACCTCAAAACGTTTTACGCGACTAGACCCCGGCTTGTCGCATGCGGGTGTCTGTCTTTGCCAAATCCGAGTTGGTTTCGCCAGGTAACCCGGCAGTCTCGGCGGCGGCATCCTTCATCAGATGTTCTGCGTATCGCCGTACGGGTCTGCCGGTCTTTGCGAAATCAGAGCTCGCTTCACCTGCTGAAGCGACGCCCTCGGCCCCGGTCTCCTTCAAACGATCAGGTACGGCTCTGTGATCACGTTGGGATAAAGAGTTATCTTTGCGTCTATCAGGGCGGCGAAGCCGATCACAAGAGGCGAAAGGACAAGTAAGAAGAGAAAGAACGCCAAGTTGCCGGCGGGCGTGAAGACCGGCACGACGGGGTTCAGGAGCAGCACCATCCCTGCGAGCACGGCAGCCCAAATGTACTCCTGTGCCCGCACCGCCTGCTGTAGCATTACGACGGCGCTCATGTAGACGGCAACATCCAGCAGAAGTTGGTAACTCGTTTTGGAGTGCCAGGACATGGATGCGAGAAGCAATCCAGCGACGGAGACACACTGCATCGTTTTCTTGAGCATTTTGAAACCTAATTCTCCTTGGAAACTGACGGAGAGGCCGGGCGCGCCACGTCAGAACGGCGCGTGCGACTCAGATCCCAGCTCTTTGTACCCGTTTTTCTGTCGTTGCCACTTCCGCGTCCGCGTTGGTTTCGCCGGGTGATGCGACGGTCTCGGCGACGGTATCCTTCATCAGATGTTCTGCGTGTCGCTGTACGGGTCTGTCCGTCCTTGCGAAATCTGAGCTCGCTTCACCTGCTGAAGCGATGCTCTCGGCACCGGTCTCCCTTAAACGGTCTTTTGCGCGCTTCACCCAATCCGAGGAGTCGCAGTGAACCGATAGCAGGATGCTGCCGTGCTTGGTTCGCCCGTCATATCTCTTTGCCTCGTACTCCGGCATCCCGAGCCCGGCAAGGGCTCCAATAATCGCCCCCACCGTACCGCCAATGCCGACTCCAGCCAACAACCCCATGATAGGACCCGCCGCGATAAACCACGGCGCGACTCCCGGAATTGCCACGAGACCGCTACCAACAAGATATCCAAGCGCACCCCCGACGACAGCGCACACACCAGCACCAGAGATTGCGTATTCCGGGGCTTTCGTATGCCTCTCGTGAGCAAAATCCTTGGAGCCTTGGTTCTCTGAAAACAAAACGGCAGTATCCATGTTCCGAAAGCCAGCCTTGTGCACAGCGTTAATTGCGTCGTCCAGCTGGACTCGATTGTGGTAGATGCCGAAAACGGCGGTGTT